>Ga0268299_1000381_pt1 | contig 146396 bp, 154 predicted proteins | sample NOBtaG_FD_193484 | JGI IMG/M metagenome (GOLD analysis project Ga0268299, IMG submission 193484) | Activated sludge microbial communities from bioreactor in Nijmegen, Gelderland, Netherland - NOB reactor | ecosystem: Engineered > Bioreactor > Aerobic > Activated sludge | place: Netherlands...
CCCGGTCTCCGGCACCAGAGTAATGCAACGGGCAGGGTTCGCCCCTAAAGGGGGCAGCCGGCTCTTCGATGTTCAACGTACTGAATGAGGGATTCATGAGCGTCAAGACAGGAATGATAGCCGTCGGTGGTGCGGTACTGCTCGTCTCGGCCTTGGTTGGGGGAGCATGGGTCGTCACTGCACCGCCGGACAACGTAGAGCCCTGGAAACAGAAGACATGTAATGAACATGTGGAACAGTTGGACATGCTGAATCGGTACAAACTGTTTTGGTCATTTGTCCAACGTCGGCAGGGATTCAACGACTGCTTGAAACGGGTCGACGAGCTCGGCATGAAGCCACCATCTGAGTGACCACGATTGTCTCGGTTCCTTATGCGGCATGCCGATCAATGGCTGCTTCTCTCCTTGGTTCCAGGCCTTTTCGTGGTACTGCTTCTGCTCGTTGTGAGTCTCACATTAAGTGAGAGTTCCGCATCTGCAGAATGGTATCTCCTCGATGGGAACAATCATGCCAAGGTCTATATCGACCGGGAGACCATCAGCCGAACCGGTGATGTGGTAAGAGTCTGGGTGCTCGACGATCTAAAGACCCCCCATACCAGAGGACTCAGCAGCTTCTCATCTGTTCGCGCTCAAGAAGAACACGACTGCTCAAAAGAACGCTTTCGCCTCCTAGCCATCGAGCAGTTTGCCGGCGATATGGGGACCGGTAACTCAATCTACAAGAAGTCAGGTGAATCAGGATGGGCACCGGTCCCACGAGGGACTATGGCGCAGTCGGTGTGGAAATTTGTCTGTGGGACAAAGTGATGATGCGAAAATAGCAGAGATCCTCGGAGAGTCTATGCACATGGTCGTTCCAGGCCACACTTCCAACAGATAACAAACTGACTTTCGTGACGTTCGTCACATCCCTGACAGACCCAACCATCTTGCTTCGATGGTAATGCCACCAGGCCATCGTCAAGTAAGCGCCGTGCCCGATCATACGCCTCGTCGTGAATCACCCAGAGTTCCGGGAACACCTCAGTAAAGGGAATCTCTCCAGCCAGCCCAGAAGACCGCTGATTCTTGATCGTGCATGAGATGCCGACCTGCTCAAGCTGCTCCTTGCGCATTTCGACTTCAAATAAATGCTGAGAGACGAAGACTTGTCTCATTGGTCAGAAGGCTTTCGAATATTGGTAATCAGACATGGTGAGATATCTTCTAAACCAAAGGCCTAACGTCGTGTGACGAAGGTGTCAATAATGTAAGAACCCTTTTGAGAGGAATAACGGATTACAGGTTGGTCCTTCGAGACAGTTCATCTTGAATGAGGGAATCAAAAGATGGTGCCTTAGAATCAAACAGTGAGCTTCTGAGCGCTATGGATTCGAGCTCTTCGAAATCAAAATCTTTCTGAGGTGTGTAGAGTATTTGATTAATGATGGCGCGGTCTTCGCTGCGAAGATAGTCCAACAGTGTTCCGCAAGCGTCCTTGCGAGGAGCATATAATCCATTCAGGTGGCGAGACATGAGATATAACACCACATCGATGAGTTGTAGCCCGGGAGAAGTCTTTGAAGACACCATTTCAAGCTCGCAGTCAAAAAGTTCAAGCGTCCTCGGCTGCATGGCCGCATAGAGGTTGCCAAGCGGCCCTCGCACGTTCTTCAAGACTTTGAAGTCAGCAGCCAATGTTTCGCCAAACTCTGGTTGCTCGTCGTGTCTGAATCGTACAATTTTGGCTTGATCTCCAGCTATCTTCTGAACCCCATCAATCAAAAGGATCAAGGCGCGGAGATTTGGGGAGTCTTGGTTGCTCATCCCAGATTCCATGATGAGACGAGGGTAAGACCTTGCCCATCGACAGGCTTCACAAAACACTTCCACCTCGCGTTGATCGGGCCATGTTTCAGATGCACGCAATTCAAGAGTTAAAAGGAAATCACAGATTTGGTTTAGATCGCGTGCTCGATATGAATCCCAGAACCGTCGGCGATCTCGCCTAGAACATAATTGGATCACATCATTGACTATTTGTTTCCTGAAAATGGGAACGTAATCGTGAAAGGGTTCCACCGCCGTGTTGATTTCGCTGTCGAACAATAGGGCAACGAGAGTTGCGATGGCATGAAACTCCTTGTCGATGCGAGTGAATACAAAGCGACATTCGTTAAGATCGAGGTAGTCTCGAATAGGCAGACTAATCTTGTTCAGTAGGTCAAAAGATAGAAGCTTCCCATGTAACTTGTCAGCTTGAACAGCAGCTTTCCATTTCTGAAGATGAGATAAGTCTCTATCTAGGTCTGATGGCGAGAGGAGTGTCCCTGACCAAAATATAGGTTGGTCTGGATCAAACAAATTTAAGCCAGAGTTCCCTGACTCGTCAGACCAAGCGTATAAGCGTGTAGACTCGTTTGTGTGAATGGTGCTGCCCATTGCAAGCCCATCCTGTATGATCTACTTTATCCCTATATCGGGCAGCATGCCAACTCACTCGTGTGCGTGCGAGCAAGCTTGGGTTGTGTGCCGATGTGTGCTGGCATGCCTTGCCAAATCACTACGGATGCGCTATGCGCAATTCGTATGGTGCATGAAAGCCGGAGTAGGATAGACGGAACTATGAGGCGCGGGCTTTCACAAGGGCAGGGGAATGGGCCTCTATTTTCCTCATGGCCTCGCGGTCATAAACCTTTTCACCGCACGAGGGGCATTCGTAAAATTCAAGCCTTGGCACCGAGTAGGTTTGGCCCCGAGATATGCCAGTCCACTTCCGCCTGACTTTCTTGATTTTGCTGCTTCCGCAAGTGGGACATTTTGTGATGGTGAGCATGACGTTGGCCTCTCAGAGGGCCTTCTTAGACGATATGAGGAAGTAGTAGGTTTCTACTTCAGCTTCGGATACCAGTTTACCCTTTGTATAAATGAGAAGTCCATTCAGGTTCGTACTTTGAATCACATAGAGGCGTTCGCCGGCCTTTTTCCGGTGGACGCTAGTCGAGCGAATAACTTTGGACACTGCTACGGAATTCAGAATCGATTCAGCGACATCGAGCTCTGTGAGTCCATCCGCGTCCATCTCAGTTCGTGCCTTTTCACTGAACGCGTAGTTGCCAGTAAGAACCGCTCGTTTGATGCGGATGAGAAGATCGCTCATGGATGTGCTACGCGCCAGTTTTTGCCGACGCCGAGATCTACTTTGAGCGGTACTGATAGTCCCAGCTGTTTGCCGACGCCTTCCATCTCGCTCTTCACCAACCGCTTAGCTTCCTCCAGATCATGGTCCGGCACTTCGAAGATCAATTCGTCGTGGACTTGGAGGATCATCTTCACGTGGGGGAGTTCAGTATGAAGCTTTTTGTGAACGTTGATCATAGCGACTTTGATCAAGTCTGCTGCGGAACCTTGGATGGGACTGTTGACGGCCATGCGTTCGCCGAAGCCACGTTGTGTGGGATCGCCACTTTGTAATTCGGGGATGGGTCGGCGGCGGCCAAGGATCGTGGTGGTGTAGCCCTTCTCTCGCCCTTCAGCGATGTTCCGATCCATGAGGGCCCGTACTGCAGCGAATCGCTCAAAGAACGTCTCGATGTATTTCTTCGCCTCGGGTTGGGGTACGCCGAGGTTTTGGGATAGACCGAACGGGCTGATGCCGTAGACGATACCGAAGACGACGGTCTTGGCTGCGCGGCGCATGTCTCGCGTGATCTGACTGGAGGGGAGCCCAAAGATTTCCATGGCGGTGGCCATGTGGATGTCTTCTTCCTTCGCAAAGACTGAGAGTAGTCTCGGGTCTTGTGACAGATGGGCGAGGATGCGTGGCTCGATCTGGCTGTAGTCGGCGCAGAGCAGCTCGTGGCCTTTTGGCACGATGAAGGCTTCACGAATACGTAGGCCATAGTCCCCTTTGACGGGGATGTTTTGCAGATTGGGATCAGTCGATGAAAGGCGCCCTGTCGCGGCAACGGTCTGGTTCAACGAGGTGTGGAGTCGCTTCGTCTCCGGCCTGACCAGTTCTGGAAGGGCATCCACGTAGGTGGACTTGAGTTTGCTGAGGCTTCGGTAGTTCAGAATCTGCGCAGGCAGATCATGTTGCGATGCCAGTTGCGTCAGGGTGTCTTCATCGGTGGAGTACCCGGTTTTGGTTTTCCGGAGAGGCTTTAGGCCGAGCTTCTCGAACAGGACCGTGGCCAGCTGTTTGGGTGAATTAATATTGAACTCACCCCCGGCTAGCCCGGCGATTGTTTCCATCATGCGGTCGAGTTCCCGTTCGAGCTCTTTACCCAATGTGTGTAGCCCTTCAACATCGAGTAAGAACCCATTCCGTTCGATGTCTGCCAGGACAGGAACGAGTGGCATCTCGACATCGGTATAGAGGGGCAGGCTTCCCTGTTTCGTCAACTGGTTCGCCAGGATGGGTTCGAGTTTCACTAACCATGAAGCGGCTTCTGTCGCCTGGTCTCGGGATCCGGTATCGATATCAAAGAGCGATTGGGGTTGGGCCTGCTGCCCCTTATCTGATCCGAACCGCTCACCCAACCGCTCCATCGCGATCGTTTCAAGGCTATGGTCGCGCCGGTTGGGATTGAGTAGATAATCCGCGACCATGGTGTCGACGTAGGGCGGTGCCAGGGTCACGCCAAGGCGATGCAAGGCTAATAAGGTTGCCTTGAGGTCATGCACCACTTTGGTTCTCTGCGGATCGTGAAGGAGAGGCATGATTGGTCGCATATAGGCGTGGATGTCGATCGGGACGAAGGTGGTGTGGCCACCACTTGAGAGGGCGAGGCCTCTCAGATCGGCATGGACTCCTGGATGTCCTGCAAAGAGACAGTGCACGGCGAGCGGGGTGTTTTGGGGTAAGCTGTCAGCGAACCGCTGTGCGGCTGATTCATCTTCAATTATGACCGGCGCCGGGGTCTTCGTCTCCGGCTGTTTGGGCGACGGCTGAAGACTCTTCAGCAGCGACGTGAACTCGAGTTCACGCAGTAACTCGGCGAGCTGTTCGTCGTGCGGTGGCTTGATCCGATAGGACTCAGGATGGAATTCCACTGGGCTCTGGGTGTCGATGGTCGCGAGTCTTCGGCTTAGTCTGGCATTGTCCGCCTGTTCCGTCAAAAGGGTCTTGATACGTGGGGGTGTCACTTCATTGAGCCGATTGAGTAGTTCATCGATTGTTCCGAACTGCGCAATCAGCTTCATGGCAGTTTTCTCGCCGATGCCCTTTACGCCCGGAATGTTATCGCTGCTGTCGCCCATCAATCCCATGATCTCGACGACACGCCCCGGTTCGACGCCGAACTTGGCGATGCATTCCGCATCGCCGGACCATTTGTCTTTCACCGGATCGTAGATGCGCACATGCGGTGTGATGAGTTGGAGCATGTCTTTATCACCGGTGACGATGACGACATCGTGGTCAGCCTGCTCTGCTTGGCGAGCCAGGGTACCGATCAGGTCATCAGCTTCGTAGCCCGTCTGCTTCACGGCAGGGATATTCAATGCCTCTACCACGCGATGAATGTACGGGATCTGGGCTTTCATCCCGTCCGGCATCGGCGGGCGCTGTGCTTTGTACTCTTTGAATTCCTCGTGCCTGAGTGTCGGCCCCTTCTCGTCGAATGCCACGACCAGACCATCGGGCCTATGTTCGCGAATGATCTTGAGGAGTGTGGTCATGAATCCATAGACAGCGTTGGTCTGGAGGCCTTTGGAGTTGTTGAGGGCCGGCAGGGCAAAAAAAGCGCGATAGATGTAGGCACTGCCGTCGATCAAATACAGAGTAGGGCGCTTATCGGACTGGGGTGATGTCTCAGACATGGTGTTCTTTCGGTGCTGAGGACTGAGTGAGGGTGGAGAAGTCTCAGCACCCGGGTCTTTTGCCTCAGCACTGACTCAGGGGCCTGGGGCAATGGTGAGTGGTGGCTTCCCGAATTTCTCACGCATTCCGTTGATGGCGTTGAGGACGGCGGGTTGGCCGATCATCTTGGCTTCGAGTTTGCGCTTGCCGGGGAAGTCCAGCATTGTGATCCCGATTAACATGGTCAGAATGCCTTGACCCGGGAGGAAGAGCATCAAGAATCCGGCGAACACGAAGATCGCGCCGACCACATTCTTCGCAAGATGACCGAGGAGTCGAAGCACCGGGTGATGATTTTCCATCCAGCGTCTTGGTACACGCGTGTCAAAAAAGTCTGTCGGCAACCTGACCAGGATGAAGGGGATGGCGATCAACGATCCGACGAAAAAGACGATCGAGAGGGCCGTCAGGGTCACGAGTGTTTCGGTGGAGATGTATTGCTCAACCGTTGCAATGAGTTCGTCCATCGGGCGGCATCCTAACATGGGTTCACGTGCCCCTCAAGGTAAACGAGATAGATCTCGATGGTTTACGGAGTCGCCCCTGCTCGCTATAATCGTTTGGCACGGAGGCTCCGTAGCGATGCGGTGTCAGGTGAGGCTCAGAGTGGTATGGCTTCTCGTCGTCATTGGGGCTATCTCGCTTTCAAGCGGGGCATGGTCCTTGACGGAAACCGATGATGCGCTTCAGATTGAGATCACCAGAAAGGGCGCCGGCAAGCAGGTGGTGCTCTCACAAGGGGCCAGGGAATGGTTTATGTTGATCGAAGTGACGCCTGACAACGCCGTCATTCTAAAGCAGGAAAAAGATCATGAGCGCTATCTTGTCGACGAGAGTGAAACGCATGATCGTCCCATGACAGCCGATGACGTTGATGCTGCGATTACGGACTATATCAACAGCGTGAAAACCAGGGTATGGAAGAAGTAAACCATGTCGACCAAACCGAAGTTTGTTATTTTTGCCCACAACGCGACCTACGATAAGTTGCATCAGGTCGCCACGCTTGGCATGACGGCTGCCGCGATGGGCAAGGATGTGATTGTGGTGTTGCTGTTTTGGACGATCAAAAAGCTGGCCGAAGGCAAGATCGATCAGATCGATTTTCCACCGGAGTATGCGGGATCTGCCGAGGAAGTCGCCCGACTCCTCAAAGAGAAGAAGGTACCTAAGATTTCAGAAATGTTCCAAGATGCGAAGCACGTCGGGAAGCTTCGGCTGATCGCCTGCAGCGCCGGCCTGGAATATATGGGAGTGGATGCCGGTGCGGTCGAACGGAACGTCGATGAGGTCCTGGGGTTGCCCGCGATCCTGTCTTTAACGGCTGAGGCAGAGACGAAGCTATTTATCTAGTCGGTAAGGGGTTAAGGGTTAGGGGTAAGTGGAATTTAACAACCAAGCTTCTTCCATCACCTCACTCCTCACCGTTTACTACTAACGCGACTTCGTGACTCCCACGCGATTGCAGAGATCGGTCAACTTGCACGTGCTGCATAGGGGCGACACAGGAAGACATAGGTTTTGTCCATAAGGCACGAGAAGGTCGTTGTAGATGATCCAGTACTGTTTCGGCAGTTTTCGGCGGAGAGCGTTTTCCGATTCTTCCGGCGTCTTGGTCTTGATGTAGCCCCAGCGGTTGCTGATACGGTGCACATGAATATCGACACAGATTCCCGGTTTCCCAAATCCGATCGTGACCACGAGATTCGCCGTCTTCCGCCCGACTCCCGGTAAGCTGACCAGTTCATCGATGGAGTCCGGGACCTTACCGTCATGCTGATCCAGCAATCGTCGGCAGATCTCGTGAATCGACTTGGCCTTAGTCCGATAGAACCCGGCAGGATAAATTGCCTGTTCGATCTTCTTCAGCGGCAGCTGCAGCATCGTGGCAGGGGTACGCGCCAACGCAAAGAGTCGGTCGCCTGCTTCTCGGGTTGTCTTGTCCTTGGTTCTTAAACTGATAAGGGTGGAAATAAGAATCAGGAAGGGATCGCGGTTCGATTCCTTGGCGACCACGCCGACGACCGGTTCTTGCCAACGGCGAATCTCCCGCTTGAGGATGCGGATGGCGGCATGGATCTGCTCCTGACGCATAGGGGCGTGGGCACGAATGGAGAGAGGAGGATACGGAAGGGATTAGAAGAGCCCTGAGGGCGTGTCTCTACTCAGGTTTCCGCTTTGACAACCACTTCTGACGGCGTCGTTGGGCTTCGCGTTGCTTGGCCTTCTTCCTCACACTGGGCTTCTCATAAAAACGGCGACGCTTGAGCTCACGGAAGAGACCCTCACCTGCCAACTTCTTTTTCGCAACTTTCAGGGCTTTTTCGACGTTGTTATTAAAAACTTTGATTTCCATCCGATTGATTTTCGACTTTCTCAGGCCGAGTATGCCTGCTTCATAATGTTTTTAGGGCCCCCACAAATCAGCGGCGGAGTCTAACACAACACCTTGAGTTCCTCAAGGATTTCGGTCACCTTCGAGATCCTATCTCGAAATTCATCAATAAGCATATGATTTTGCTGTGAATTTACATTTGTCTTCACGGTGAAGAGACCAGCATGACCAGCTGCAATTGCGAGGGTGAGGCCTACTGTGAGATCTGATCGGACCGGCAATTTTGCCGCCGCTTGTAATGGCTGGAGGAACCGGGCTACCTCACAGCTGAACTCCACGATCTGGAGTGGGATCTCAGTTGCCCGTTGGAGTGCAATCGAAATTGTCTGGGCGCGTTCGGGGTCATGCTTGGGGCGTTTGTAGGCCGCCATCAGCTCGTTGTAGGCCGCCGCGTCCGCGTGAACCAGACTGTGGAGGTTTCGGCTCAGTGCAAGGAGCCGCTGCTCCACGTCCGGTTGCCGACCGAGACGGGCCCCCATCGCTCCTAATGAAGCCGCCAAGGCTCCCACCAACGCGGCGACACTTCCACCAGCTGGGGTTGGCTTGGAGTCGGCCACGGCGGTAAGAAACTCCGCTACGGTTTGTTCTGGAGCGGTCTCGCAGCGCAGCATCTCGTTGACTCTTGTTTCTAGGACCTGGCTGGCATCGAAGCGATCAAGTCGGAGCGCTGTGGTGGCAGTGTGCTGCAGCGCTGCCTGCGGGATCAATCCAATCAGTTCACTGCCGGCGACCTCGATTCCAAGTCGTGCCGCTTCCGCCTGGACTGCCTGAAACGCGGTGAGGATTGGTGTGGCCTGATAGTCGGTTAGATTCATGGCGACCTGGACGATTCTCCGACTGGGTAAGTCGACGCCGATCGCCTTGACATGAGGGAGTCCTCCGTTTGAGTGGCGGACGGCGCGGGCGATCGCACGGGCCTTGTCCACTTCTGTAGAGCGGAGATTGATGTTGTACGCGATGAGTGGTGGCCGGGCACCGATGGCGATGGCTCCGGCACTTGGATGGAGTCGGGCCGGACCGAAATCGGGTGCCCAATTCGGGTCGGATGCCATTCGGAACGCCAATCCTTCAAGGCCCCCACGCCTGACTGCTTCCAAGGGAGCATGATCGGCTCGAGTTGAGGCCCGTTCGTACAGGAAGACGGGAATTTCCAGTTCACGTCCAACTTGTGATCCGAGTCGCCTTGCAAGCTGGATACAATCGTCCATCGTCGTACCCGTGATCGGAATAAATGGGACGACGTCCGTTGCTCCCACGCGCGGATGCACGCCGATATGGCTGCGCAAATCAATGAGGTTGGTTGCGGTACGGATCGCACGGAAAGCCGCCTCGACGACCGCCTCCGGGCTTCCACAGAAGGTCAGGACGGCTCGATGGTGGTCTGGATCCATCGAGTGGTCCAAACACACGACGTCGGACGTCGAGGCGACCGCGTCGAGTATGGCTTGAACGGTGGCTCGATTCCGGCCTGCACTGAAGTTAGGCACACATTCAACGATGTGATCCATGCCACCTGTCTGAGCTCAAACGAAAAAGCCGGAGGACTTCGTCTGGTCCTTCCGGCTTCTGGTCTGGTCGATTCTGAAAAAGTCTGATTATTTTGTTTTCTTCACAAAAGCCTTGTAAATCCGCCCAGACTTTGCCTGCTCTTCTTCCAGTCCCACCATTTGATGGCCGGTGTTTTCACACCAAGCCGGCATGTCTTTCTTGATGCCTTCATCATCGGAGACAACCTCCAGCACCTGGCCCAAGGCCAGCTCTTTGATCTTCTTCGACGTCAGAATGATCGGCATGGGACAAAAGTACCCTAACGTATCGAGTTTGACATCGGCTTGCATCATGAAGATATCCCTCGCTCCCGGATGAGAGCTGTCAGCTCAAATGAATAGATTGACGCTACCCCGCTTCGCTTCCGCCAGGTATGTCGTGACACCGGCGAACTGATCGATTCCGTCGATCAAGGTGTCTTTGGTAATGCCCATCAGGCCCATGGTTGTCGTGCACGCGATAAAATGTACGCCCAGATCCAGGGCGGTCTGCATCAACTCCGGGACATCGGGCATGCGATTTTGCCTCATCACCTTCTGCATCATCTTCGTGCCCAACCCGCCCATGTGGAAGCGGGATAACGGAAGGCTGTCGGCCCCGCCTTTATTGAGCAGTCCAAACATCCGGCGAAGCCAGTCTTTTGCCGAACTGGTGGCCCCTTTTCTTCGGATGGCATTCAGCCCCCAAAAGGTAAAGAACATCGTGACCTTCATGCCCATGGCGGCTGCGCCTGTCGCAATGATGAAAGCTGCCATCGCCCGATCGAGATCACCGCTCAACAAGACGATGGTGACACTTTCTGGCTTGGATTCTTGTAGCTGTGCCAACGTCGCCGTCGGCTCGATCTGTGCGGCAATCATCGTATCACCTCACCCCATAGGCAGGACTCAGTGCGCTCAGTACTTGAACAGAATAGTATGTGGTCCTTTGAGGTGTCAAGGAACAGGGCCATCCTCCTGGTGCGTTCGTTGCTTGACCTGATCTCTGCCCCCCGTTATAGTCCGGACTCTATTATATATGACGTCTTCCTGCGACCATCCTGTTCAGCAATGAGCCAACTACTATCACCCGAGGTCCTCGCTTCCAGGAGTGCGCCCCTATTCGGCTTTTGGTATCCGGCCGTTCCTAGCCATCGACTCCGTCCGGGGACGATGACCGCACTCAAGATGTTGGACCTGCCGATTCTTCTATGCCGAGATCGAGCGGGTACGCTGGCAGCGATGCGTGACCTCTGCCCTCACCGAGGGATGCCGATGTCGTTCGGTCGGTTTGATGGTGAGCTTGTGGAATGTCCATATCACGGGTGGCAGTTTGATATGAAGGGGCGCTGTCAGCGGATTCCGGCCCTTCCCGAAGGGGGGAGTTTCCAATGTGACAAGATCGGCGTCGCAACCTATCCGGTCGAAGAGACGGACGGGATGATTTGGTTGTATTTGGCTGACGACCGAGGGAACACTGATCCGTTGCCGCCTGCTCCGCGTATGCCGCTTCCCTCGGAGCCTCGACAATCATTCCACATTTCGCTGACCTACACCTGCACGCCCGATGATGGTGTCATCGGGCTCATCGATCCGGTCCATGGTCCCTATGTCCATTCGTGGTGGCGTAGCGATGCGCGGATGCACGAGAAGACGAAAATCTTTGAGCCGATCCCCCATGGCTTCAGGATGACTGCGCATCGGCCGGCAAAGAACAGCGGGCCGTTCCATTGGATCGAGCGTATCTATGGAGGGCCGTTGAGCACCACCATCGACTTTCTACTGCCGAACCAGCGAGTGGAACTGATGCAATGTGGCAGTGTATGGCTCGCGAATCGGTTGATGTCCACACCTGTCTCCGATATGGAGTGTCGCATTGATTTTTCAGCATATTGGTGCGGCCTGCATTGGCTGCCGTTCGGTAATTTGATTTTTCGTACGTTGACCAAGATGTTTCTGGGTCAGGATGAGCGGGCGATGAAGCATTTGGCTGTGGGGCTCCGTCATAAGCCCTCATCCATGTTTCTGGGAGACGCCGATATGCCCGCGAGATGGTACTATAAGCTGAAAGCAGCCCATCTCGAATCGGTTCAGACCGGACGCCCCTTCGATCACCCGCTCAAAGAACGAGTCACGCTTCGCTGGCGAAGCTGAACCTCGGAGAAACGACAAGACAACAAGGAGATTCTGAAGTTATCGGTCGGGTTGATCGGTGAGGATGAATTCCATCGCACGACGAATTTCATCGCGTGATCCGAGTAGGACCACGATATCGCCGGCCAAGAGTTTCGTTTTGTCCGATGGGTTTGATTCGGTCACTCCGCCTCTGGTAAAGGCAATGATCGAGGCTCCGGTCCGCAGACGCAACGCCAGCTGGGCGAGCGTTTTCCCTGCCGCCGGTGCGGCTTCCTCAATCCGGAAGGTTTCCACTTCCACATCGGCGAGGGTGCCGCCGCGCAAGTGGTGCGCCAGTTCAGGCAGTTCGCTCCGGCGAAGAAGCGCATATCCTTCCCGACGCACCTGCTCCGCCTTGCGCATGACGAAGTCTTGCGGCATCTGATAGGTACGGAGGACGAGCGCAAAAATCTCGATCGACGTTTCAAATTCTTCCGGCACCACATCGTCAGCGCCGAGCTGATGGAGCTCTTCCAATTCACGCAAATAACGAGTCCTGACGACGATGTGAATCTTTGGATTCAATCCTCGCGCAACCTGCACGGTCCGGCGCGCCATGAAGGGATCAGAGATGGCTACGACCAGGACTCGTGCCTGTTCGATCTTGACGTGTCGCAATACGGTCGGATTTGTTGCGTCTCCGTAGTAGAGTGGTAATCCGTGAGCCGACTCGCGGCGCACGGTTTCACCGTCCAAATCCAACGCAATATAGGGAACCTCCGTCTCGCCCAAGACGCGAGAGAGATTGCGGCCGTTCAGCCCATATCCCACGATAATGACATGGTCCTTGATGCGAAGATGACGCCCCTCCGCTTCAAGAACATGTGCCGTGGTTTGTCCAGGGAACCAGCGGTGGAGTCGCTGGACGGCCTCGACTCGTCGGCCAAGATGCGGCGACAGCTGAATGAGGATCGGGGTAATGATCATCGAACAGACCGAGACGGCCAGAAATATCTGATACTGGATTGCGGACAGGAGCTGATCCTCCTGGCCGACTTGTGCCAGGATAAAGCTGAATTCTCCAACTTGTGCGAGAGCGATGCCGGTCATGACTGCGGATCGGAGCGGCATGGAGGCGGCAAGCACGGCACCAGCGCCCGCGAAGAATTTCACCAAGAGGACGATCAGCAGAAGGCCGGTTACGACGAAGGGGTACTCCAGCAGAATATGCCAATCCATCAGGATGCCGATGGAAACGAAGAAGAGGCTATTGAAACTGTCACGAAAGGGCAACACTTCGGCGATGGCTTGGTGACTGTACTCCGACTCGGAGATCACGAGGCCGGCGATGAAGGCGCCGAGCGCCAGCGAGAGTCCGCCGAGAGAGGTCAGCCAGGCGATGCCGAGGCAGAGGACGATGATGGTCAATAAGAACAGTTCCCGGCTTCGACTGCGGACGATGTGCTCGAGCAAGATCGGGACCGCATACCACGCGCCGACCAGAATACAGGCTACCACGACCAGCGATTTCCCCAGAGAGAGCAACACCGGTGCAAGCGCCCCATCGCTTGGGCCGGCGAGAATAGGCGTGAGCAAGATCATTGGTACGACCGCGATGTCTTGGAATACCAAGATTCCGATCGTCGCCCGCCCGTGTGGTGAGTCGCTGGCTTCGCTGGCAGTCAATGCCTTGAGCACAATGGCGGTGCTGCTGAGTGAGAGCAGAAACCCCCAAAAGATCGCCTGAGAGGTTGGTAATCCTGCGAGAGTACCGCCGAGCCATGTAATGGCGATAACTCCACCCACTTGGATCGGGGCTGCAATCAGCAGCAGGCGTTGAAGCGAGGCGAGTTGGACCAACGAGAATTCAATGCCGATGGTGAAAAGGAGGAGTACGATGCCGATTTCCGCCAAGACCTGTACGGTGGCGATATCGGAAATGAGATTGAGCCCATGAGGGCCGATCAGTGCACCCGCGACTAGGAACCCGGCGATTGAGGGGAGTCGGAACTGATGAAACAGAAACACCACCGCGATCGATACGGTATAGATGAAGAGCAGATTCGTGAGGACATTATGATCGGTCATGTCGTGCGGCTATCGATTGCACGTTGTCTATTGATGAATCGGCCTAAAGACTGCTGATGGTCTGAGATGGCAAATCTACGCTGTTTTACCCAAAAGACTATCGGCAATATGACAGGCAGGATACCTGAGGTTTCGACGCCGGACAAGGTAATGCAGGGTGTGGGACAGGAGCGATTTGGGATGAGGGAACCCGGGTAGGAATAGTGTGGCTATTGAGCGCCGGCCCCTCATCGGTTTGTGGTGAGTGACGGGCGCAACCACGGCAAATGGCAGTCGGTCGAGGTCTTGCGGCTTGTGGCTCCCCCCTCCAAAGCTGCATAGACGAAAAACAAAGTATTGAGTAGGGTGTGCGCACCAACTATAGAGAGCGACCAGGGGGTGCTCACGCACCGCGTGTCTTGGCTACATGACCTGGAGGTGTCCCATGCGGCAGGTTCAAGGAACGTTCCTCTCGGCGACCATCCTAGTGGCTTTGTCCACGGGAATGGCTTGGGGAGACACGGGAGCTGGTCCGACAACCTGGAAATGTCTCGAAGCAGATGGAAGCTCGATGTATACCAATAAGGAGCGGGCCGGGTGTGAAGCGATGGATCTGAAACCGCTCTCGGTCGTGCCTGATTTGGTGAATATGCCGACTATTCCTCGAACGCAGCCCATGAGGGAGTCACAGGTTGAGCCGTCTTCCGCTCGAGATCGCGAGTCAGTGGGGGCGGGACGGCAGGTGCCCGAATGGGCACGCGACTGGTATGCGAGCAACACGGTTTCTGGCTCAGTCCAGGCGGAAGCCTGCACGTTGTATATGGAATGGATGCACCTCGTGCAGAAGACCAGGGGAGGGATGTTCTTCGGGTCCGATCCGTCCTATGGAGGGGACCTCACGGGGAGGAATCAGCGAGGGGCCAGCCATTCGTTCTACGATAATGCGCGCTACATCGCGTTGTCGAGACTGTTCGGGACCGGGTTCGTGCCGGTGGGGTGTTACTAACGCAACTTGGTCAGTTTTTCTCACAGTCCGTAGAATTCTCGGTACCATTTCACGAAGCGGGGAATGCCTGCCTCTATCGGGGTGTTTGGCCTGAAGCCGACGTCATTGCTGAGATCGTCGATATCGGCATAGGTCGCTGGCACGTCGCCCGGCTGTATCGGCAAGAGCCGCATTTCCGCCTTTTTCCCCAAAGCTGCCTCCAATACTCCGATGAAATGCAGCAGCTCCACCGGCTGATGGTTGCCGATGTTGTAGATGCGGGATGGAGCGGAGCTGGTTCCGGGATCCGGTCGTTCCCCTGACCAGGAGGGATTGACGGTTGCCGGATGATCAAGTGTCCGGATGATGCCTTCGACGATATCATCGACATAGGTGAAGTCGCGTTTCATCTTGCCCTGATTGAAGACATCGATCGGTTTGCCCTCCAAAATGGCCTTGGTAAAGATGAAGAGGGCCATGTCAGGACGCCCCCATGGGCCATACACGGTAAAAAAACGTAAGCCGGTGCAAGGCAACCGATACAGATGGGCATAGCAATGTGCCATGAGCTCATTAGCCTTCTTGCTGGCGGCATAGAGCGAGACGGGATGATCCACATTGTCATGGATCGAGAACGGCATGTGGGTATTACCGCCATAGACAGAACTCGAAGATGCATAGACCAAGTGTTCGATCTTGTTATGCCGGCAACCTTCCAGGATATTCATGAACCCTTCGATGTTACTCTCAGTGTAGGCGTGTGGATTGACCAGCGAATAGCGAACTCCGGCTTGAGCGGCCAGGTGCACTACCCGCTGGATTGACTGGTCGGCAAAGAGGTCTTTCATGCCTTGCCGATTGGCGAGGTCCAGCTTAATGAACGTGAATCGTTCACGAGGCCGGAGCTGTGCCAGTCGAGCTTCTTTCAGTCGGACGTCGTAGTAATCGTTGAGATTGTCGAGGCCGATGACATGATCGCCCCTCTCTAAGAGGCGCATTGCCACATGGAAGCCGATGAATCCCGCGGCTCCGGTGACAAGAATCGTCGCTGGTCTTTCGCTCATAGCTGCTCCTCAAAAAAATAACGACTTATCGCCGCGCCGCGGCTTTCATAAACGGGGGATCGCCATGATCCACCCGATAAAGAGTCAGTGGGGCTAGGGATTCTCCTGTTGAGTGGACCTCGATCGCTCCTCCGTCTGTGGGTCGATAGATGTCCAGCGCGTGGGCATGATGATAACGACATCCCTGTGAAGCCAGAAGGTCTTTTAACTTTTCCGCCGGTTCCCAGTGGGCTGTCAGCAGTGCAGTTCTGGCAGGGTTCCGGCGACTGAACATGAACGAGAGGTGGTCCGGATACCAATCCGCTCCACCGGTGGCGTACGACACAAACAGCCGCGCGCAGGCGGTCGTGCAGAGCTCGGCAAGATAGGCGTTTGTGAGATAGCCGTTCTCGCCGATGTCTAGCCATTGGCCGGGGTGAGAGAGCGGTGCGTGGGCGGCATGGGTTCGGATCTCACGCAGTTGTTGCTGTGAGGCCAAAACCAGGGGAATCGGTCCGTACTTACCGACCATCCGTTGAATAACCGAGTCTTTGAGAGCTGATCGCCCGTCGTTGGTGGGGCCACTGTCCGCATGAACCAACACATTGTGCCCGCGATCGGAAATCAGATAACAATTCCGTGGCATATTGAGGTCACAGGGATCTTCGCCATAGAACGGGACCGACACGACCGTGCCTCCCTCGAACGGCCAGCTCTCCCCATGGGCCAGCTCGATCACCTGCTCAAACCCCAGCTCTGCCAGGAGTGACCGATAGTCAAAAAACAGCTGGGTGCGATTGCGTCGGCTGGGGATGATGATGGGGATATCTTTCGGCAGATGGAGCAAGGTGCGGGGATCCACATGGTCATCGTGATCATGCGTGAGGAAGACTGCTGCCGGCTTGGGGACGAGCCTGCCCCAGAGTGACGGCATGGGTGATTCTGCGAACCAGGGCAAGAGCCATGGATCAAAGAGCAACACCGTGTCACGTTGTCGGTAGAGTAAGGCCGCATGGCCAAGGTGCACGGTATCTTGATCCTGAACGACCTCGAACCAATGATGGCGTAATGATGCTGTCATCGAGCTGGTCAGACATTCATGTCGCTGCAAGAGCTCCATAAATGTGGTGAGCAGGCCCTGGGAATCACGAGGCATTGAGGAGACGATGGTGCCGACTTCGTCCGCGGTACGAGTGCCATTGAGGAGACCGAGCAGTTTGCCGATCGATGGGCCCAGGCGGCGGTTGTTGAATCCGAACGGGATGGCCTGCTGGCTAATCGCATGAAACATGCGGAGACCGCCGTTCGTGACGGTTGCGGATTGAGTCGGATCTGTCGGGAATTCCCAGTGAAAGGTGCCGTCCGGTCGACGGCCGCAGCGGATGTGTCGCTGGAGATAGGGGCGAGCGTTGATCAGCTCCGCATAAGCATCTTCGAGCCGTCGCCGACGCTCTGGCTCGTCCAGCGGGGCCCGTTTCGAGAAGACATCGCTGATTGCGGTATCGATCGCACTGGCCAGGAGACTGTGAGCCTCTTGGAGGCTCGCCACGACGTCAGGGGCGATGCCACCGATGAATGGAAAGGGGCCTGGTGGCTCCGCACTTTCCAGTTGTGCCCAACACCAGGGGACGAGGCTCACGTATTCGTTTCGAGGCAGATGGTTCCAGCTGGTCATAACAGTGAAAGGTGAAAGGTAAGAGGTACGTAGGGATCGATTACTTCACTTTTCACGTCTTACTTTTTACCCATGTCAGCGTACTGATCGTCGGTTCGTAGAGGGCCTGGATGAGGTTGCCGTCGGGATCGGAGAAATAGAAGGAGTAGCTGCCGTCACGATGCAGTTTCGGCTGTTTGGTGATTCGTCCGCCCAGCGACTCAATCGAAGGCATGATCTCATAGTACATCTGATCCACAGCCTGCGGACTCTCAAGAATTACGCCCATGTGGTCGAGCAGTTGGGTCTTGGAGGACTCGTAGGAGTCCAATTCATGCTTCGAGATCTGATGCAGTGCCAGGTTGTCGACTCCGGAGCTGAAATACACGTTCTCTGGGTCCGGTTCCCAGACGACCTGCATGCCGAGGATCTGCTCATAGAATCGACGCGATCGAGGAAGATCCATGACGCGAAGTGCCAGGTGTCGAAGACCGCGATGAAGTGGTGCCGTCATGGGGTGTCTCACACTCGTTGAACAATGATCACGTCCGTATAGTAGGGAGACGAGCGATCAGCCGTCAACGGAAAACCGGCTCTCCCTCGCGGCGACGAGTGTAGTATGATTGGCGCCTGATCGTGAAGGAGTAGTTAGGCTATGACATTCAACGGAATGACGGTGGTGGCGTTCGAAAGTCGGATGGCGATGGAGCTGGCCCGTTTGATTGAACGGTATGAAGGTCTCCCACTCATGGCTCCGGCGCTGAGAGAAATCCCACTGGAGAGCAACCAGGCGGCCTATGAATTTGGAACGCGCCTGATGGCAGGACAGATCGACATGCTGGTCTTGCTCACTGGCGTCGGTACCGAGGCGTTGTTCGAGATCTTGAAACCGCAGTATCCCTGGCCATCGATCGTTGAGGCGTTACAGGGGACTGTGATCATTGCCAGGGGGGCGAAAACGGTTGCAGCGCTCAAGGCTGTGGGGCTCGTCCCAACGGTGACGGTGCCGGAGCCCAATACCTGGATCGATCTGGTTTCTGCTATGGATGAGTATAGCCTTGAGCCGGGCGTGCGAATCGCCGTGCAGGAATATGGCATACCCAATAACGCGCTGGTGAAGGCTCTGGAGCAGCGTGGGGCGGATGTCTTTTCTGTGCCGATCTATCAATGGGCCTTACCGGAAGATCTTGGACCGCTACGCGCTGCCTGCGAGCGCGTCATTGCCGGAGGAGTGGAGGTGATGCTTATTACCAACGCCATGCAGATTGACCACGTCATGCAAGTATTGGAGCAGGACGGAAACGTTATCCCGTTTCATGACGCGGTGCAGAAACTGGTCGTGGCCTCCATTGGTCCTGCCGCCAGTGAACGGCTGCGCCATTTCGACTGGCCGGTCGACTTTGAGCCGTCACACTCCAAGTTGGGTGTGTTGGTGAAGGAAGTGTCGGAGCAGGCAGCGAACATTCTTGGGAGAAAGCGGTAGAGACAGGGACAAATTGCGGAAAGTAGGGGAATCGTTCCATGCTCCCTCGCGACTGCAAAGCGTGAATTGAGCTCTGTCAATGATACAAATAAATGAACGTGGGGCGGAGCTAGTTTCTTACCGCACACTCTAAACCGGGCACTCACATCTATCGCAAGATCTACTGAGGTCGTGTTCGCTCATATCGTCAACACCGCCGCACCTTGAAAACTCCCAGCTTTCAATTCCTGCAGCGCCCGGTTTGCTTCTTCAAGAGGAAATCGTATCGTGTGGGGTTTGATGGGGATCGCTGCCGCTTCACGCAATAAATCGATGCCGTCCTGTCTGGTATTGGCCGTGACGCTGCGAATGACACGTTCGCCGAAGACGTCGCGATCATAGTCCAGCGAGGGAATGGGCGACATGTGGATACCGGCTAAGGCGAGCGTGGCGCCTCGGTCGAGTGCGCGTAATGCTGGCGGCACGAGTTCGCCGGCAGGAGCAAAGATGATGGAGCTATGCAGTTTGTCCGGCGGCATCTCCGTCGCTCCACCGACCCATACGGCGCCAAGTTGCCTGGCTAATTCCTGGTGCTCTCGTTTGAGTGAACTCACATAGACCTGGCAACCCCAATGTCGCGCGATCTGGATGGCGATGTGTGCGGAGGCGCCGAATCCATAGAGACCAAGCCGCTGGCCTGGCTTGATGCCGCTGAGGCGCAAGGCGCGATAACCGATAATGCCGGCACACAACAAGGGCGAGGCTTCATCATCTGAAAAGATTGAAGGGATTGGATAGGCAAATCGTGCAGGCACCACAGCATATTCCGCATAGCCACCATCAAACTGGTAGCCGGTGAATTTGGCTTGTAAGCAGAGGTTCTCCCGCTCGCTTGTACAAAACTCACACTGTCCGCATGTGCCTTGTAGCCAGGCGATTCCGACACGATCGCCTTCTTTCACCTCCGAGACCCCGGCGCCGAGTTGTATCACGGTCCCGACTGCTTGATGGCCTGGAATGATCGGCAAGGCTACATCGGAAAGTTCGCCTTCCACCACATGAAGATCAGTGCGGCAGACGCCGCAGACGTGGACTTTAACAAGGACCTGATCTGGCAGTGGAATAGGAATCGGACGATCTTCAAGCCGCAACGGATTGCGGGAGACGTTGCCGGTATGGTGGAGCACCATGGATTTCATAGTCGCTTGGGATGAGGAGTTTCGTGTTGCGGGTTTCTAGTTTCAGGTTCTTGGTCAGAAGTTCAGGGTTTCGGGTTACGTGTTTCGGGTGGGAAGGTCCTTCAGAACATCTCGTTCTGATCCGGAGACACGAAACTCGAAACCTGAAACGCGAAACTCCTCTACGGTTTTACCGCTACTTCGCCTTAATGCACTCAATGTCTAAATGAATGTGGACATCGTCTCCGACGACGAGCCCGCCATTATCGAGTGCTTTATTCCACACCATGCCGAAATCCTTTCGATTCAGTTTTCCGTCGGCAGTGAATCCGACTCTCGTGTTCCCCCAGGGGTCTTTTGTGATGCCGTTCAACGTACCGGTAAGGGTCACTTCTTTGGTCACACCACGCAGTGTGAGATTGCCAATGACCTTATAGGCCTCGCCTTCTTTCTGAGCAGTTTTCATCGTGTAGGTGATCGTCGGGAACTGTTTGACATCCAGAAAGTCGGCATTACGCAGGTGTCCGTCACGTTTCTCATGGTTTGTATTGATTGAGTCCGCATTGATGGTCGCTTCGATAGCCTTGAAGGTTTTGGCGTCCGTATCCATCTCGACGAATCCGCGGTAGTCGAGAAATCGTCCTGAAGTTTTCGAGATCACCATGTGCGCCACCCGGAACTCAATCAGGGAGTGATCCGGGTCGATGTCCCATCGAGCCGTCTCGGCTTGGACATTCAGCGGGCACAATGCCAAGAAACTTACCACGATGATGCTCTGAGTCCAGGTTTGTTTCCAGTTCATGTCATCCCCTTTCAATTTCTTCTGTAAAAGCGTATTTCCTCTCGATCGATCCAGCTCTTTCTACTTGGTATCCTATCCGCCACGAGAGGGTGGCGCAATGTGTTTCTTTCGCTGAAACATGGGTGTCCACTGGTGATGTTGGTATAGAATGCACTCATGAAAGCACTCGTCAAAACTGTTGCGGGACCGGGCCTCACCCTCACTGATTGGGCGGACCCAACTCCGAGGCCACACGATGCCGTGATCAAAGTCGCGGCGACCTCGCTCTGTGGAACCGACGCTCATATCTATCGGTGGGATGAATGGGCACAGCGGCGGATCCATCCACCGCGCGTGATCGGCCATGAGTTGTGCGGCCACGTGGTGGAGGTCGGACGCGAGGTGTCCCTCGTCAAGACCGGCGACTATGTCGCAGCGGAATCGCATCTGACTTGTGGAGCCTGTTTTCAGTGCCGGACGGGATCGGCGCACGTGTGCAAGAATTACAAGATCCTCGGAGTCGACCGAGACGGATCCTATGCGCAGTATGTGGTTTTACCTGAAAACGTCCTGTGGAAGACGGATCCGAACATTCCTCCCGAGTTGGCCTGCCTCCAGGAACCAATCGGCAATGCCGTTGATGCAGCCCTTGCCGAAGACTTGACCGGCCAAACGGTGCTGATCACGGGCTGTGGCCCGACCGGATTGTTTGCCGCGGCAGTCGCACGAACCGCCGGCGCGGCGACTATTATTGCGTCAGATGTCAGTGACTACCGGCTTGGTTTAGCCAAGCAAGTTGGTGCTAATCACGTCTTCAACGCAAAAGCGTATCCCCCGGAACAACTGGCGGCAGCGATTCTGGATATCACCGCTGGTGAAGGGGTTGATGCGTCGTTGGAGATGTCGGGAAACCCAGAGGCCTTGCACCAGGCCTTTCGGGCGGTGAAGAACGGTGGGCGGGTCACACTGTTCGGTATTCCCACCGGGCCTGTGACGTTTGATCTCCCTAACGAAATGATCTTCAAGGGGATTCGTGTGTACGGGATCACCGGCCGGCGTTTGTTTGAAACCTGGTACCGGCTGGCCGGTCTCTTCAAGGCCGGTCTCAATATCCGGCCGGTCATCACCCATTCGTTTCCACTGAGCGAGTTTGCGACCGGGTTTGAGTTGATTCAGTCGGGGCAATGTGGAAAGGTTGTTCTATTTCCGTGAGGAGTAAGGAGTCAGGGGTGAGGTGTGAAATAAGAGAATGTGATTGCGAGGTTTTTCTCAAGCCCCTTACCCCTTACCTTTTACCCCTCGCCTACTAACCATGGCTTACGATTCTCTCAAACAGGCTCTGGATACCCAACTCGCCGACATCCGGGCCAAAGGCCTGTATAAAGCCGAGCGGCACATTCTGGGCCCACAAGGTTCGGATATTCGGGTTTCTCAGGGCTCGGTGCTCAATCTCTGCGCCAACAACTATCTCGGCCTCGCGAATCATCCGGCGATCGTCCAAGCGGCAAAAGCAGGGTTGGACACCCATGGCTATGGCATGGCCTCAGTGCGGTTTATTTGCGGCACGCAAGATCTGCACAAGCAGTTGGAACAGGCCATCAGTGCGTTCCTCGGTACTGAGGACACGATCCTCTACAGCTCCTGCTTCGATGCCAACGGGGGACTCTTTGAAGTGTTGCTGGATGAGCGCGATGCCGTCATCAGCGACGCGTTGAACCACGCAAGCCTGATCGACGGTATCCGACTCTGCAAAGCCAAACGACTTCGGTACGCCCATTCCGATGTGGCTGATCTCGAAGCGCGGCTCCGGGATGCAGGTGACTGCCGTCTTCGGCTCATTGTTACCGATGGAGTTTTTTCAATGGACGGTGATCTGGCCAAGCTTGATCGAATTGTCGGGCTAGCGGAACGATACGAGGCGGCTGTGATTGTCGATGACAGTCATGCCACCGGAGTGCTCGGTCCGAAGGGGAGAGGTACGCCGGCTCATTTCGGCGTCGCCGACCGTATCGAGATCGTGACCAGCACCTTGGGAAAGACGCTCGGGGGTGCAACGGGGGGATTCACATCCGGCAAGGCCGAGGTCGTCGAGCTACTGCGCCAGCGGTCTCGACCCTACCTGTTTTCGAACTCCCTGCCTCCGCCGATCGTAGCAGGGGCCTCCTGCGCACTTAAGCTCGTACAGCAAGGTGACCATCTCAGGCAACAGCTTCGCGCCAATGCTGCTTTTTTCAGGGATGAGCTGACTAAGCTCGGCTTCCGGCTCGTTCCAGGCGAGCATCCCATCATTCCCGTCATGCTGGGTGAGGCCGTCCTTGCCACCTCGATGGCGGAGGCATTGCTGAACGAAGGCGTTTACGTCGTCGGGTTCAGCTATCCCGTCGTCCCGCAAGGGCAGGCGAGGATCCGGACCCAAATGTCGGCGGCTCATACACCCACTCAGTTGCAACAAGCTGTGGCGGCGTTTTCCAGAGCGGGCCGCGCACTCGGTATCATTCCATAGGCATCCCCACCCGTATCCCTCCGAATTGACATTTCGCAGCCAGCTCAGTATTCTCTGGCACTTTATTATGTGAAGGAGTAGGGCTATGAAAGTTATTCTTCAAGAGACCCTGGAAGGGGTTGGGCATCTCGGCGATCTCATCAACGTCGCCGATGGGTTCGCGAGAAACTATTTGTTGCCGAGGCGTAAGGCCGTTGAAGCCGACAGCCGAAGCATGAAGGCGTTTGAGCATGTGAAGCGGGTGGCGGCCGAGAAGGCCAAGAAAGAGAAGCTGGAGATCGAAGCTCATGCCAAGGAAGTATCGGCGGTGTCGCTGACGATCGAGATGCAAGCGGGCAAGGACGACAAGCTGTTTGGCTCCGTCACCACGAAAGACATCGCGGAGGGATTGGCGGTCCAAGGTGTGACGGTGGATCGGCGGAAGATCCAATTGGCGCACCCGATCAAGGAGTTGGGCACAGTGTCTGTACCCATTAAGATGCACAGGGACGTGGTCGCGACCGTAACGGTTCGCGTGGTCAAGAAACAAGAGGCAGAAGAACCTTCCGCTTCGGAATGAAGGGGTGATGACAGCATGATGCAGGACGCGATCGGCTCATTGGATGCACTGAAAGCGGTAGATCCCGATGTCTATGCCGCGATTGAGTCGGAAGCGATCCGGCAACGTGAAAAGTTACTCTTGATTGCTTCGGAGAATTTTGCCAGCCCGGCGGTGCTTGCCGCCCAGGGGTCGCTGCTTACCAATAAATACGCTGAGGGCTACTCGGGCAAGCGGTATTACGGCGGCTGTCAGCATGCCGACGCCGTCGAAGACCTGGCTATTCAGCGGTGCAAGCAGATCTTCGGTGCCGACCATGTCAATGTTCAGCCGCATTCCGGGTCACAGGCCAACATGGCGGCGTATCTGTCGGTCTTAAAACCGGGCGATACGATTCTCGGGATGGATCTGGCTCAGGGCGGCCATTTGACGCACGGCAGCAAGGTCAATTTCTCTGGTATTCTATTCAAGGTCTTTTCCTACGGCGTTGATCGTCAGACTGAAACCATCGACTACGATGCGGTGCAAAAGGTTGCTGAGGAATGCCGCCCGCGCATGATCGTGGTGGGTGCCAGCGCCTATGCGCGGATCCTCGACTTCCCGCGGTTCCAGCAGATTGCGAAATCCGTCGGGGCCTATCTGCTGGTCGATATCGCCCATATCGCCGGGCTCATCGCTGCGGGACTTCACCCGAACCCCGTCCCCTATGCGGACTTTGTGACCACGACGACCCATAAAACTCTGCGTGGCCCACGCGGGGGTGTGACGATGTGCAAATCCGAGTACGCCAAGGGGGTCGACAAGCTGGTGTTCCCCGGATTACAAGGCGGACCGCTCATGCATGTGATTGCGGCAAAAGCGGTTGCATTTCAAGAGGCCCTCTCCCCAGGGTTCAAGCGGTATCAGCAGCAAGTGTTGGCCAATGCGAAGGCCTTGGCGCAGGGGTTGGTCGAGCGTGGGTATAAGATCGTTTCCGGAGGCACCGATACTCATCTGATGCTTCTCAACTTGTCGAACAAGGGTATTACGGGGAAAGATGCCGATGCGGCGCTTGATGCCGCCGGGATTATCGTCAACAAGAACGCTGTGCCGTACGATGAGAAGCCACCGGCCGTGGCCAGCGGCATTCGCCTTGGAACACCGATTGTGTCGACGCGCGGCATGCGCGAGCCAGAGATGAAGCAGATCGTGGGATTGGTCGACCGCGTGCTGCAACATCGGCAAGAGCCGGCGGTGCTGGAGGAAGTACGGGCTGAGGCGAAGGCGTTGAACGCTCGGTTTCCTTTCATCCATCAGTACTAACCAGCCGCTAGCAAGAGGACAGGGTCGCCGCCGGTGAAATGTCCGTTCTGCGATGAGCTCGAAGACAAGGTGGTCGACTCTCGTATGGCCAAGGAAGGCGAGGTCATCCGTCGCCGTCGCGAATGCCTTGGGTGTAAACGCCGCTATACCACCTACGAGCGTGTCGAAGAGATCCTCCCGGTCGTGGTGAAAAAGGACGGGCGGCGCGAATCGTTCGATCGCAATAAGATCCTGGTAGGCTTAAAGAAAGCCTGTGAAAAACGGCCGATCAGTATCAGTACCATTGAGGCCGTGACCGACCGCATTGAAAAACACATTCAAGAGATGGGCGAGACGGAGATCGAAAGCCGGATCGTCGGGGAAGAAGTGATGCGAGAACTGCATCAGTTGGACCAGGTCGCCTACGTCCGGTTTGCATCCGTGTATCGTGAGTTCAAGGACATCGACCAATTCTTGGATGAGTTGAAGACTCTGGCGCAGGAACGTAGTGAGCCTTGACCCTCGACCGTTGTCGCTCAGTTCTCTTCTCAGGGTGGTTCTGTCTCGGCCGTTTCACGCCCCACACGGTGACCAGACGGGCGCTTCGAGTACGAGCCGGAGAGTGAACCAGTTCTCCTGCATAGTTAAGGCCTTCTTCAGCCGTTTACGATACGGCGCTGAGTCCACCTCGCCTCTTTGCCGGTTGCGGACCGACGGGAAGGCTCTGTTGAACGTCCTGTAGCATATGCGGATCGCAGACAGGCTCATGCAGTTACGCGTCTCTGAACAGTACCCACACTGCTTTGTTGCAACCCGCTAGAACCGCCATGCCCACGATCAAACCTCTATCTTCGCGTGGGAAACGAAACGCATCGGCTTCCTCGGCAACCAGCGTTGCCATCATCGGTGCTGGTCGTGGAGGCACCGCGCTGATCGAGATCTTTGCGAATGACCCGCTAGTCCAGATCGTCGGTGTTGCGGAGATCAATGCGGATGCGCCGGGACTTGCGTTGGCCAAGCAGTTGAAGATCCCGGTTACGCACGACTATCAACAGCTGCTCACGATGGAGCGTGTCGACTTGATCATCGACGTGTCGGGAGACCCGGACGTGTGGCAATTTCTCCAGGATTTTCATCGAATGGGCGTCACCGTCATCGGAGGGGCCAGCGCGAAATTCATGTGGGAATTGATCGGAGCCAGAATTCGCGCGACGGCGGAGATCGAGAAAACGTTGAACAAGTATCAGTCCCTCTACCGATTGTATGTGAAGGAAACCGGCGCAGCGGTGACGGATGAACGGACCAGAATCGCTTGCGAGATTCATGACGGGTTCGTACAGATCTTGGCGGGGGTCAACTTCAAGCTGGATCTGTGTCAGCAGCTCTTACGGAAAAATCCACGGGCGAGTTTGGCCACGCTCAAGGAGAGTAAGGCTCAGCTGAAACTGGCGATTCAGGAAGCCCGCCAGGTCATCTTCAATTTGCGTCCTCTGCATTACGACAAGATGGAATTGATCTCGGCGCTGACCAACTATTTCAAGTCTTATCAGACACAGACTCATATCGCCACCAAGTTTACCTTCTCCGGAGACGAACAGATTCTGTTTCCTCGGACGAAGATGTTTCTTTTTCGCATCATTCAAGAGGCCTTGGGGAACGTTCACAAACATGCCAAGGCGGACCGAGTGACGATTAAGCTGGATATTGATATCGATCTCTTACGGGTCACGATCACCGATAATGGAATTGGGTTCGATATGGAGACCGTCCTGCGCGACCCAGAAAAGTGGGACCATTTTGGGATTAAAGGTATCTTAGAGCGATCGCGGTTGGTCGGAGGGGAGGGGCGAGTCGAATCCAAACCGGGGAAAGGCACGAGGATTGTCGTTGAAGTACCCTTGGGCCAGAAGGAGGAACTACAGCATGGAAAAGATTAAGGTCCTCATCGCCGACGACCATCGGGTCGTCCGAGAAGGGTTGGCCGCTATTCTCAAGACGAAAGAAGATATTCAAGTTCTTGGTGAGGCGCAGGATGGAATGGAAGCAGTGGAGAAAGCTCGCGCCTTGCTTCCGGACGTGATCCTGATGGACGTCAGTATGCCGCGGATGGGCGGCGTTGAGGCGACCAGACAAATCAAGCGTGAGTTCCCGCACATCGGCGTAGTCGCGTTGACCATGTATGAGGAGCAGCAATACATCTTTGACCTGGTCCGTGCCGGCGCAACGGGATACCTCCTGAAAGATTCAGAATCGTCGCAGATTGTGGCCGCCATTCGCGCGATCTATCGAGGAGAATCGCTGATCCACCCGTCGGTCGCCAGCAAAATTCTGGCGGAGTTTTCGCTTATGGCCCAGAAGAAGGGGAAAAAGCCGGCATGGGCCGAACATGATTTGACGGAGCGGGAAATTACCGTGTTGCGATTGGTTGCAGACGGAAAGACTAATAAAGAAATCGCCAACAGCTTGGATCTCAGTGAAAAGACGGTCAAGAATCACGTGAGGAATATTTTTCACAAGCTACAAGTCTACGACCGCACACAGGCAGCCATTCTCGCCATCCGCAAAGGCCTGATCGAGCTCGATCCAAAGCGATAGATCTCTTCTGCGGACATATTGATCGCTGACCCGGCTTTTGTTCGGCGGCATGTTGCGCTTTCAATGAGAGTTGCGAGCGGATGGCATGCGCCGCAATCAAGACCGGAGACAGGCTCCAAGCCCGGAAAGAAAGGAAGCGTTTCGCGGGCGAGATGACCTGCTAGAGCCCTCGAATAACGGTGACGTTGTACGTCGTGCTGTTCACTCCGTCTTGCGCGATGACGGCTATTCCAACCGGTGGATTTGGTCCAAGCCCCGGCGAGATGGTCACCTGGCCGGTTGGGGTTCCTGCCGTGGCAATGACCGATCCCAACGCCGACAGTATGGCGTTTGGATCAGACTTTGTCGCCGTGATGGTGATACTGCCCACGAGGAGGCCTACCTTCACGGTATAGTTCTCTGTGTCGGGTGTAAAGGGTGGATCCAAAGAACCCGCGTTTACCTGTAACGCAGACAGAAGACTGTCGTTGGAGAAGAGGCGGTTGATGGTGACGGAGTAGGTCTCGGCGGCTCCACTGGGTGCGGTGACAGTAATCGACACAGAGGTGGTTGTCCCTGGAGTACCAAGCGTAACCGGTAATTGCCCCAGGTTGATCCCTGGCCCAATGCTGACGGAGTTCGCCACTGAACTCATCAGCATCGTGGCACTCTGGTCGGACTTGGTGGCGGTGATCGTGACCTGTTCAACGGTGGTTGCCACGTTCACCGTATAGTTCAGAACATTGGCATCAAATCCCGGCGACAACGGCTGTAGGACAGTACTTGTTGTCACTTTCAAATCTGAGAGGTGGTTATCGCCTGAGAGGCGCCGTGTGACCGTGATGGTATACCTGCTCTCCAGTCCGTTTTGTGACGACGCAACCACCTCGATGGGTGTGATCGATCCCGGTTGGCCGAGTGAGACAGGGTGGCCTTGTCCTGCAGAGACAATTGTCCCGTTGATGATGATCGTGGTCGTAGTGCTTTTGGGATTGGCCGTCACCGTCACACTGGTCACGGCGGTAGGCACGTTGGCGGTATAGCTGGTGGTATTGCTGGAAAATGCCGGTTGGAGCGCACCGGAGGGGGTGATCGTCAAGCCGGCAAGGGGAACTTCTGCTGTCTGCTCTGAAATTGATGCGCTGTCCTTACAGCCGGCGGCACTGAAGCAGAAGGTGATGAGAAAGACAGCGGTGATGCGGTAGCTCAAGGAAATACGCAGATGTTTCATGGACGAGCAGTCACTCTCTCAAGAGCCGGAAGATGGTCTGTGTGTTCCGTCGCACATCGTATGCGGCGGTGAACCCAAGGACCGACATGCGGTCCGCATCCCATGCGGCGGGAGCACCGCAACGGTACATAACACCTATAACGAATCTACTTGCTCGTGGTCAATCCATCGGGGTGAAAGATATGACGTTCCCTCTCTGGACGTCAGTTTCTAGAAGAGCCCTCGCGTTACAACGACGGTGTACGTCGTTGTCTTGATTCTGTCCTGCGCAGTCACGATGATTTCCACCGGCGGATTTGGCCCGATCCCTGGTGATACCGTGACCGATCCGGTTGGGGTTCCTCCTGCGGCGATCACCGAACCGAGCGCGGACATGATGGCATTAGGATCAGTCTTGGTCGCTGTGATGGTGACGCTGCCAACGAGGAGGCCAACCTTCACCGTATAGTTCACTGTGCCTGGAGCAAAGACCGGATCCAACGAGCCGGCATTTACACTCAAGGCTGACAGCGTACTGTCGCTGGATGCACGCCGGTTGACGGTGATGGAGTAAGGTTTGGAGGTTCCATCTGGTGCCATGACGGTGATGGACACCGTTGTGGCGGTCCCCGGCGTACCGAGTGTAATAGATGCGTGACCGCTTGCTTGGCCTGTCCCGGCGGACAACGAGCCGGATATCACAGCGTCCGGGTCAGCTTTGGTCGCGGAGACATCTACGCTGTCGACGTTGGTCGGCACATCCACGGTATAGGCCAGTTGATCAGCGGAGAAGGCGGGACTCAGAGTCCCTGATGTCACACTGAGAGCCGACAAGTTGTTATTGCTCGAGGGGGCGGCTCGTTTGATCGTGATGGTGTAGGTTTTTACATTGCCGTCTTGAGCGGCCACATGAATGGAGACATCCTTTTGTGTTCCCGGTCCATCGAGTTGGATGCTGGCTTGTCCTTCATTGGGAACGCCACCGGAAATCACCGCAAGGGGATCGGCCTTGGTTGCTGTGACGGTGACACTGGTAACCTTGGTTCCCACATCCACTCTGTAACGTGTCTCTCCAGAGGAAAACCCAGGAGATAAGGTTTGATCAGCGGTGCCGACTTGCACGCGCAAGGCCGACAGATTGTTGTTGCTGGATGCCGCCCGACGGATCGCGATGCGATAGGTCTTGCGAGTTTGATTGGGAGCGGTGACAGTGATCGAAACTATTCTTTGTGTCCCTGGCCCATCGAGTTGGATGGTCGCGCGTCCCTCATTGGACACATCACCCGATAGTACGGCATCAGGATCAGACTTGGTTGCGGCTATGGTGACAGCGGAGATGTTGGTGGCCACATCCACTGTGTAAGTCAAACGGTCGGACGTAAAGGAGGGACTCACGGGACCTGGCGTGACGGTCAAGGTCTTCAGATTATTATCACTTGAGAGCAGTCGTGTCACACGGACTGTATAGGTGCTATCCGTACCGGTCTGTGTTGTCAACACGATAGAGACGGTTTTGGTCGATCCCGGCTCGTCGAGAGCGATGGAACGCTGTGTGGTGACAGTTCCGTCGATCGATACCGTTACCGTGCTGTCCCGGGGGGTTGCTGTGACCATGATACTGGTAGCGGCCGTCGGAGCCTCAGCCGTATAGCTGGTGGTATCGCTGGAAAAGGCCGGTTGAAGGGTGGCTGGCGTCACGTTGAGGCTGGCCAGTGGGACATCGGGTCGATCTGAAACGGACGCCGAGTCCTTACAACCGTAGAGAGTCACAGAGAGAACGATGAGGCAAAGGGCAACCCAATCGGCTCTTGTGATGATCAAAAAGCGTTTCATGGCGATATCGTAGATGGTCTCTTGTCGCACGACGGAACTGGTCCATCTGTTCTACAGAGTTCGAACCGTCAGCAACGAAATGTCCCAGAGGGTTCAGATCGGTTCTCACGATGTCCGCAAATCGAGCAGCGACAGATACTTGATATAGCGGATCTGACCGGTCGGGTCAACGGACGAAGTGAGGAGGGATGATGGGCGCGATGTGTGAGAACGTCAGGACAGTGATTCGGAGAAACCGCTGGTCATGAGTACATGGCCGCAGAAATATGTCCACGTCAAGGTGAAGCTGAGCCCACAGTCTATCGACGAGCCCGGATGAATATGGCGTAAGAGCGTGTCGTCACGCCGTCCTGCGCGGTGACGGTCAGATCCACATCCGTGCGTCTTCCCCTTAGAGGAACGGAGACTTGTCCTGTCTGTGTCCCTGCCGCTGCGATTACGGTACCAAGTGCCGATAGGACCGCCTGGGGATCGGACTTCGTCGCGGAGAGGGTCACGCTGTCCACGTCATCTTCAACGAGCACCCGGTAGCTCAAGGTATCTGAAGAGAACGCAGGATCCAAGGAACCAGGAGTGACCGTCAAGTCTGCGAGTGCATCGTCGCTCGAAGGTCTCGCTCGTTTGACGGTGACGGTATAGGTCCGCGAGCTTCCATTCGGTGCGGTGACGGTCAACGAGACAATCTTGGTGGTTCCAGGCCCGTCGAGCTTGAGCGTCGCACGCCCTTCGTTCGGCAGATCACCCGAGAGTACGGCATTGGGGTCAGATTTGGTGGCCACGACGGTGACTTCCGTGACCCCACTCGCCACATTCACCGTGTAGTCTTGAGTGGTGGCAGAAAAGACGGGAGCTAAGGTGCCCGGCGAGACAGTCAAACTCTTCAGGGTGTTGTCCCCGGCAAGGGTGATCGCCCGAAGGGTTATCGTATAGATCTTCGCCCTTCCATCGGAGGATGAGACGGTCAAGGAAACGTCCTTCGTTGATCCAGGCCCGGGGGATTGAATCGTGGCTTGACCAGTGACTTGTCCTGCCGGAGCGGTGACCCCACCAGACAACACGTCATTCGGTTCAGACTTCGTTGCTGAAATGATGATGTCTTGCTGGTTACCGGGCAGATCAACCGTGTAGCTGGTCGTGTCGCTGGAGAAGGGCGGTTGGAGTGACGCGCCGGTAACTGAAAGGCCGGCTAGATGCGGGCCAGGATCAATCGACCCTGTGTCAGTGCAGCCAGAGGTGCCAAGCCCGGTGATCCCGGCGAGAAGAGCGAGCGCAACGTACTGTGCGGGGATGGTGAAAAGGTGTTTCATGAGGGACCCACGACATTCGCCTTGCTGGAGATATTGTTGGGTCCAGCCACCCGTATGAGCCAAAACAGGAGGTGCAGATCTTACGGAAGGGTTTCCTGATCGGTCTATCCCTACTTGTGTATGGGGAAGCAGGGTGCGCGAAGAGCCAATCCGAACTGGCAGGGACAGCACTTCAGAGTGCTGCAATTTGATTCAGGGTGTGTGCGATCAAGGTCTGGGCAAGGGGAGAGCTTCACAGGAAGAATTCCTGTCGTGACTCTGTATTGCTCGGTGAAAGCCATCGACAGGGTAGTAGAAGGGACATGTTAGGTTGGTAAGAATCACCTTTACGGGAGTGGTGATCCTGGATCCTCTCGGTGCACTGTAACGGTGTAAGTCTTGGCGTCAGCCGGGTTCTGGTTCTGGGGAGTCACGATGATAAGAATATCCGTGTTTGACCCTGTGTCTCCAAGAAAGATCGGAGGGCTTGGCATACCGGAGAGGGTTCCTTGTCCATTGATTGTCATGGTCGCATTCGTATCCTCAAGCGTCGCAGTTACGGTGATGGATGAGACGTCGGTAGCTACATTCACTATGTAAGGTTGTCGGTCGCTTAGAGTAACGGGATGATCCAACGAGCTTGCAGTCACGATTAACGACAACAGATTGGCGTTGCTCGCTGGAGAGGCACGGTGTACTGTCATGGGGTAATCTTTCCGGCTCCCATTTAGGGCGATCACGACAATGGGAATGTCCGTGTTCGAGCCTGCATTACCAAGGGTAATGGGAGCACTTGGCACGCCGGAGCTGGTGCCTTGTCCATTGATCTCCAAGGTTGCATTTGTGTCCTCGAGTGTCGCTTTCACGGTGACGTTTATGACTGCGGTAGGCACATTTACCGTGTATGGCTGTTGAGTGCTGAGATCAACAGGATAGTCTACGAGGTCTGCGGTTACGATCAATGTTGACAGGTTATTGTTGCTGGAAGCTGCTCGCTTGACAGTGATCTTGTAGACCTTGGGTGTGACAGTCGAATCTGGTGCAGCCACTGTAATAAAGAACTCGGTTTCGGTTCCTTGTCCTCCCAGATTGAGCGGCTGGGTATCTGTTTCTATCCCTGGGCCCGCTGTCAGGTTACCCGACATTGAGGCATTGATATCGGATTTGGCTGCCCAGATGGTCACCCTTTCGACGCCCTCTGTCACATCCACCCGGTAATCTGTGATTGTTGGATCAAACTGATGATTGAAGGTGCCAGGCGTGACTGTCAGGGCTTTTAGTCTGTTGTCGCCCGACAGTCGGTTTACGGTGATGGTATAGGTCTTGGCCTCGCCATTTGGGACGGCCACCGTAATAGACACCACTGTTGGTTGCCCTGGGTTATTCAGTCGTATGGTCGCTTTCCCTGTTGGAACCCCTGCGGCGGCGGTCACTGATCCGGAGATCACGGCATGCAGATCAGTTTTGGTGGCCACAACAGCTACACTCGTGACCCCACTAGCAACATCAACTTGATAGGTGAGGGTGTTCGGATTGAAGCCGGGAGTAGGGAAGGTGCCGGGAGGTGTCACCGATAACGCCGACAGTGTGTTATCGACCTTTCGGATAAGGACATCATAGGTGCTCTCAAGGCCGTTTTGGCTTGTTAAGACAATGGTGATCGGCGTCGTTGGTCCTGACGTGCTGAGCGTGATAGAGCGGCCTTGCCCAGGGATGGTGTCGACTCCATTAATCGACATCGTTGTCGTACTGTCTTTGGGAGTGGCGGTGACAGTGACGGTGCGCACTGTGGTCGACACATCAACAAGGTAGCTGGTGGTGTTGCTTGAAAAGGAGGGCTGTAATGATCCTGGGGTTACCGTCAAGCTGGAGAGGGGAACCTCTACGGTTTCTTCTGAAACCGAGACGCTGTCAGAGCATCCGTAGTTTCCTAAACCGATTGCAGCGACAAGGATCACTGCCAAACAGGTCTTGGTGAAGGTCAAAAGGTGTTTCATAGTGGTCCCGGTTATTTCATTTGGTGCAAGAATTCGTAGCTTCTTGGGCCTTGCCGATCCCGAACAACAGAGTCCTGATGCTAGGAGAGGATGGGGAAACGGTCTAGGCCTACAAAGGTAAGGGAAGTCTGGTCGAAGGCGGGATCTGGGCCTCGCTAATCGATGTTAGGCCATAGGAGAAAGGTCTGAAAAAACAGTCTCGATGTGATGCATAGTGAGTCGATTCGATAATGGAAATCCCATGGGAGGAGGAAGTGGTAAGTAGCTGCTTGGTTCATGGGCTATTTCTCAGAATAACCCATGAACCTGAAGTCACTGGCTTTCTATTGGATGCTAAGCCAGGTTACTCTCGTGCGCTCTCATGATTTCACCTGATACAGGCTACGGACTCATCAACCCCCGATAGTTCCAGGTGGGGTCGAATTGATCGTTATCTCTAGGACATCACTCTGAGGTGACTCACCTCCAGCATTGGAGAGCGTGCTCCCGATCTTGTGGGGTCCATCCGGTAAGTCGAACCCCGGTTTCATGGTCTTGCCCTCTGAATCGAATTCCGCCGTCTTATCTTCCTTGCCATCGATATAGAGATGTGGAGTCTCCCCCTCCCTCACGGTTATTAGAAATCGTGGTCTGATGACATTGGTTAGGTCGTCTGTATGGCTGCCAGCAAAGCAGAGATCTGTGCCAGTAAACAGGGCACAGGAGTCATCTGCATCTATCAGGTCCGGTTTCGCCGGCTTCGCCGGCTTGGGCACAGGCGCCGCTCGATTCACGGTAATGCTGTAGTTCTTCCGGGTCCCACTAGGGGCGACCACCACGATCGGAATGTCTGTGTTCGATCCCTGGTCACCAAGCGTGATGGGAGCGCTTGCCACGCCCGAGCTTGTCCCCTGCCCATTGATGGTCAGGGTCGAATTTGTATCCTCTAGCGTCGCAGTCACCCTCACGTTAATAATTTCGGTTGCCACGTCCACCGTGTTCGACGCAAATGGTGATGAAAAATTGGTCACGCTAGAACCGGCCGTCACGCGTAATGCCGACAAATTGGTATTGCTCGAGGGGGCTGCGCGGCTCACGGTGATGGTGTACGCTTTCTCGGTTCCATTCGGCGCTCTCACAATAATCTCTATTTCTGTATTGGAGGGGCCAGGTGGCAAAGAGATGGGATTTGTCCTGGGAGCACTGTTGACGAGGAACCTTACGCTCGCACCACTATCCTGCGGAGTCGCATTCACAGTAATGCTATCAACGTTACTATTGACATCCAGGTCATAGTCGGTCCTGGCCCTCGCCTGGTCAAATGTGGGGGATAAAGTGTGACCGGTGACGGTCAAGCTCCGCAGGTTAAAGTTCCCGCCGAGGGCAGCACGGATGAATAATATATTGTAGGTTTTTTTGTCCTTTTGGTTCTGGGCAGTCACCACGACCGGTACAGTGATCCGTACTTCTGGCCCTGGCGCCCCCAAGCTGATGGGTTGTGGCTGTCCATTATTAATTGCCACCGTTGCAGCACTATCCTCCGGAGCCGCAGTGATTTGTACACTGGTCACATTGCTCAAGAGGTTTACATCGTAGCTCAGATCGTTTTGATCGAAGCTTAAGCTACCTGGCGAAACAGTCAAGCTCTTGAGATCGGTGTTCCCGTTCAGAGCCGCGCGCTTGACCCTGATGATGTAGTCTTGGGATTTGCCGTTGTCTGCGGTCACACGCACGGTGATGCGGGTGGTGTCCCCTGGGCCAAGCAAGGTGCTCGGTTGGGGGGTGATGGTGACTTTCGCGGTCGAGTCTTCCGGCGTTGCTGTGACTGTGACGGTCCCTATACCGCTTGCCACATTGACGTCGTATTCGGTTTGGTTAACCTTGAAGTCTACTTTTCCCGGAGAAATGGATAGGCTCTTCAGATTGTTGTTCCCGTCTAGGGCAGCCCGCTTGACCCTGATAATGTAGTCCTGTTGGGATTTTCCATCCTGTGCGGTTACACGGACTGTGATGGGGGTGGTTTGGCCTGGACCAAGCAATTGAATAGGTGGTTGGGGATCTTCTACGCCATTCACCAAAATCTTCATGCTCGCGTTCGCGTCTTGAGGCTTTCCTGTGACCGTGACTGTATCGACGCTACCCAACACGTTGACTTCGTAGAGTGTATTGCTAGACTTGAATTCTAGCCTTCCCGGCGAAATGGACAAGCTTCCCAAGAAGGCGTTGTCTGATGCACCCCGATTAATGGTCACCTGGTAGGTGGTCTTACCCCCTCTCAGCCCTGTGATGATGATTGGAACCTTTGTGGTGGATCCTGGTCCGCCGAGTTGAATAAGCGCATCTCCTGAGGGCGCCCCGGCTGGGACGGTGACTGGATTCGTCGGTACATCAATTACCATCACGGTATTGGGGTCTGACTTGGTCGCGGTGAGCGTGATGCTTGTGACGCCGTTCCCGACGTCATTAATTGACGGTGCCAGCTCGGTCTTATCGAATGGGGAGGGAGCTACGGTTCCGGTCGAAGAGGAGAGCGTCTGTAACGTCGTATCTTCTTCCTCTCTGCTGACCCGAACGCTATAGGATTTCGACGTGCCACCTGTCCCTGTTTCCGTCACGACGATGTTCAGGACGTCACTCGTCCCTATCGTGGCCAGCGTAACGGTCTGACTCGTTCTCTCCTGGTTGTTGATTCGTATGGTATCGCCGGCAATTCGAGGGCTTGCAGTAATGGTGGTACTCGATTCGCTGCCGAACAGCTTCACGGTGTAATTCGTTGTTGCAGGGTTGAATTTTGGTTCCAGTATTCCAGCGGAGACCGACAAGTTTCCGAGGGACGCTGGCTCGGTCACGGTTGCGGAGTCCCCACAGCCGTAGGCGTTCAGCCCGAAGAGGATCAGGACCATTCCAGCGAGAGATCGTCCGGTACGGATGTGTGGATGCTTCATGGTGAAACTGCTCACTTTCTGTTGGGGCAGATCGTTCAGGATGTAGTTGGTCACGTGTTGTGAACCCACGCGTTCGCGTTTCGGGATGACGAGACCGTCCGGCCTTGGTTGAGCACCGTTTCGATGTCCCGATGGGTACGGATTGAACCTATAGCGGAATTGTACTAGTCAGGTCAAGTACCTGAGCCAAGTACCTAAATAGGATAACGAATATGTCGCAATCGCATTAACGTTTTGAGGGTGCCGCGCTCGGCGCTTTCCCGAGGAGTTCGGTTTTCGATGGGATCTGGCTCAGGAGATCCGGACGTACTTGAAACAACCCAGGAATCCGCTGGCCGGTTGCATAGAGGAGATTTCCCGACTGGCTACCCAATGTCAGTTTGCCTGTGGCCTTGCCGTCCTTTGCCGTCGCGACAAACTCCGCGGCCGGAGACAGGAGCCCATAAGGGGCGAGCGGTGCAGATTGTTTCATGACCCGTTCTTCCGCCGGTAGATTGGCCACCCGACTGACGAAGAGGTCTGCCACTTCTTGGCTGACTTTCTCCGTGGGCTGGTCTTCCAGGATCCACTCACCGCTTTGGTTGATCAACACGTATTCCTGATCCCTGGTCTTGACCGACAGCATGGCCACATCCGTATAGTCGAGGCCGAAGAGTCGTTTGTCTTGCAGAATGAAGAGGTCCTTCGTCAGGTCCTTGATCAGTCCCGGGTTGATGCGATAGAGCGGTGCGTCCGGTGCGGTTTCTGCGATGGCTTCGCCCTTCTGCGGGTCCGGTTGATAGAGCCGCACCGATTGGTCTCCGGCGGCGGTATGCAGAGTGACTTTCACTTTCGGTGTCGTCAAGCTCTTGGCAATGGTATCTCGTTCAGGACCTGGATCAATGATACCGAGCGCCTTCAGATCTTCCAGGCGAAACATCAAAGACCGCACTTCGTTTTGATCCGCTTCGGCTTCGATCGGATACCGGATCTTCCACGAAGGTTTGGGCTTATCCTTGGCCATGTTGTAGATCACGATTTCGGTCGTCGGATAAGTCAAGCGAACCCGTTCGATGTCATTCTGCACGAACTTCAACAGCTCCTTCCGCCGAAAGGTCATCAAGGACTTATTGACAAAATCCTTCGGGGCCAAACTGGTTAAGAGGATGCGATGATCCGACCCCCGCAGCACATAGAGGGTATTGGACAGGGGCCCGCTGTTGCCGATGGCGATGGTCTCCTGTCGCGTGCCGGCTGTCACGGTGAGGGTGGTGACCGGCGGTTCGAGGCCAAATGCGATCAGCTGCGTGGTTTGGTCGTCCAGGGTTCTGGTGACGGTTCCGGTGACCAGCGCGCGAATGAGGGCTTGGACCTCGCGTGTATCGGCTTCGGTCCGAAGCGGAGCGACAATGGACCACTTCGCCGGTTCGGTCAGCTTGAGCTCAATCGGGCCCTGAGCGGTGGTGATGGAGAGGCCCGTGATGGCGGTTTCCGGAAACGGTAAGAGTTGTTTCTGTGCCGTCTCTTGTTTCTCTTCCTGTTGCTTGGCGGGAAACTCGACCAGGTAGAGATAGCCAGCCAGTCCAGTCAGAATTATCAACATGAGTACTGTGGGCCGGTAACGCATACACTCTCTTGAAGGCTCAGGTTCAGGTCAAGGGTGAGCCGGATAGGGGTGGAATCTTTCCCAAAGCTTAGCCTTACCCTTCACTTTCATTGTCTGTTGTGCTCGCTAGAGGCGTCGCCGTTTTCTCCACACGATGAGACCGGTCAGGAAGGTCATGAGCGGCAGTAAAACGACTTGGATGTAAATCAGTGCGCGCTCCTGCGTGGGATTGGGCGTAAAGGGGTGCAACGCCGGCTCTCTCGGTGCGATGGAGATCAAGTCCCGTTCCTCGGCCAACCACCCGGTCGTATGGAGGAAAAAGTCGCTGTTGCCGGGGAAATTGAAGAAGGCATTGGAGGCGAAGGTGGAGTTGCCGATGACCACAATGGCTGGGTGAGGTTTGCCCTCCTCCGGGGCCTTCTTGGGCGACAGGGCGGCCGCCATGGGAAGTGGTCCCTTGACGTCTTCCTTTTCGCTGAGGCTCACCACGCGGCCTTGCATATTCGTTTCAGCCCAGCTGTCGGGCGAGGTTCTGGCGAGGGGGACAAAGTCCCAGTCTGTGCCGGTTTGTTCATCGAAGGTGATGTGTCGTGACAGCGGCAACAGCACGGCTGAAGTGAGGTCTTGCGTGATCTCATGTTCCGTAAACGTTCTTACGAGCAGTGCGGTGAGGTCACCCTGCGCGAGCCGGTCTTGGAGATCCACCAGGACGCCGGGGCCCAGACCTATTCCCCAGCGGGCCAGCAATGTTTCGAGTCCCGTTTGGGTATCGGGATCAGCCAACAGCAGCAGATGGCCACCCTTCTCGACATACGAGTGAATGCGATCCTGTTCCTCTTTCATCACGGGACGACGTGGGCCGGCAAGGACCAGCACGGACGTATTGTCCGGCACGGTAGATTCCTTCAGGAGCGAGACCGTTCCAACGTCATAGCCTTGACGAATCAAGGCTTCTTTTGCAATGAACAGACCATTCCGGTCTTTATCCTCGACGTTCAGCTCACTGTGGCCTTCAACGAAGACGATCCGCTTTTTCGAGTCCTTGGAGATCCGGATCAATGCGCCGGTCAGTTCGATTTCAGAGGGGGACGTCACGCGGATCGTTTGCCCGTTGCTCTCGAAGATGGCCGTGTCGGTCCGAAAGATGCCGTACGTCTGGGCCATCTTTGGTTGCTTTTCCGGATCGATGAATTCCACGCTCAGCTTGGTCGAGGCTTGCCGATAACTCTCCAAGCGCTCTTTGAAGGCTTGATAGCCAGGGTCCTTTTCTCTGGTGAAGACCGTGATCTTGACGTCTCGCGGGAGGGTCCGAAGCACCCGGTAGGTTTGGGGTGCGAGGGTATAGTTCTGGTTCTCCGAGAGATCCCACCGGACAGAATGTCGTGCTGCCAGAAAGTTCACGATCACCAGAATGCTCGTAAAGAATACGACCATCAGAAGGCTGTTGAGCCCCATCTTCGTTGAGCGCCGGCCCGAGAAGGCCTTGACGGTCTCGAAATGGAGGACAAAGAACGAGACCAGGCAAGCCAGCGCCAAGCCTTCAGAAAGGGTCACGGCCCAGAGCCAGTCCGGTCGAAGGCTGTAGGTGACCATGCCACCGATGCCGAGTAGGATTCCCACAATGCCAAGGGGAAAAGATTGGAGTTTCATTTCCAGCTGGTCGATTCCACGACTCGATGTGTCAAGAACAGCATGAGCACGAGGCCGCTTCCGAAGTACACCAGGTCGCTCGTGTCGATCAGTCCCCGAACGAGGCGTTCGTAGTGCTCCATGTAGGACATGTACGAGATGAGGTGACCCGCGGTGGTATCGCCGAAGAGGCTGCCCAGTCCGGCGATCAACCAGATCGTGAGCAACATGCCGAAGCTGACGAAGGCGGCGACGATTTGGTTTTCCGTGACTGCCGACGCGAACAGGCCAACGGACAGAAACAGGGCTCCCAGCAGCACCATGCCGAGATACCCGGTCCAGATGGGATTCCAGTCAAAGTCGCTGAAGAGCATCAGTACTGTCGGGACCAATGTGGTGAGTCCGACCAACCCAAGATAGATCACAAACACGCTGACAAACTTGCCGACGACGATATCTGTGACCCGCAGCGGCGAGGTCAGCAAAAACTCGAAGGTTCGCAACTTGCGCTCTTCCGCGAACAACCGCATGGTCAATATGGGCAAGATAATCACCAGGACGATTCGCATGCTCGCGAAGAGATTCCGAAAGACCAGGTCGTTCAGGTTGATCTGCGCCGGCCCGCCTTGCATCTGCATCAATTGGATGGCTTGTGCGCCCGCGAATCCGACGTAGAGATAGGACAGTAGTCCGAAAATCAGCAGAAAGACCGCTCCGACCACATAGACAATGGGCGAGACGAAATAGATGCGCAGTTCCTTGCCAATGATGGCCTGTACCGGGGTCATACGTATTCTACCTGTCCTTGTTCTCAGGGGAGGCCATGCTCGCCGTGGTCTCTGTTGCTTCAGCGGAGTGGTCTTCGTGACGTGTCAGCTGGAGGAAGACGTCTTCCAATGTCATAGATACCGTCCGGAGTTCGAGCAGCCCCCATTGGTTCATCACGGCGACACGTGCAAGTTCGTCGCGTAGGTCACGACCTAACTCACATTCAATGAGAAAGGTACCTCCACCCTGTCCTGGAAGTACCTGAAGGACGCCTGGGATTGCCTGTAGTTTTGACTCACAGTCCGCTGGGCGGGATTTCAGCGTCAGCGAGACTTTTTCCGATTGACGCAGGCGCGCCGACAACTGCTCAGGGGTGTCTTCCGCGACAATCCGACCCTTGTTGATGATGACCACCCGCTGGCAGACGGCCGTCGCCTCGGGAAGGATATGTGTACTGAGGATGACGGAATGCGAACCGGCCAAGCTCTTGATGAGTTCTCGGATTTCAATGATCTGTTTCGGGTCGAGGCCCACAGTGGGCTCGTCGAGAATGAGGACCGGAGGATCATGCAACAGGGCCTGTGCCAATCCAACACGCTGACGATAGCCACGGGAGAGGTTCCCGATCAGTCGGTGCCGCACAGCACCCAGCTCAAGTCGCCCGATCGATTGGTCAAGTGCCGAGGTGAGTGTTGGTCCTGCCATGCCACGGAGTTGTCCGACGAAGGTCAGATATTCGGTGACGGTCAGTTCTTGGTAGACCGGCGGTGTTTCCGGTAGATACCCGATCTGCCGCTTCACCTCCAAGGGGTGATCGGTACAGTCGAACCCCGCGACGCGCGCCGTGCCCTCCGTTGCAGGCATGAAACAGGTCAGAATTCGCATCGTCGTGGTCTTACCGGCCCCGTTGGGGCCGAGAAAGGCCAGCACCTCCCCTTTGGCGACGGAAAAGGTGACGCGATCAATGGCCGTATGATGGCCGTATCGCTTTGTAATGTTGTGAACGTCAATCACGAAAGTGATGTCGGTGCGAACAGCTGTGGAGAATGTGGAGCAGTACTGCTCTCGGGATAACAGCTCTTACTCTGGGGGATCTTACTCACTCTGCCTGATGCAGTCAATATGGTGATGGAATACAGTCTGCCTGGTTCTTCTGCGGAACTGGAATAAGAACGCACGACGCAGACGGCTGTCTCTCGGAATACATCCAGAAATAGTGAGCTTGCTGAAGCAGCACGGGGATCACAGCTTCTGTTTTTACCACCTGTCTCGAATACTATAAGGTGTTGAACTTATACTGTGCCTCGGTTATATAGAAGCTCCGTTCGATAGTCCATGCAGGTACTTTTTTGAACAGGGATTAGCTATACGGAGGTGGGGGGAGAGGAATACTCCCGTCGGTGTTGTCGAAATGGGAGACCTTTCATACTCTGAGTCAATCGAAAATCAGAGTACGTCAGCATTCAGAGGGAGGTAAATCCAGTATGCACACGGACGTTCCCCACAATCGGCTCTTCTCGAAGAGTTCTTTTGCCTTGGCATTGTGTCTGTCCCTGGGTGCTTGCTCCTGGGTCCCCAAAGGGGAGGTGCAACTGGATGTCGGGATCAAGGATCGCGGGGTTGCCTCCTGGTACGGCGAACAGTTTCATGGAAGGCAGGCCGCGAACGGCGAGATATTCGATATGGAAGGGCTGACGGCTGCGCATCGGACGATCCCGCTCGGGAGTGTGGTCCGCGTCGTTAATTTGTCGAACGGCAAACATCTTCATGTGCGAGTGACCGACCGTGGGCCCTACGAAAAGGGGCGGATCCTCGACCTGTCCCACGGGGCGGCCGTCCTTCTTGGAATGGAGCGTGAAGGGGTTGCACATGTGCAGATCGAGGTTGTCGGCGCACGCCGTCCCGAGCTGCTGCTGCTGGCAGAGCAATTTTCCGGGCCAGTGTCGTCCGTTCTGACAGACCGAATGCTTCCGGTTGGCCGGACGTCGCAGGGGATGACATCTCACGCGAGAAATTTCCCCGGCGATCTCTGGATTGCGAGGAGGAATCGGTGGGCCCTTGCCATGCTGTCCGTGGTAGACCCAATCCAGCTTCCGGTTGCTTCGTTGGTTCTTACCTGAGAGCCTCGAGATTGGTCCCTTTCTGGATGCCGCTTGCTTGCCTTGCTAACGGGGTACTCGTAGGGGCTCATGAAGAGGCGGAACTTGTGGGAAGCACTCCCTAATAATACAGGCTCATCTCGGGAACATCCGTATCGCCCCATTCAGGTTGACAGTGTGTAAAGCTCTCCACTAGACTGCACTCTTTCTATCAGCCCAAGACCATCATACGTGTGAATATTAAGGGGAGGCATGATTCGATGGCCAAGAAGCGCGCGCAAGAGTCGGATGAAGTGAAACTAAAAAAGAAGATTGTCACAAAGACGACCGATCACGGTAATCCGGAAGGGGATGCCGCCCTCCGCTCGTTGAAAAAACGATTAAAGCGGGAACAGCGCAAGCGACGAGCGTTGGTACAGCGGAAAAAGCGGGCAGCCGGAAGTAAAGCCGCCGTTTCTGCATCAGCCTAATCTCTCGTGGGAAAATCGTCTCAAAGACTGACTAATTCTTATGGACTCCAAGACCAAACACTCCTCTCCAGATAACACTCCTCTCAGCCAGCAATCCGGGGATGAGTCGGCCGCTGAGGTCGTCGCTGAACGTCTGCAGGCTGAGTCTCCTTCCGTCGAGCCGGAAACGGCTGGCTCAGGCATGGTTGCGCTCGAAGAAGAGCAGGTCAAGGACGAGATCGATATCCAGATCGATCTATTGGCCGATCCTGACTGGGTGGTCCGACGAGAAGCCGTGATCACGCTGGGGGAAATGGGGGACGAACGGTGTGTCGAGCCGTTGGCCCGTGCGTTGCGTGATGGTGATTGGCAGGTTCGTGAGGTCGCCATCGAAGCGATGGGTCAGGTGGGATCTCCTGCCGTTGAGACGCTCCTCAAGCTCCTCCGTGACTGGGAGGTGCGCAAGTACGCCATTGCAGCTCTCGGGAAAATACGCGACGAGCGGGTACTGGATCCCCTGATGCTTCAGCTGCGGAACGATGAGTTTAAAGACGATGCGATCGATGCCTTGGTCGCATTGGGTGCGCCCTCCGTCGAGAAGCTCATCCCTGCCCTTCGTGATAAGGATGAAAACGTTCGGAAATGCGCTGTTCTCGCGTTGGGACGGATCAAGAGTAGCGAAGCCATCGATCCTCTCATTCAGATGCTTGGTGACAAAGACTGGTTTACACGATTGACGGCGGCCGCGGCCCTGGAATCAATCGGCGACGATCGTGGGCGTGAGGCGATCAAGCCGTTGCTCAAAGACTCCGATATGGTCGTCAAAATGCGGGTCGAGCGGATTTTAGCGAAGTGGAAGAAGCAGCCGACCTCTGAACCTGCCAACGCCTAAACTATTTGTTCAGCTGTTGATCCATCCGTTGTTGCAGGTCCTCCATCTTCTTGAACGCGACCTGTTTCCCCGTCGCCAGTTCCAATTGAACGTCCCGCAGCGAATCGACTAAATGGCGCAGCGCTTCGGTTGCGTCATCAACCTTTGCTCCCTTTGTCATGGTCTCTATTGCGTCGATGACAGCCGTGAGCTCCTTCGCTGCCTCGGCATGCTTTTGGTCGATCACGTATACCTTTGCCTGTACGAAGCGAGACTTGGCTTCGACAAGTCCCTGACGACGACGGAGATCGCGCTCGATTCCGAGCGTGGTATCCATGACGTTTTTCGACACCTCCTTCAACGATTGCTGGAGGTCGGAGACGGACTGTTGCAATGTGCCCACGGGTCGTTGCCCAGCGTAATAGCCTGCCCCGAACGCGCCGACTAGAAGCAACAAAACTGTGAGAAATTTGGCCATAGTGGTCCTGCGTTAGCGGCGTTGTTTTGATGTCGGTTGCTTGGCGAGTTGCTGGAGGAGGCCGTTCGCCGCCGCAATGCGTATCGCCTCATCGGTGTCACGTAACCCTTGTAGCAAAATAGGGATGGCTCTGTCGTTGCTTTTTCGCAATGCCTTGGCGGCCGACAACCGAGGGAGCGGCTGTTGGTCCGACAGGAGCGCCTGCAATATTGTGAGTGCCTGCTCCTCATCCGGTGAGGCACTCAAGGCTTGGGCTGCTGCACCACGTATGGATGGATCGGGATGTCGGGCCAGCTCGGCCGCCAAGGCGATGGCTGAGGTATCACCAAGGCGAAGGAGTCCTTCTGCAGCATTGGCACGGACGTGAGCATCGGGGTCGCGAGTCAGTGCCGAGAGCAGCGGCCGGGTATCCTTGATACCCAGTTTGCCGAGGCTTGCGGCTGCGACCGCGCGAATCATCGCGCTCTCGTCTCCAATAGCATGTGTCAGAGGAGCGGCGCCATCGGGAGATCCAAATTCCCCCAGCGCACCGGCAGCAAAGGCACGGACTGATGGATCGGGATCATAGACGGCTTGCGCAAGGACGGCGAGGCTCGCCGGGCGTTTGAGGCGCCCCAAGACGCCCAATGCCGCCATTCTTGATTCAGCGTCCGGTAACGTTGCGGCACTGGTAATCTCAGCCAGCTGTTCGGACTGGCCCAATTTCACCAAGGCTGCGGAAGCAAAAATGGACTCAGGGCCATCCTCAGTACGAGCTACGTCCATCAATCGTTGTCGAACATCGGTGGCGTTTCCTTCGCCGAGGGCGGTCATGGCGGCAATGCGGACGGTCGGCATTGCATCTCGCAAGGCACGGCGCAAGGGACCGGATTGTGCCGCGAGGCCGGATTTTCCGATCGCCTCGGCGGCTCGTGCCCGCACGACGACGGATGGATCCAGCAATCCATCCTCCAGAATGGCTGCGGTCTCCGGCAGTCCCAACTCCGCCAGGGCTGAGTACGCGGCGATCCGAATATGTTCCTTGCGGTCTCGTACGTGGCCGGTGATCATGCCGAGCGCCAAGGGGCGAAGTAGCGCGGCATCGTGAGATTGCCCCGGCTGGGTCAGTTTGGAATAAATGGAGAGGGCCTCGTCTGTTCGTCCAAGGCGGACATAGCTCTGCAAGGCGAGGCGGAGAAATTCTTTAGAAGGTGTCGCATCTGGAGGAAGACTTCGGTAGAGCGCTGTGACTTCCGGGTACTCACCTGCTTTGAAGAAGGCGCTAGCCTTCGATTCAATTGGAGACGGTGTTCTTGTGGTGGCAGCCACGACAGGCAGTCCAACAAGCAACACGATCAGCCCGACACTCGCGATCGCAACGGTAACCAGGTGAGGAAACCGCGTGCGCAACAGGCTCCGGTTCGATCGCTCGAACCACATTACCATGTCGCAGGCATGCGCACCGTGGCGGCGCGGTACAGCAGGCTGACGTAGTCCTTCAACATGCGCGTGGTGGAGAACTGGGGCGCGGTGGTGCGAATACATTCCTTCACCATTTGCAGCCAGCCACGAGGGATTCCGTCACGATCTCGCTGATAGAATAGTGGAACGACTTCCTGTTCCAGCAGGCGATAAAGTTGTTCACCATCGTGATGATCTTGAGCCTGCGCGTCCGCCTGTTCGCTCAACGGTTGGATGCCCCATCCATTGGCTCCGTTGTACCCTTCAACCCACCATCCATCCAGGACGCTGAGGTTCAACACGCCGTTCAGGGCGGCTTTCATGCCGCTGGTGCCGCTGGCCTCCAGGGGAAAGCGAGGCGTGTTCAACCAAATATCGACACCTTGCACGAGGTACTTTGCCATATGCATTTCGTAGTCTTCAAGAAATGCGACGCGACCACCGAGCTTGTGATCGTGACAGAACGACAGCACTTCATGGATGAAATACCGGCCCGGCTCATCGGCCGGGTGGGCCTTGCCGGCGAAAATCAGTTGGACCGGCCTCCAACGGTCTTGGAGCAGTACTTTGAGCCGTTCAAGGTCTCGGAAGAGCAGAGTGGCGCGTTTGTAGGTTGCAAATCGTCTGGCAAACCCAATGGTCAGAGCTTCCGGGTCCATGAGCGTTCCGCGTGTGAGCACTTGTGAGGGTTGGAGATGCCCATGCATCCAGCCGGTTCTGGCCCGCTCGCGGATAAAGCCCATCAGTTTCCGTTTCATGGCTTGGCGAACCGCCCACAATTCATGGTCAGGAACATCCATGACCCGTTGCCACATGGCGGGGTCGTCGCAGGTCTGTGTCCAAGTCGGACTGAGTGACTTGCTGTAGAGATGGTGGAGTTCCGGGGAGATCCACGTCGGGGCATGAATGCCGTTCGTGACGCTCCGGATGGGGATCTGATCGGTCGGTAATCCAGGCCAGAAATGTTGCCACATCTCGCGTGTCACGCGGCCATGCTCCCGGCTGACACCGTTGACATGGGCGGAGAGGCGCATGACCAATGCGGTCATATTAAATCCACCGTGCGATTCGGGGGTCTCACCCAGGCGCAGAAATTCTTCACGTGACAGACCGAGCTGTTCCCAGTATCCGGCGAAGTAGCGGTCCATCAAATGATGTGGGAAGACGTCATGCCCGGCAGGGACAGGAGTATGCGTGGTGAAGACGGTACTCTGACGGACCAATTCGCAGGCTTCCGCATGAGACGAACCCTTCTGAACGAACTCACGTACCCGCTCCAAGGTCAGGAAGGCCGAGTGTCCTTCATTGGCATGCCACACGGACGGCGAGATCCCGAGCGAACGCAACATGCGCACACCGCCGATTCCCAGCAGAATTTCCTGGCAGATCCGCATCTCTTGATCTCCGCCATAGAGTCGAGCGGAGAGGGCGCGGTCTTCCGGGCTGTTCTCAGGCACGTCCGTATCGATGAGAAACAGCGTGATTCGGCCCACCAACAGTTTCCACACGGCAGCGGTGACGCGCCGGTTCCCCATCTCGACGGTAAACCGGCACGATTCACCGGACGGAGTCTGGGCTAAATGTATCGGCGACTCATCGCGGTTAAACGGAGCGTAGGCTGCTTCTTGCCAGCCCTCGGGTGTAATGCGCTGACGGAAATAGCCCTGCGGGTACATGAATCCAACGCCGACAAACGCCAGCCCAAGATCGCTCGCTTCTTTACAATGGTCTCCGGCCAAGATTCCTAACCCGCCGCTATAAATCGGCACGGAGGCGTGTAGCCCAAACTCGGCTGAGAAGTATGCGATGGTCTTCTTTGCCAAGTCGGCATGGTGAGTGCCGGCCCAACTTTTATTATTGGCCAGATATTCATCAAACAGGCGGAAGACGGCCGAATACTGGCGAAGGAACGAGGGGTCCTCTGCCAGGCGCGTCAGCCGGTCCGACTGGATATCGGCGAGGAGTTTGACGGGATTATGGTTTGTCAGGAACCACAGGGTCGGATCGATAGTTTCAAACAGCTGGCGAGCTTCCAGGGTCCAGCTCCACCAGAGATTCCGTGCGAGTTCAGGGAGCCGATTCAGGTTCTGGGGGAGAGCAGTCTTCGTCGAATTTGGAGAATCCACAAACACTCCTTTGGTCAAAGGCGAGCAATGCGTATGAGCGAATGATGGGCAACGATTGGTGGGAATTAGGCGTGCCCTGCCTTATGCCACGTAGCCCACTCTTTAGAGAATGCCACGGCGGCATACCGTTCGCCAAGAATTTTTGCGACCCGGTTCAAGAGTTTGGTGAGTTGTTGAAGTTCGGACAGCGTGAGATCGTCACGGAACCGGGGGTGAAGTCCCCATCGGGTCTCGACTTCCTCACCCGACACACTCGACATCAAGCTGACAAGCTTGATCTCCTGGCCGGTTGACTTGCTCTGTTCAGTTGACGTTCCAACGGCTGGAGCTCCGACCTGCGGCGCCTCCTGAGAGGGAGGCGCCTGTCCCTGAAGTACGGCGCTGAGCGCCGGGACAACGGCGCTGGCACACAGCGATGCGGCGGCGCTGAGCTGTGCGTTACGTGGCGCACCGAGTGCCTCGGCCACGTTCTCACCGAAAGTGCGGAACATCTCGCTCTTGGTTTTGGAGTCTTCGGTGATCAGGAATTTGTAGTGTTCGTAGGTCTGGCGACTCTCGGCCACAGTGGTGCCGATCGTCATCATGATTTCCATTTGATCGGCATTGTTGCCGAAGGCCGGTTCCAGTGCCTGCTTTAACTGTTGGGTCACCGCATCTTCCAGCCCGTTCATGAAATCCAGCTGATCCTTCAGCGGAATGTGCAGGGCCACCAGCCGGTCCGTGAGGTTGAACATGATCTTGAGGAATTCCAGGTAGATGCCCCACTCATCCTGGCGCTTGAGCTTCAGCGCCTGCTCCGGCGCATTGCGCTTCATCATGGTGACCGATTCGCCCGACACGGCGAGCATCAACTCGGCCAGTTGGCGGAGGCGTTCTTTGTATTCAGTGGTTGCTGTAGCCATGGCTCTTCCGTGGAACGAAGGATTATAGCGGAGACATGCGCGGGGAGCAAAGAGACGATCCAGGGATTCATTCTTTGGGAGGCTAGGACAGAGTTCGGTGGGCACAACAATAAACTCAATATATCGGTCATCATGCCCAAGTTAATTGATTGCTGTGGAGGGGGTATCTCGAAAATATTTGGGTAGAGACAAAGTTGCCCATACCGTGCCCGTTCCGATAAAGTGAACGCCACGCCATTTGATGATTATCCATAATGGAAGTTAGTTCGGTGCGAAATACGGAGTCGGAGTCACGGGTAAGGGTCTTACCCCGCGATGAGGGGCAGGAGCATCTGCTTGCGATCGCGGATATTCTGGCCAAGGTACTGGATACGTCGATCAGAATTCCGGGGACATCGTGGTCGATTGGATTGGATCCGTTGCTTGGAGTGATTCCAGGGATTGGTGATGTCATTGCCAATCTGATCGGCACGGTCATTCTCGGTATCGCGACACGCCTCCAGGTGCCCCGCATCGTGTTGACCCGCATGAGTCTCAACCTCCTGATCAATGGCACAGTCGGGGCAGTTCCAATCGTCGGAGATCTTTTCTCGGTCTGGTTTCGAAGTCATGCCAGAAATGCGGCGCTGCTTCGAGAGGCAGCCCTGAAGCCGGATCGTGAAACCCATGTCGATTGGTTCTACGTGGCTGGAATTATCGGCAGCACAGTGGCGCTCTTGCTGCTGACGATCGCCTTGGTGATTTGGTCGGTTATCAAGCTGTGGACGGTCGTGGCCGTGTAAATCTCAGTCAGGGTATGGTATAGATTAGTCCTTCCTGAAAAATCAGAGCGTGTAACAGTTCCTTCCATATTTTCTCCATGGAACGAGAAGTTAAAACCTATGTCTTGAAGCGACCGACCGAGGAGGCAGTGCCTCGCACGTTGTCGATCGACTATGCGGCTGCACTGAATTCCCAGCAGTTAGCAGCCGTGACGGCAGGCGAAGGGCCTTCGTTGGTCATAGCTGGCGCCGGCAGCGGGAAGACGCGCACGTTGGTCTATCGGGTAGCGTATCTCATCGACTCTGGCGTGGATCCCTCCAATATTCTCCTACTCACCTTCACACGCAAGTCCGCTCAAGAGATGTTGGAGCGGGCCGGTGAATTGATCGGGATGAGCAGTCGTCGCGTGTGTGGGGGGACGTTCCACTCCGTGGCGAATTTGCTGCTACGGCGGTACGGCCGGTCAATTGGGATTGAGCCCGGTTTTACTATTTTGGATCGCGGTGACGCTGAAGATCTCATCGCGTTGGTGCGATCACAACTCGGGTTGAACGAAAAAGACAAGCGCTTCCCCCGCAAGGGAACGATCATGGAAATGATCAGCAAGAGCGCGAATACCTTGCGCAGTCTCGACGAGATCATTCTGGAAGAGTTCAGCCATTTTGCGGATCACTCGGAGGATCTGGGACGGCTCCACAAGGCCTATGAGACGGCGAAGCGGCAGAAGCAACTGTTGGATTACGACGATCTGCTTGTAATGTTGCGACAGCTGCTCCTGTTCGATGAGGGGGCTCGCACGAATATTTCACGTCAGTATCGCTATATTCTCGTGGATGAATACCAAGATACGAATCGATTGCAGGCCGAAGTCATCCGTCAGCTGGCGACGACCCATCAGAATGTGATGGTCGTCGGGGACGATTCGCAGTCCATCTATGCCTTCCGGGGGGCGACGTTTAAGAACATCATGGAGTTCCCAGAACTGTTTCCTGGTACCACCGTCTATAAGCTGGAAGAAAATTACCGCAGTACCCAGCCGATTTTGAATCTGGCCAACTGCATCATCGAGGAAGCGACCGAGAAGTATACGAAGCGCCTCTTTACGAGAAAGATCGATGGACCGTTGCCGTCACTCGTGGAAGCGGCGGGAGAAAATGCGCAATCCCGATTCATCTCGCAGAAGATTCTTGAGCTTCGCGAAGAAGGCGTGCCGCTGAGCGAGGTGGCCGTGCTGTTTCGTTCGAGCTTCCATTCCTTTGATTTGGAAATCGAGCTCTCTCGCAAGGAGTTGCCCTTTATCAAACGCGGCGGGATGAAGTTTATCGAGACGGCTCATGTCAAGGATTTGCTGGCGCATGTGCGAGTCGTGGCGAACCCGCTCGATACGGTCAGCTGGCATCGCGTGCTGATGTTGGTGGAAGGTGTCGGGCCAAAGAAGGCTCAGGATGTACTAGCGGCAATCGTGAAGGCTGAGCGGCCGTTCGATGTGCTGCGCGGAGTGAACGGTCGTTCCGGGCAAGGACTGAAGGCCTTAGCGAATACGCTGGAGAGTCTGGCTGGATCGGAGGACCCGAAGCCGGAACATCACGTAAGCCAGATCTATGAGTACTATCTTCCCATCCTGAAGGACCAATACGACGATTATCCGAAGCGCACGAGAGATCTGGATCATCTTCACACCATTGCCGAAGGCTATCAGGGCATCGATGAATTTCTGGCCGATCTGGCGCTGGAACCCCCTGACGGCAGTGCCGTGGGTGTGGAAGCGCCTGATCGCGATGATGAGCGGCTCGTTCTTTCGACGATCCACTCTGCGAAAGGGTTGGAATGGCAGTGTGTCTTTGTGATTTGGGCCGTTGACGGGAGGTTTCCGTCCGCCTATTCCTTTGTGGCTGATGATGAATTGGAGGAAGAACGGCGTCTGTTCTATGTGGCGGTCACGCGGGCCAAGCGGCATTTGTTTTTGACATACCCCATCAATGTGTACGATCGGACGAGCGGGATGTTGCTCTCGAAACCGTCGCGATTTCTCGATCATGTGTCTTCTGACCTTCTGGACATGCTCGCCCTTGTCGAAGAGGGTGGCGGAGACTGGGGAATGGCGCAAGACCTCTATTGATGTGGCTACTCTCTGTTGTCCCTCCCGTGCGTATGAAATGCGTCACAATTCGATTCCTCCTGCTGTGGTGCTGTTGGTGGATGTCGGTTGCCTTTGTGGAGGCAGCGATCAGCTCTCATCCTAAGCAGGAGAGTACAAACCAGTCCTGGGTGCGTCTTTTGGCAGAGGCAGAACGGTTACACTTGCCGACGAGGTTTCTTCGAGTGCTCCCACCTGATTTCATCCATTTTGAGTTTGATGAGCTTCGGACCTATGCTGCGGAGTACCATCTCGGTGAACACCGGATGCTTCTGAATCGAACTCTGTCACTCAATGCTGCGGGGAGAGTCCTCAAGCCGCTTGGAAGGATGACGCATAAGGAGCTGGAGGTGATATACCATGAGCTGTTTCATGCCTATATGGATTATCTCACGGCCAAAGGCATCCAGCTTGGCGAGGCTGAGCACTCCTCGGAAACGCTCCTGCGCGTTGCGAAAGAGCAGCAGGTCTGTCGATATGGAGAGGTGATGATTACTCCAATCGTTCAGCGAATGGACGAAGTGGAGTCGCGCTATTTGACGGAGGCGGAATCGTGGGAGGCATTGAATGAAACCTGGGCGGTCTTTGTCGGCTGGGTGGTGTGGAATCAGCTGGAATTGCTACAGCAGACGGGGAAAACCACGTTTCTTGGTGGGCGGGATGCGCACCGATGGATTCCTCGGCTCAAAAGGGCTTTTGAACACGGTGAGTTTCGTGGGTACTATGTCCCAGAGGAGCCGGGAGAACGACGTCTCGCGCAGAAACGATACTTAGCTAAATCCTCACAGCTGTCTTTGGAGGAAGCCCTTGTTATTATGGAGCAAGCAATTGGTTTTTCGAATGATTCTGTTAAGATGGTCGATGCATCATTCGGTCCGACCTGGCGATCTGCCTGTTTGACTGGGAAGGAAAGACTGAACTAAAAAGGCCTGAGGTCAAATTCTCCTCTTGACATCATGTAAGTTCATCAATAGAATCCGGCATTTCGTAACCTAGCCTGTCCGAGCACTTCAGGAATCAATCTGTATTGAGGATTGAGGAGGAGGATTGTGCACGGACAGGCCTATGTGTCTTTGTTGGGCGGGTTGCTATTTGCGCTACAGAGTTTGGTGTGAATCGATCGATGAAACGTCGCGGGCAGGTACCCAAGTGGCCAAAGGGGGCAGACTGTAAATCTGCTGGCTTATGTCTTCCAAGGTTCGAATCCTTGCCTGCCCACCATGCCGAGCTTATTTGATCATGGGTATTGTGGAATATGGGCATGCGGTCAGTAGCGTTTTCGGGTGGGTGTAGGTGAGAGGGGTGAGTATCTGAGGCGATCATGAGGTGGGTAGTCGTGAGTGCTGAGTTCTGATCCTTAACGTATCAAATTGTATCAGATGCGCGGCTCAGTGCCGAGCACTCAGGACTAATAGAGGAAAAGGCGGGCGTAGCTCAGTGGTAGAGTTCCAGCCTTCCAAGCTGGCTGTCGTGGGTTCAAATCCCATCGCCCGCTCCAGAGAAGACGTGAGGTGTGGTTCGTGAAGCGCGGAGAGTGTCGGATGGTGGAGGAATGCGCTTTGCGAATAACGGACGACGCGAGACGAAGTCGAGGGGCCCACGTAGCTCAGTTGGCAGAGCACGTCCTTGGTAAGGACGAGGTCACGCGTTCGATCCGCGTCGTGGGCTCCAGGCCAAGCGTGCTCGTCTTGCCGCCTTTTGAATGTGCGGCGGATCAACACCTTTGAGTGGTTTTAGCTGAAAAGGGGTGATGTATGGCGAAGGCGAAATACGAGCGGAAGAAGCCGCACGTGAACATTGGGACGATCGGGCACGTGGACCATGGGAAGACGACGTTGACGGCGGCGTTGACGAAGGTGTGCTCGGATCGAGGGATGGCGAAGTATGTCCCCTACGACGAAGTGGCGAAAGCCTCGGAGAGTCAGGGACGGCGGGACGCCACCAAGATTATGACCATCGCCATCAGTCACGTGGAATATGAGACCGACAACCGGCATTACGCCCACGTCGATTGCCCGGGCCACGCCGACTATGTGAAGAACATGATCACAGGCGCGGCGCAGATGGACGGCGCCATCTTGGTCGTGAGTGCGGCCGATGGCCCCATGCCCCAGACGCGAGAGCACATTCTGTTGGCTCGGCAGGTGGGGGTGCCTTACATCGTGGTGTTTTTGAACAAGGCCGATAAAGTCGATGACAAAGAGCTCTTGGAGTTGGTGGAGCTGGAAGTGCGGGAGCTGCTCACGAAGTATGGGTTCCCGGGCGACAAGACGCCGATCATCCATGGCAGTGCGCTGAAGGCAATGGAAGCCGATCAGGGTGAGCTGGGCGTGCCCTCCATTATGAAGCTTTTGGAAGCGGTGGATACGTACATTCCGACGCCGCAGCGGCCGATTGAGAAGCCGTTCCTGATGCCGATCGAAGACGTCTTTACGATCAGTGGCCGCGGGACGGTGGTGACGGGGCGCTGTGAGCGAGGCATTGTGAAGGTGGGCGACGAAATTGAGATCGTGGGGCTGCGGCCCACGCAGACGACGGTGGTGACGGGTGTCGAGATGTTCCGTAAGGTGCTGGATGAAGGGCAGGCGGGAGACAATATTGGGGTCCTGCTCCGCGGCACGAAGAAGGAAGATGTGGAGCGGGGGATGGTGTTGTGCAAGGCGAAGACCATCACGCCGCATACGAAGTTCAAGGCGGAGATCTATGTGCTGACGAAGGAAGAAGGGGGGCGGCATACGCCGTTCTTTAATGGGTATCGGCCGCAGTTCTATTTCCGGACGACGGATGTGACGGGGGTGGTGCAGTTGAATCCGGGCGTGGAGATGGTGATGCCGGGGGACAATGTGAGTGTGACGGCGGAGTTGATCAGTCCGATTGCGATGGATCAGGGGTTGCGGTTTGCCGTGCGGGAAGGCGGCAAAACGGTCGGCTCTGGCGTCGTCACGGAAATCTTGGCCTGAAGTTGAGCGCTGTCGGCTGACAGCTAAGGAGAGTTGAGATGCGCGAGATTATCGACATGGCTTGTACGCTCTGCAAGCAGCGGAATTACTCGACCATGAAGAATAAGAAGAACGATCCGGATCGGTTGGAGCGAAACAAGTTCTGCAAGTTCTGTCGGCAGCATGTACCTCATAAAGAGGTGAAATAGTGTGCTGAGAGTTGAGTGCTCAGTGCTGAGTTGTGGTGATTTTCTGTGATGCCTCAGCACTCAGGGCTCAATACTGAGTGTAGGGGCATGGTGTCAATGGCAGCACATCGGTCTCCAAAACCGAGAGTCTAGGTTCAAATCCTAGTGCCCCTGCCAAGCTCAGCGTGCTTCAGTTGCCGTCTGTAGGGGTGAGGGAGCGGACTTGTGGGTGGTGTTGATGGGCGGGAGGGCTTGCAGTAGAGCCTGGTAGTTTTGGTGAGTGATTGGCAGGTTTGTAAAGCGGCGGGGCGGTAAAGCGCGGAGTATCTGATGTTTAAGCGAATGACAGAATCGATTCGGTTGTTTGTGACGGACGTACGGACCGAGATGAAGAAAGTCTCGTTTCCGAGTCGTGCGGAAACTATCGGCTCAACAACCGTCGTTATTGTGTTCTGTATCCTGATGTCGGTCTACCTATCCGTCATTGACTCATTCCTCTCCTGGTTGGTTGGGAAGCTCATTTGAATCAGCCGAGAAGAGGGGCGGCAGCATTTCATCGAAGGCCTGAGGGTGGTGCATGACAAAGAACTGGTACGTCATACATACGTACGCGGGTTTTGAGGGGCGTGTAAAAACCAGCCTCATGGAGCGTGCGAGTCAAATGGGGCTTGTGGAGAAGGTCGGGCAGGTGCTTGTTCCGACTGAAGACGTGATCGAGATAAAGGATGGGAAACGGCGGACATCTCGTCGGAAATTCTTCCCGGGGTACGTTCTGGTGGAGCTGGAGTCTCCGCTGGCGGATGAGACGCTCCAGATGATCAAGGAGACTCCTAAAGTAACGGGCTTTGTCGGCGGCGGAGTTGTGCCCACGCCGCTTAGCGAGGAGGAGGTCGAGTCCTTGCTCAAGCAGGTTGATGCGGGTCAAGCGGAACCGCGTGAGCAGGTCAAATTCATCAAGAGTGATAATGTCCGTATTATCGATGGCCCGTTTCTGGGGTTCAATGGTGTGGTGGACGAAGTTGATCAGGATCATAGCCGATTGAAGGTCATGGTCAGCATTTTCGGCCGGTCGACCCCGGTTGAATTGGGATTTCTGCAGGTTGAACGGATTTAATGCAGCGGTCAGCGGTTAGCCGTCGGCTCTCAGCTTAGGCTGAAGGCTGAAAGCTCAAGACTGAAAGCTCGGGAGAAGAGACATGGCAAAAGAAGTGTCAGCACAGATTAAATTGCAAATCCCGGCCGGCAAGGCCAACCCAGCGCCTCCGGTGGGCCCATCGCTGGGCCAGCATGGCGTCAACATTATGGAGTTTTGCAAGCAGTTCAATGCCAAGACTCAGAAGGAGGGGGACAGCATCATCCCCGTGGTCATCACGGTCTATAAGGATCGTACATTCAGCTTCATCATGAAGACGCCTCCGGCTTCGGATCTGCTGAAGAAGGCCGCCGGAGTCATTAAGGGCTCTGGTGTCCCGCAGAAAGACAAAGTGGGGAAAATCACCAGGCAGCAGCTGAACGAGATCGCGCGCAAGAAAATGGGTGATCTGAACGCCGCCGATGTGGAGGGGGCAGCCAGAATTATTGAAGGAACTGCGCGCAGCATGGGTGTTGTGATTCAGGGTTAATTTTCGAGACCGAAGGAGCGGCAGGCTATGGGAAAGAAGATGAATGCGGCGCTCAAGAATGTTGAGCCGCGTGTCTACGGATTGCGCGAGGCGGTTGAGACCGTGAAGCGCTCGGCGTTTGCGAAGTTCGATGAGTCGGTCGATCTGGCGCTTCGGCTCGGGATCGATCCTAAGCGCTCGGATCAGCTCGTTCGAGGAACGGCAGCGCTTCCTCATGGGACGGGGAAAAAGGTTCGGGTGCTGGTTTTTGTCAAGGGCGAAAAGGAGCAGGAGGCGAGGCAGGCGGGAGCGGACTATGTGGGTTCCGATGACTTGATGGAGAAAATCAAGAGCGGGTGGATGGAGTTCGATTGCGCCATTTCTACCCCTGACCTCATGGCGTCTGTCGGAAAACTCGGAAAAGTGCTCGGACCTCGAGGGCTGATGCCGAATCCAAAAACGGGAACGGTGACATTTGAAGTCGGGAAGGCTGTTGCCGATATTCGGAAGGGGCGGGTTGAATTCAAGGTTGAAAAGGCTGGTATTGTGCATGTGTTGGTCGGGAAAGTGTCCTTTGATCCGGCGAAGCTCTACGACAATGCGTCGGCCATTCTTGAATCCGTTATTAAGGCAAAGCCTGCGTCCTGTAAGGGGCGCTATCTTAAGAGCGCTACGATTGCGAGCACGATGGGACCGGGAGTGAAGTTGGATACCATCGCACTGACGAAGCAGTGGAGTTAGACGAAGGACGTCGGTCGTCGGTGGTCGGTCTGGAAGACCCGGTAGGTCCTGATTGATCAGCGGTGGATGGCGAATCCTTGAAGAAGGAGAGCGATGAAGAAGGAAGAAAAGGTTACGACAGTGGCGGCATTGGCCGAAAAGTTCGGTCGCGCCAGGTTGGCTATCTTGACGGAATGCGTCGGTCTTCCTGTCAATGAGGTCACGGAGTTACGTAAGCAACTTCGAGGGGTCAAGGCCGAATACCGAATCGTGAAGAATACGCTCGCGGCTCGTGCTGCCGAGGGCACGGCGCTGATTGGGCTCAAGGAACATCTCAAGGGACCGACCGGTGTCGTCATTGGGTATGATGATCCCGTGTTGCCGACCAAGGTGTTGAGGGATTTCATCGGAGCGGAAAAGCGCGAAGAGAAAATTAAAATGACGGCCGGTGTGCTGGAAGGCAAACTTCTTCAGCCGGCTGATCTCGTGGCCGTTGCGAGGCTGCCCAAGAAGGAAGTGCTCATTGCGATGTTGCTCTCGGCCATGCAAGGGCCGATTCGTGGGGTTGTGTATACATTGAGTGCGGTGCTGTCAAAATTTGTCAGAGTCATTGCAGCCATTCAGGATAAACGGAAAGGAGCAGGGGAAATGCCAGCTACAGAAGGAAAATTGTCGCAAGAGGAATTGATCAAGGCGATCGAGGGTATGAGCGTGCTCGATTTAGCCGAGCTTGTCAAGGGGTTGGAAACGAGATTCGGCGTCACGGCAGCCGCACCGGTTGCGGTGGCGGCGGCACCGTCTGCAGGAGGCGGGGCGGCAGCACCAGTCGAAGAGAAAACCGCATTCGATGTCATTCTTGCATCCGCACCGGCGGACAAGAAAATTCAGGTCATTAAGGTGGTCCGCGAGCTTACCAATCTCGGATTGAAGGAAGCGAAGGATCTGGTTGAAGGCGCTCCGAAGCCGGTCAAGACGGGAGTGGCTAAGGAAGAAGCCGATACGATGAAGAAAAAGCTCGAAGAAAGCGGTGCAAAGGTCGAAGTGAAGTAGGGGTATCATTCGTCATAGTCACTGGTCATTGTGCATGGGCGGCAGGTTGATTGCGGGAGACCTGTTTGTGCATCTCATGACCGGTGGCTGCTGTTCACCGCCAACCAGTGTGGAGGAGTAGGAATGTCCGAAACGACTCTGCAGGAGTTCGTCGAGCGGAAAGATTTTTCACGCATTCGAACCAATATTGATATTCCAGATCTGATCGAAATTCAGAAGCGCTCCTACGAGGAGTTCCTGCAATTTGAGGTCGAGCCGGATCGCCGGAAAGATTATGGATTGCAGGCGGCGTTGGCCAGTGTGTTCCCGATCCCAGACTATAACAACACGGCCGTACTCGAATTTTCAAGTTACACCTTGGGTGCGCCAAAGTACGATGAGCGCGAGTGTCTTGAACAGGGGATGACGTTTGCGGTTCCGCTGAAGCTGCGTGTCCGCTTGGTGGTATTCGACAAGGAAGATAAGGGACCTCGTAAGAAGGTGCTCGATGTGCGGGAGCAAGAGGTCTATGTCGGTGAATTGCCCCTGATGACCGAACGCGGAACCTTTATCGTGAATGGAACCGAACGAGTCGTCGTCAGTCAGCTTCATCGGTCGCCTGGCGCCTCCTTTACTCACGATAAGGGTCGCACGCATGCGAGCGGGAAAGTGTTGTACTCGGCGCGTATTATCCCCTATCGAGGCTCATGGCTGGATTTTGAGTTTGATGCCAGGGATATTCTTTATGTTCGGATCGATCGTCGGCGGAAAATGCCCACCACGATTCTATTGAAAGCCTTCGGGTTTTCGAGTGACGATCTGCTCAAAATGTACTACCCCGTCGAGGAAATTCGGGTCTCTAAGGGCAAGATGTTCCGCAAGTTGGATGCGGAGATTCATCATGGACTTCGTTGTTCTGCTGAGGTCACCGACAAGAATAGCAAAGAGCCGTTGGTGCGGGAGGGGGCTCGGCTGACCAAGGGGATGATCGCCAAGCTCAAGGCAGCAGGAGTGAAAGAGATCCCTATGCTTCCAGGCGAGTTGGTGGGCCGCGCCATTCTTACGGAGTTAGTCGACTCAAAGAAGAACAAGCTGGCGGAGAAAAATCAGCGGTTGACTCCCGAGATCGTCGAGCAAATTGTCGAGAGCGATGTCGAAGAATTTAAGGTGATCTATCTCGACATGGCCACAGCCACGCCGGTGATTCTCGATACGTTGGAGATGGAGAAGATCGGTTCAAAAGAGGAGGCGATGGTGGAGATCTACCGTCGCCTGCGTCCGGGAGAGACTCCGTCAGTCGATACTGCGCGGGCCTTGTTCGATAATCTTTTTCTGAACTCCAAGCGGTACGACCTTTCGCCGGTAGGTCGCCTCAAGCTCAATAAGAAGCTTGGATTGGATTTGCCGCTCGAACAGCGAACGCTCACCGCACAGGATATTGTTGAAGTCATTCGGTATCTTGTGAATTTGAAGATCGGCAAGGGCGAAATCGACGACATCGATCACTTGGGGAATCGTCGAGTACGATCCGTCGGGGAATTGCTCGAAAATCAGTTTCGACTGGGCCTCGTTCGGATGGAGCGCAGTATCAAGGAGCGGATGAATCTCCTTGATATGGAAACGGTTCTTCCGCACGACCTGATCAACGCCAAGCCGGTGGTTGCGGCGGTCAAGGAATTCTTCAGCAGTAGCCAATTGTCCCAATTTATGGACCAAACCAACCCTCTGGCGGAAATCACTCATAAACGTCGTCTATCCGCGCTTGGTCCCGGTGGGTTGACCAGAGAGCGCGCTGGGTTCGAGGTTAGAGACGTGCATCCGTCCCACTATAGCCGTATCTGTCCGATTGAAACGCCAGAAGGTCCAAATATCGGGTTGATTACGTCGTTGGCTACATATGCACGGATTAACCAATTTGGATTCATCGAGGCACCCTACCGGAAGGTTGTAAAAGGGCGTGTGACGGATGAAATCGAGTTTCTTTCGGCGATCGAGGGCGACAAATACATCATCGCTCAGGCGAACTCGAAGCTGGACGGGACCGGTAAATTGGTATCAGAAACGGTGTCTTGCCGTCATGGTGGAGACTTTGTCTTAGCCACGCCGGATAAAATCGATTATATGGACGTGTCGCCGAAGCAAGTCGTGAGTGTCGCGACGGCGCTCGTCCCATTTTTAGAGCATGACGATGCCAACCGCGCGCTGATGGGATCCAACATGCAGCGGCAGGCTGTTCCGTTGGTCACGTCCGAATCTCCGCTGGTCGGGACGGGGATGGAGGCTGTGGTCGCCAGAGACTCCGGATATGTGATCCAAGCTCGGCGTCCCGGTGTCGTCGAGAGTGTCGATGCGACCCGCATTGTGGTACGGGCCGAATCAAAAGACGGCAAGAAGGGGAAAGATTCGGGATTGGATGTTTATGACCTTATTAAGTTCCAGCGATCAAATCAAAATACATGCATTACGCAAACTCCCGTGGTTCGAATCGGTCAGCCGGTGAAGCAGGGGCAAGTATTGGGGGATGGGCCGGCGATTGATCATGGAGAGTTGGCATTGGGGAAGAACGTGCTGGTCGCGTTCATGCCTTGGGGCGGATATAACTTCGAAGACGCCATCTTGCTCAGTGAAAAGTTGGTGCGCGAGGACGCCTTCACGTCCATCCATATTGAAGAATTTGAGGTGGAAGCTCGCGACACCAAGCTGGGCAAGGAAGATGTGACGCGAGATATTCCCAATGTCGGCGAAGAGGCACTGAGAAATTTGGATGAGAGCGGCATCATCCGCATCGGTGCCGAGGTCAAGCCGGGCGATATCCTCGTCGGTAAGGTGACGCCAAAAGGCGAGACTCAATTGACTCCGGAAGAGAAATTGCTCAGGGCGATCTTTGGTGAGAAGGCCGGCGATGTGAAGGATACGTCGCTCACGGTGCCTCCTGGTGTGGAAGGCATTGTCGTCGATGTGAAAATCTTTTCGCGCAAGGGGCTTGATAAGGATGAGCGCTCGAAGAGCATTGAAACCGATGACCAAATGAAATTGCAGCGTGATCACCATGAAGAGCTGCGGATCATCGACGAAGAAAAGACGAAGAAGATTCGGAAGCTCTTGCTCGGTAAGGTGGTGGGACGCGATCTGATGGATCCTGAAAGCGGCGATGTCATCCTCAAGAAGAAGGGGAAATTGACCGCAGAAATCCTCAAGCGATTGCCTGATGACACGGTGCGGCACATTATCCTGAGCGATCCAGACGAGCAAAAGGAGCTTGAGGATGTCGAGCGGAGGGCGAAGGAGCAGATCGAGATCCTTCAAACATTGTATGACGAAAAAGTCGGCCGGCTAAAGCGGGGCGACGAGTTGCCTCCGGGCGTCATCAAGCTCGTCAAGGTCTATATTGCGATGAAGCGCAAGATCCAAGTGGGCGATAAGATGGCCGGTCGTCACGGCAATAAAGGCGTCGTGTCTCGAGTATTGCCGGAAGAGGATATGCCTTACTTGCCGGATGGGACTCCTGTTGAAATTGTCTTGAATCCGCTTGGTGTGCCCTCTCGTATGAATGTCGGGCAGATCTTGGAAACCCACCTCGGATGGGCTGCGAAGGCATTAGGGGTGAAGGTGGCGAGCCCGGTATTTGACGGCGCCTCTGAGAAGGAAATTAAGGAATTGCTCAAAAAAGCGAAGCTGCCAACAAGTGGCCAAGCTCATCTCGTTGACGGAAAAACCGGAGAGCCGTTCGGGAGCCCGGTTACCGTCGGGTACATGTATGTGCTCAAACTACACCACTTGGTGGACGACAAGATTCACGCCAGGTCCATCGGGCCGTATTCGCTTGTGACGCAGCAGCCGTTGGGCGGGAAGGCCCAATTCGGAGGTCAGCGATTAGGGGAAATGGAAGTGTGGGCTCTGCAAGCGTATGGAGCGGCGTCGACATTGCAGGAATTCCTCACGGTCAAGTCGGACGACGTTCCTGGACGGTCTCGGATGTATGAAGCGATCGTCAAGGGTGAGCCTTTCCTTGAGCCGGGGCTGCCGGAGTCGTTCAATGTGTTGGTCAAGGAGTTGCAGAGCTTGGGACTTGATGTCGAATTAGTGAAGACGCAAGACTAACCGCTTGTGTGTCGGCGAGTGGCCGGCATCGGAGGAGGTCATTACCTTGGAAGGCGTATATACATTATTTGAAAAGCAGCGGGATTCTGTCTCGTTTGATTCGATGCGTATTCGTATCGCGTCGCCCGAGAAAATCAGATCCTGGTCCTACGGTGAGGTCAAAAAGCCGGAGACGATCAATTATCGGTCATTCAAGCCGGAAAAAGATGGGCTCTTCTGCGCCAAGATTTTTGGTCCGACGAAGGATTGGGAGTGTAACTGCGGAAAATATAAGCGGATGAAACATCGCGGAATCGTCTGCGATAAGTGCGGTGTTGAAGTCATTCAATCGAAGGTTCGTCGCGAGCGGATGGGGCATATCGAATTGGCTGCGCCCGTCGCACATATTTGGTTTCTGAAGGGCGTGCCGAGTCGGATCGGAACGCTGCTCGATATGAGTCTCAAGCAGTTGGAGAAGATTCTCTATTTTGAAAGCTACGTGTGTGTGGACCCGGGGTCAACCGATCTATCAGAAAAAGAGTTGGTTCCTGAGGATAAGTTGCGCACGCTTATTTCGGAGTATGGATCGAGCGGGTTCAAGGTCGGGATTGGGGCCGAGGCGATCCGTGACTTGCTGAGGAAGATTGATATCAATGCCTTGTGGGACGAATTGCAGGTCAAAGCCAAAGCGTCCACTTCTGCGGCGATGAAAAAGAAGTACGCGAAGCGGCTTAAGGTGCTTGAAGCATTTAGGAAGTCTGGCAATAAACCAGAGTGGATGATCATGGATGTCATCCCGGTCCTTCCTCCTGAACTGCGTCCTTTGGTTCCGTTGGATGGCGGGCGATTTGCCACGTCCGACCTGAACGATCTCTATCGGCGTGTGATTAATCGCAACAATCGGTTGAAGCGCCTCATGGAGCTGAAGGCGCCGGGTGTCATTATCCGGAATGAAATGCGAATGTTGCAGGAGGCGGTCGATGCCCTCTTTGACAATGGGCGGCGAGGGCGCGCCATTCGCGGACCAAACAAGCGACCACTGAAGTCGTTAAGCGACATGCTCAAGGGAAAGCAGGGGCGGTTCCGACAGAATCTGCTCGGGAAACGTGTTGATTATTCAGGTCGTACGGTCATCGTCGTCGGGCCTGAGTTGCGCCTGCATCAATGCGGATTGCCCAAGAAGATGGCGTTGGAATTGTTCAAGCCGTTTATCTTCCATAAACTGGAGGCGCGTGGAGCGGCGACAACGATTAAAAGTGCGAAGCGGTTGGTAGAGAAGGAGCGTCCGGAAGTCTGGGATGTGCTTGATGAGGTCATTCGGGAACATCCGGTATTGCTGAATCGGGCGCCAACACTTCATCGATTGGGCATTCAAGCTTTTGATCCAGTGTTGGTGGAAGGGAAGGCGATTCGTTTGCACCCGCTCGTCTGCGCGGCATTCAATGCAGACTTCGATGGAGATCAGATGGCGGTGCATGTGCCGTTGTCCGTGGAGGCACAAGTCGAAGCGCGTGTGCTGATGATGTCCATTAACAATATTCTCTCCCCAGCTAACGGAAAACCAATCGCCGTGCCATCGCAGGACATGGTGTTGGGATGTTACTGGCTGACAAAGGAACGACTCGGAGTCAAGGGTGAGGGGAAAGTCTTTGGGTCGGCTGAAGAGGTTCGAATCGCATTTGATGCCCGTGAAGTGGAAGAGCATGCTCGAATCAAGGTGCGTTTGGCTGGCTCACTGGTGCAGACGACCGTCGGGCGGGTGCTGCTGTCGGAAATTCTCCCGTCAGGGCTCCCATTCGCCAATGCGAATAAGCTCATGACGAAGAAGGAGATGACCAAGCTCATTGATGCGGTCTACCGTCAGACCGGTCATCGTGACACTGTCGAATTTCTGGATAAGATCAAGGATATCGGCTTTACCTACGCGACAAAAGCCGGATTGTCGATCTGTATCGACAACATGCACATTCCCAGTAAGAAAGAAGACTTCATTGGGAAGGCGCAACGCGAGGTGAATGAGATCGAGAAGCAGTATTCTGAGGGCTTGATCACGAACGGAGAGCGGTACAATAAGGTCATCGATATCTGGGCTCATGTCACGGAACAGGTTTCAAACGAGATGATGAAAGAGCTTGGGGCCGGGGGCGATCCCGGTAAGGTGGAATCGTTTAATCCCATCTTTATGATGGCAGATTCCGGTGCGCGTGGCAGCTCACAGCAAATCCGTCAGCTGGGGGGGATGCGCGGCCTGATGGCAAAACCATCGGGTGAGATCATTGAGACACCGATTACGGCTAATTTCCGTGAGGGCTTGACGGTGTTGCAGTATTTCATCTCGACTCACGGTGCCCGTAAGGGTCTCGCCGATACAGCGCTGAAGACCGCCAATTCAGGGTACCTGACTCGTCGCCTTGTCGACATTGCTCAGGACGTTATTATTCACGAGCTTGACTGTGGGACGCGTGACGGCATTACTGTCAGTGCACTCGTGGAAGGTGGAGAAGTCATTCAGCCTTTAGAAGAACGAATTCTTGGCCGTTTGGCGGCAGAGGACATTCGTGACCCAGTGACAGGGGAAATCATTGTTTCCTGGAACGAAGAAATTACTGAGGAGCTGACCAAGTCGGTCGTTGAAGCCGGAGTGGACCGTGTCAAGATTCGATCCGTTCTGACCTGTCAAGCGCCGCGCGGCGTGTGTCGAGCCTGTTATGGGCGTGACTTAGCGCGGGGGCGTCTGGTCGAGAAAGGTGAGCCGGTCGGTGTCATCGCGGCGCAGTCAATCGGAGAGCCCGGAACACAGCTCACCATGCGGACGTTCCATATCGGTGGTACAGCCAGTAAGGTGGTGGAGCAGACGGTGCTCGAGGCCAAGCATGCTGGGCGGATCAGGTTCATGAGTTTTGATGCGAAGAAGAACGCCGACATTCACAACGCTGGGATTGCTGTTCGCAATAAGGATGGTGAATGGGTGGTCATGAATCGCAATACAAAAATTGCGATCGTCGACGATAGTGGCCGAGAGCGAGAGAAGTACCCCGTCGTGTATGGGGCTAAGATTAAGATCAAAGATGGCGATCCCGTTGTCGTAGGGCAAAAACTAGTTGAGTGGGATCCGTACTCTCTTACGATCTTAACAGAGGTGGGGGGGAGAGTCGCCTACGGAGACATCGTCGAAGGCGTCACGATGAAGGACGAGTTCGACGAAGTGACGGGGTTGTCTCGTAAGGTGATCATTGAACATACCGGTCAGACGCTCCGTCCTCGCGTGTCGATCAAAGATGAGGGAGGCAAGACCGCTAAGGTGCCTGGCGGTTCGAATGCCGTTGCGCGGTATTTGTTGCCGGTCGGGGCTCATATCTTCGTCGAGAAGGGGGCTACGGTATTTCCCGGGGACGTCTTGGCAAAGATTCCTCGAGAGACTACGAAGACGAAAGATATTACAGGGGGTCTTCCTCGGGTCGTGGAGCTGTTTGAAGCCCGAAAGCCGAAGGAACAGGCCGTCATCACGGAAATTGATGGCGAGGTCTCTTACGGTGGGTTTGTGAAAGGACAGCGCAAGGTCCTGGTCGACAATAAAATGGGTGACGTGAAGGAGTATTTTATTCCTAAAGGGAAGCACGTGAACGTGCATGAGGGCGATTGGGTTCGCGCTGGCGAACCTCTCATGGACGGGTCGGCGAATCCTCATGACATTCTGGATGTCCTTGGTCCTAATGAGTTGCAGAAGTATTTGGTGGATGAGGTTCAGGATGTCTACCGATTGCAGGGTGTGTCGATCAATGACAAACATATTGAAATCATCGTGCGACAGATGTTGCGCAAGGTTCGCGTTGAGGATCCTGGTGATACCCAGTTCCTACCTGGTAGTCAGGTAAGTAAGGGTGTCTTTGAAAGGGAAAATGAGCGAGTGCTTTCGAAAAATGGAACCCCAGCCTTAGGGAAACCAGTGCTGTTGGGTATAACGAAGGCGGCCTTGACGACCGACAGCTTTATTTCGGCGGCCTCTTTCCAGGAAACAACACGCGTCTTGACGGAAGCAGCCATCAATGGTCGGGAGGACAATCTCCTGGGATTGAAGGAAAACGTCATTGTCGGGCGGCTCATTCCTGCCGGATCCGGGTTTGAGGAGTATCGAGATACATTCGTGATGAGTGAAAAGCCGGAAGGCCTGTCTGTTGGTGCTGGAACGCAAGCAACCGCTCTGACATCAGAACCAGTTGTGTCAACCGCGTCAGGAGAAAATGCTCGATCGTAGCAAAGTAGTGGTCGTTCACCCCTTGACAGTTGGTGATCGCATCACTATAATCCGGCGGCTTTGCAGGTGATGGGACGTACTTGATAGCTTGAAGAGGATCAGAACGTAATGCCTACGATCAATCAGTTGGTTCGAAAGGGGAGGGTGTTTGTCAAGTCCAAGACAAAAAGCCCGGCCTTGAGGTCTTGCCCTCAAAAAAGAGGAGTCTGTCTGCGTGTTTATACGACGACTCCGAAAAAGCCGAATTCAGCATTGAGGAAAGTTGCGCGTGTGCGTTTGACGAACGGTATGGAGGTGACGACCTATATTCCTGGCGTAGGGCACAATCTCCAGGAGCACTCAATCGTGCTTGTGCGAGGGGGTCGTGTTAAGGACCTTCCAGGCGTTCGTTATCACTTGGTTCGTGGTGCGCTAGATGCTGTCGGCGTAGCGGGTCGAAAGCAGAGTCGTTCGAAGTATGGAGCTAAGCGTCCAAAGTAACCATCTTATTGTGATGGGTTTAATCTAGATATCAGAATAGGTCACTATGCCACGCAGTAGATTTTTAGGTCAACGGGAAGTGCTTCCAGATGTTCGCTATCGCGATAAGTTGGTGGGCAAGTTTATTAATGCACTGATGAGTAGTGGAAAGAAGAGTACCACTGAGCGCATCTGCTACGGAGCATTCGATGTGATTCAAGAGAAGACGGGTGGTGATCCGCTCAAGGTATTTAAGGCGGCGGTGGATAATGTGAAGCCGATTGTTGAGGTTAAGTCTCGTCGGGTTGGAGGAGCTTCCTATCAGGTGCCGGTTGAGATCAGGCCGGCCCGCCGTGTTTCTTTGGCTTTGCGCTGGTTGTCGCAGTTTGCTCGTACGCGTGGTGGTAAGAGTATGCGTGAAAAGCTCGCAGCCGAATTAATTGATGCCTCGAATAACACTGGGGCTGCGGTGAAGAAACGGGAAGACGTGCATCGGATGGCTGAGGCGAATAAGGCATTCGCTCATTATCGCTGGTAACGTCGTTCTGTGCTGCAGTTGAGCCGTGCTGCGATTCGCAGATCGGGGTGCTCGTACATCGCAGCAGTATGATGCGGCTTGATCTGCGGCACATTTGTTTTTAGAGGGGTAGAAGTGGCTCGTCAAACGTCGCTGGATCACACAAGAAACATTGGCATCATGGCTCACATTGATGCAGGGAAGACTACGACCACTGAGCGGATCCTCTATTACACGGGAATGACTCATAAGCTGGGTGAGGTTCATGAGGGTGCGGCCACGATGGATTGGATGGAGCAGGAGCGTGAGCGAGGTATTACTATTACCGCTGCCGCAACGACCTGTTTCTGGCGGGACCATCGGATTAATATTATTGACACGCCAGGGCATGTGGACTTTACGATTGAAGTGGAGCGTTCGCTCCGTGTGCTTGATGGGGCGGTGGCCGCGTTTGATTCCGTGCAGGGGGTTGAGCCTCAGTCTGAAACGGTTTGGCGCCAGGCCGACAAATACCATGTTCCTCGGATCGCCTTTATGAATAAGATGGATCGGATTGGGGCTGACTTTTATGGCAGCGTTCAGTCGATTATTGATCGGCTTGGAGCGAAGCCTGTTCCGATTCAGATCCCTATTGGTCGTGAGGCTGAGTTTCGCGGCTCTATCGATTTGGTTAGGATGAAGGGGTACTTTTACGACGACGAGACGTTGGGTGCGAAATATAAGGTTGATGAGATTCCTTCCGATCTTCTCGCTCAAGCAAAAGAGTACCGAGAGAAAATGCTTGATGCCGTCGCGGAGTTTGATGATCAGGTGATGGAGAAGTATTTAAACGGTCATCCGTTGACGGAAGAGGAAGTCATGCGGGCAATTCGGGCGGCGACGATCTCGATGAAGATCACGCCGGTCCTTTGTGGCTCAGCATTCAAGAATAAGGGAGTGCAGCAACTTCTGGATGGTGTCGTTGATTACCTTCCCTCACCGTTGGATATTCCACCCGTTATGGGCGTAGATCCTAATAGCGGTAAGGAAGTGGAGCGGAAGTCTGATGATGCGGCACCCTTTGCTGCTTTGGCGTTCAAGATCATGTCTGATCCATTTGCCGGTCAGCTGACTTACTTCCGTGTCTATTCGGGAACCCTGAAGACCGGAACTCCGGTCTTGAACGTGACCAAGGGGGCGAAGGACAGAATCGGTCGTCTCCTGAAAATGCATGCCAATAAGCGAGAGGAGATCGACGAGGTTCATGCTGGAGATATTGTTGCGGCCGTGGGGCTTAAGGGTGCCACTACCGGAGACACTCTGGCGGATGAAAAGCAGCCGGTGTTGCTCGAGGTTATGAAGTTCCCTGAGCCGGTCATTGCGATGGCGATCGAGCCGAAAACCAAGCAGGACCAGGAGAAAATGGGTTTTGCGCTTCAGAAGTTGGCGCAGGAAGATCCGTCTTTTCGTGTGCGAACGGATGAGGAGACGGCTCAGACGATCATTGCAGGAATGGGCGAGTTGCATCTGGAGATTATTGTCGATCGAATGTTGCGTGAATTCAAGGTCGAGGCCAACGTTGGAAAGCCTGAAGTGGCATTCAGGGAAACGATCAGGCGAAAGGCTGAGGCTGAGTCGAAGTACATCAAACAGACCGGAGGGCGTGGGCAGTATGGACATGTTGTCTTGACTGTTGAGCCGTCCGAGCCTGGCAAGGGCCTGGAGTTCGTCAATAAGACTGTGGGAGGGGCAATCCCTAGAGAGTATATTCCTGCCATTGAAAAAGGTGTTCGGGAAAGAATGGAGACCGGTGTCGTTGCTGGTTATCCGCTCCGGGATGTAAAGGTCACGGTCATCGATGGATCGTATCATGATGTTGATTCGAATGAAATGGCGTTTAAAATTGCCGCCTCTATGGGTTTTTCTGATGCTTGTAAGAAGGCGGATCCGGTTCTGCTTGAACCAATCATGAAGGTTGAAGTGTTGGTTCCTCAGGAGTTCATGGGTGACGTCATTGGAAATCTGAATGGGCGGAGAGGTAAGGTTCAGGGTATGAAGGTCCGAGCTGGCGCTCAGGCAATTGATGCAGTTGTTCCGCTAATGGAAATGTTTGGTTATGCAACGGACCTTCGGTCTCGGACTCAGGGGCGTGCGACGTATAGCATGGAGTTTGATCGTTACGACCAGGTTCCGAAGAATATTGCGGAAGCCATCATTAAGAAATAGTGATCGCTGAATCAGGAAGGGAGTAGGGGTATGGCGAAGGCGAAATACGAGCGGAAGAAGCCGCACGTGAACATTGGGACGATCGGGCACGTGGACCATGGGAAGACGACGTTGACGGCGGCGTTGACGAAGGTGTGCTCGGATCGAGGGATGGCGAAGTATGTCCCCTACGACGAAGTGGCGAAAGCCTCGGAGAGTCAGGGACGGCGGGACGCCACCAAGATTATGACCATCGCCATCAGTCACGTGGAATATGAGACCGACAACCGGCATTACGCCCACGTCGATTGCCCGGGCCACGCCGACTATGTGAAGAACATGATCACAGGCGCGGCGCAGATGGACGGCGCCATCTTGGTCGTGAGTGCGGCCGATGGCCCCATGCCCCAGACGCGAGAGCACATTCTGTTGGCTCGGCAGGTGGGGGTGCCTTACATCGTGGTGTTTTTGAACAAGGCCGATAAAGTCGATGACAAAGAGCTCTTGGAGTTGGTGGAGCTGGAAGTGCGGGAGCTGCTCACGAAGTATGGGTTCCCGGGCGACAAGACGCCGATCATCCATGGCAGTGCGCTGAAGGCAATGGAAGCCGATCAGGGTGAGCTGGGCGTGCCCTCCATTATGAAGCTTTTGGAAGCGGTGGATACGTACATTCCGACGCCGCAGCGGCCGATTGAGAAGCCGTTCCTGATGCCGATCGAAGACGTCTTTACGATCAGTGGCCGCGGGACGGTGGTGACGGGGCGCTGTGAGCGAGGCATTGTGAAGGTGGGCGACGAAATTGAGATCGTGGGGCTGCGGCCCACGCAGACGACGGTGGTGACGGGTGTCGAGATGTTCCGTAAGGTGCTGGATGAAGGGCAGGCGGGAGACAATATTGGGGTCCTGCTCCGCGGCACGAAGAAGGAAGATGTGGAGCGGGGGATGGTGTTGTGCAAGGCGAAGACCATCACGCCGCATACGAAGTTCAAGGCGGAGATCTATGTGCTGACGAAGGAAGAAGGGGGGCGGCATACGCCGTTCTTTAATGGGTATCGGCCGCAGTTCTATTTCCGGACGACGGATGTGACGGGGGTGGTGCAGTTGAATCCGGGCGTGGAGATGGTGATGCCGGGGGACAATGTGAGTGTGACGGCGGAGTTGATCAGTCCGATTGCGATGGATCAGGGGTTGCGGTTTGCCGTGCGGGAAGGCGGCAAAACGGTCGGCTCTGGCGTCGTCACGGAAATCTTGGCCTGAAGGATGGGCGGTTGACGATTACCGTAGGAGTAAAGAAGTGAAAGTCGATCAGCGTATAAGAATTCGGTTGAGAGGATTTGACTACCGTGTATTGGATCAATCGGTAGGCGAAATTGTTGAGACTGTTCGTCGGAGCGGAGCAAAGGTCGTTGGCCCTATTCCTCTCCCTACTCGTATTGAGAAAATTACGGTTCAGCGATCGACGCATGCCGATAAGAAGTCGCGAGAGCAGTTTGAAATGCGAACGCATAAAAGACTGCTCGATATTATGGAGGCGACTCCTGAGACCATGGATTCGTTGATGAAGCTCAATCTTGCGGCGGGAGTGGATGTTGAGATTAAGTTGTGAATGACGGATTGTTTCTTTTCGTACGGCAATTTGGTAATCGCACGGCTTTGGGCGCATAGCATATTGGGACAATATGACAAACGGACTAATCGGTAAAAAGCTCGGCATGACGCAAGTCTTCGATGAAACTCGTCTCACTCCGGTAACGGTGATTGAGGCGGGGCCTTGTCGAGTGGTGACGGTTCGCACGAAGGAGCGGGATCGTTATGAGGCTGTCCAGCTTTCTTTTAAGGAAGTAAAGGAGCGCCGTCTTTCAAAGGCAGAGCTTGGGCATTTGAAGAAGAGCCAGGCCCCTGCGAGCCGTATCTTGCGGGAGTTTAAGAAGGAGGGTGATGCGGCAGTTGGGCAGTTAATTACTGTCGGGATGTTTAAGAAGGGTGACTGGGTTGATGTGATCGGTGTGTCAAAAGGAAAAGGGTTTCAGGGGGTCGTCAAGCGACATCACTATGCAGGTGGTCCTGAATCGCATGGATCCATGTTTCATCGGGCCCCTGGTTCTATTGGGGCGAGTTCGTTCCCGTCTAGAGTGTGGAAGGGGAAGACGTTGCCGGGGCACATGGGCGCGGAGCGCGTGACTGTTCAGCGATTAAAAGTGGTTGAGTCGCGGTCTGAGGAAAATCTTTTATTCATCCGAGGGGCGGTTCCTGGTGCTGCTAATGGAATCGTTGTCGTTCGGAAATCGAAGAAGAGCTAGTATGCCTACGATCGATTTGGTTGATTTGAAAAAAAAGAAGGTTGGCACGGTTGAGTTGTCAGCCCAGGTATTTGGTTGTGAGCCTCGAGCTGCGCTCGTCCACGAGGCCGTTGTCATGCAGCGTGCGTGTGAGCGTCGTGGGACTGCTTCCACTTTGCGCCGTGGTGAGGTGAGTGGATCCGGGAAGAAGCCCTGGAAGCAAAAGCATACCGGCCGTGCGAGGGCTGGTTCGCTTCGATCTCCGGTGTGGCGTCATGGTGGTAGTGTGTTTGGCCCAAAGCCGAGAAGCTATGCCTACTCGATGCCGAAGAAGAAATATCGTGCTGCCCTTCAAAGTGCTTTGTCTGCAAAAGTGGCAGGAGGAAATTTGTTTGTCGTCACCGATCTTTCGCTGGAGCAGCCCAAGACCAAGTTTCTGGCGCAGGCGTTGAATAGCTTTGGTGGAGGTGCGGAGGTGCTCTTGATTGCGGGGAAGGGTCAGTCCGGCATCATTCAGGCAGCCGGGAATTTGGCGTCCGTGAAGGTTCTCGGTACGGATCAACTGAATGTCTATGACGTTGTTCGTGCTCAAGTTGTTGTGGTTTCTGAGCATGAATTGGCTGCGATAAACGAGGTCTGGTCATGAGTGTAGGTATGCACTGGATACTGGTTCAACCGTTGTTGACGGAAAAGATTACAGGCCTTCGCGAAAAAAGCAACACGGTTGGCTTTGTAGTTCATCCTGAGGCAAATCGTGTCCAGGTGAAGCAGGCAGTCGAGTCGTTGTTGAAGGTCAAGGTTGAGAAAGTGAATTTGATGAACGTGCGCGGGAAAATGAAGCGTCTTGGCCGATTTGCGGGTAGGCGTTCGGACTGGAAGAAAGCATTTGTCACACTCAAGGAAGGTGAAAAGCTTGAGATGTATGAAAGTGCTTAGTCGGTGTCCGTTTCGCTGGTAGTTATTTGAAGGTGAAAATCTAGGAGTCGTTTTCATGGGAATAAAAGTGTATCGCCCCACCTCCCCTGGTCGTCGGGGGATGACCGCAGTGGGAACCGAAGAATTGACCAGTAAGAGACCTGAGAAATCATTGACCTCTTTTCATCTGCGGACCGGTGGGCGCAATAGTGATGGGCGGACGACCGTTCGGTTCCGTGGGGCTGGCCACAAGCGACTCTATCGAATCATTGATTTTCGTCGAGATAAAGTAGGTGTGCCTGCGAAAGTCACTGCAATAGAGTATGATCCGAATCGCTCTGCGAGGATCGCTCTCTTGAAGTACCGAGATGGAGAAAAGCGTTATATTTTAGCCCCAGTAGGACTTGCTATTAATGATGAGGTGCAATCAGGTCCACAGGCTGAGATTAGACCTGGGAATGCCTTACCGCTGGTGAATATGCCGCTCGGGACCACGATTCATAACATTGAGCTCAAGGCTGGTAAGGGTGGCCAACTCATACGGAGTGCCGGAGGATTCGCACAGGTTATGGGTCGTGATGGTGAATATGTGCAGGTTCGGCTCAAGTCTGGAGAGATGCGAAGAGTTTTGGGTCACTGTATGGCCACTGTTGGGCAAGTTGGGAATGTGGATCATGAAAATATCAGTGTAGGGAAGGCGGGTAGAAACCGCTGGAAGGGAAAGCGGCCACATGTTCGAGGTGTGGTCATGAATCCTGTTGACCATCCACATGGAGGTGGAGAGGGGAAATCTGGGCAAGGTAATCCACATCCGGTTTCACCATGGGGACTTCCCACTAAAGGCTATAAGACGAGACAAAATAAGAAGACCGATAAGTTCATAATTGCCCGACGTAAGTCAGGAGTGCGCAATGCCTAGATCAGTTAGTAAGGGGGCGTTTGTTGACGGCCATCTTCTAAAAAAAGTTGAGCAGATGAATCAGACGAAGGATCGAAAGCTGATCAAGACATGGTCAAGGCGATCGACTGTGGTGCCTGATATGATCGGCCATACGTTTGCGGTGCATAATGGAAAAAAGTTTATCCCGGTCTTTGTAACCGAGAATATGGTTGGACATAAACTCGGTGAGTTTGCGCCAACTCGCTTTTTCAAGGGCCACGGTCAAGCAAAGACTGAGAAGGCCGTCGCGCTGAAGTAGTTTCTGGGGGCGGGTGTGATCGGTGTGTTGGGTGATGGGTTCTGGCTATTTGACTTCGGAACGCTGAAGGGTGACGGGATTGTACGATGAGTGAAGCACATGCCATTCTAAGGTTTGTCCGTGTTGCGCCACGAAAGGCCAAGCCGGTAATAGATATGATTCGGGGTCAGCAAGTTCCGATGGCGCTGGCCATGCTGAAGCATACTCCTCGTCACGCGGCACGCGTGGTTGAGAAGCTTCTACGCTCTGCTGTGGCTAACGCGGAATTGAAGGAGTTGGGTGATAGTGAATCGATGGTGGTCTCGAGGGCCTTTGTTAACTGTGGGCCTACGTACAAGCGTGTGAGGGCTAGGTCTATGGGGAGAGCCAATGCGATTCAGAAGCGTACCAGTCACATTACAGTAGCGGTCGCGGCATCCGATGGTCGGGGGCAAGGGAAGTAGGCTGATTTTAACTTATTGAGGCATAGCGAGCATGGGTCAGAAAACACATCCAATTGGTTACCGGCTTGGTTATAACTACACCTGGAGCTCTCGTTGGTACGCAGGGAAAGATTATGCCAAGTTGCTTCATCAAGACGTGAAGATTAGAAAGGTCGTGAAGGCTCGGCTTTATCATGCGGGGGTTGCAAAGGTAGAAATTGAGCGTTCAGGAGATCAAACGAGAGTTATTATCCATACTGCTCGACCCGGCATCATTATTGGTCGAAAAGGTGCGGAGGTCGATAAGCTGAAAGCAGATCTTGAGAAGCAGTATGGAGGGCAGGTTTACGTTACGGTAAAAGAAATCAAGAAGCCGGAACTTGATGCGCAGCTAGTCAGTGAAAATGTCGCGACGCAGCTCGAAAAGCGAGTCGCATTCCGGAGGGCGATGAAGCGCAGCGTGCAGTCGGCGCTGCGGCTCGGAGCGCAAGGGATTAAGATCATGGTGGCTGGGCGCTTGGGTGGCGCTGAAATCGCCAGGACTGAGTGGTATCGGGAAGGGCGGGTGCCTCTACATACGCTTCGTGCTGAAATTGATTATGGCTTTGCGGAAGCCCACACAACCATGGGACAGATCGGGGTGAAGACGTGGATCTATAAAGGCGAGCTTCTTCCAGTGCAACCCATGAAAGCGGAATCAACTTTGGATAGACGATTTGGGTGAGGAGATTGAGCTGTGTTAGCCCCTAAGAAAGTCAAATTTAGAAAGATGCAAAAAGGCCGCATGAATGGGAAGGCCTATCGTGGCGGGCAGATTACCCTTGGTGAATTTGGACTGAAGGCGTTGGAGCCTGGGTGGGTGACGAGCCGTCAAATAGAGGCTGCACGTATTGCTATTACGCGATATGTGAAACGAGGTGGGCAGGTTTGGACAAGAATTTTTCCAGACAAGCCCATTACAAAAAAGCCGGCTGAAACTCGAATGGGAAAAGGGAAAGGCAACCCGGAGTACTGGGTGGCGGTCGTGAAGCCGGGTCGGATCTTGTACGAAATGGATGGAGTTACTCCGGAGACCGCCAAGGAGGCGTTCCGGCTCGCCTCTCACAAGTTGCCGGTCGCGACGAAGTTGGTCGTCCGCGGTGAGTTCGGGTAAAAGGCAACACGTCAACTTGGGATGGGAGTTGGGGGGCTGATATGGCGCTAGAAGTGAAAGAGCTGAGAGGGATGGCTGCGGGTGAGCTCCAAGAGAAGGAGCAGCAGCTCGTACAGGAACTGTTTACGCTCCGTTTTCAGTTCGGGACAGGTCGCCTTGAGAATCCAATGCAAATTCGAAAGACAAAGCGTGATATCGCGCGAGTGAAGACCATCCTTAATCAGGTTCGGAGCCAAACGGACGAGTCGAAAAGGTAAGGAATGCTATGACTGAGGTGGCAAAGCGGCGTCATTGGTACGGTGATGTCGTCAGTAACAAGATGCAGAAGACTGTTGTCGTTGTGGTGTCTCGATCCGTTGTTCATCCCGTCTACAAGAAAGTTCTTAGACGGGTGACAAGGTTAAAGGCTCATGATGAAAGCGGCATGTGTAAGATCGGCGATCGGGTGAAGCTGGTTCAAACCCGTCCGTTGAGCAAAGAAAAGAACTGGCGCGTCGTTCAGGTTATGGAAAAAGGGCAGCCTGAAAAATAGACACGTTCTTTTGACGCCGTTCGACATTTGAGATTCGTAGGAATATATCAATGATTCAGAACTATACATACATGGACGTAGCGGATAACTCAGGGGCCAAACAAGCCATGTGCTTTCATGTCTTCGGGGGGACGCGTCGTCGCTATGCGTCCTTAGGCGATGTCGTTGTGGTGGCTGTGAAAGAGGCTATCCCTCAGGCGAGTGTGAAGAAGGGAGATGTGAGCCGGGCAGTTATTGTGCGAACCACGAAGGAAGTTCGTCGAGAGGACGGTTCTTACATAAAGTTTGATCGTAACGCATGTGTTCTCATTAATAAGGACGGCGAGCCAATTGGCACACGTATCTTTGGTCCCGTCGCACGAGAACTACGTTGGAAGAAGTTCATGAAGATTATCTCATTGGCACCAGAAGTTTTATAGGGTCGAACGAGCGAGGGGCGTTGTGCAAGTACTCTCAAAAAGCAGAATTAGAAAAGGCGATACGGTGATTGTCATTTCCGGTCGTGAGCGTGGTAAGACAGGGAAGGTCATGTCAGTAGACCTTCGGGCGGGAAAAGTGGTCGTGGAAAAGCTGAATATTATTAAACGACACACTAAACCTAATCAGAAGGCAAAGCAGGGCGGTATCTTGGAGAGAGAGGCGCCGCTTCAAATTTCTAATGTGATGTTTTTCTGTCCGGTTACGCAGAAGCCGACGCGGGTAGGGATACGAACTCAAGCCGATGGGCGACGAGTGCGCTTCAGCAAGAAATCTAACGAGATTCTGGAATAGGGTTGGCAATGGCTAAGGAACCAAAAAGCAAAGCGACAAGTAAACCCACTGAGCGAAAATCAGCAAAGAAAGAGGCGCCCCAGCTTGATCAGGGAAGTGCCGAGTCCAGGTTTCGGCCAAGACTTCGAGATGTCTATGAGCAGCAAGTCGTGCCAGCTTTAATGAAGGAGTTTGGCTATAAGAACGTCATGCAGGTTCCCAAGCTTGAGCGGGTTGTATTGAACGTCGGCATGGGTGAGGCAATCCAAAATGTAAAGCTTCTGGAAAGTGCTGTGACTGAATTAGGCATGATTACGGGGCAGAAGCCGGTTGTGACGCGCGCAAAAAAGGCCATTGCCGGATTCAAGCTTAGGCAGGGTCTACCAATCGGAGCAAAGGTTACGCTCCGTAGTCGACGGATGTACGAGTTTTTTGATCGATTGGTGACGTTAGCGCTTCCTCGAATACGAGATTTTCGAGGCATATCTCCGAAGGCATTTGATGGTCGGGGAAATTATACCCTCGGGCTGAAGGAGCAGCTGATCTTCCCGGAGATTAAATATGACGAGGTGGCGTCGATTCACGGTATGGATATCACGGTTGTCACTACCGCAAAAACGAACGATGAAGGAAAAGCTTTGTTAAAGCACCTCGGGATGCCGTTCAGGACATAAGAAACGGTAGAAGTCTCGGATGTTTGGTTGGACGGAAGGAGTTCCTGTGTCACGTTTAGCATTGAGAAATAAGGCTGCGGCGAAACCAAAGTTTTCAACGCGCGAGTATCATCGATGCGGTGTGTGTGGGAGGGTACGGGGGTATTTGCGTCGGTTTCGAATGTGTCGAATCTGTTTTCGCATATTGACGCTCAAGGGGGAGATCCCCGGAGTGAGAAAGTCAAGCTGGTAGCCAGAGTTCATGGGTAGATGGCAGTCAACAGAAGAATAGCACTGAGGGGTAGAAGGACATAGCATGGTTACCGATCCAATCGGCGATCTTTTGGTTAGATTAAAAAATGGCGCCCAACGGCGTTTTGAGACAGTAACGGTTCCGACTTCAAAGCTCAAGCGAGCGATCCTTGAGATTTTGAAGCAGGAGGGTTACGTTGAGGGGGTTGAAGACAGCACAGAGGATGGACATCCCGTTCTACATGTGCGCCTTCGCTATCTTGGGGAAGGACAGCCAATGATCACCGGGCTTGAGCGTGTCAGCAAGCCGGGCCGTCGGGTATACGTTGGCAGTCAGGATATTCGAAAAGTTCGAAATGGGATTGGTGTTTCTATCCTTTCGACATCCAAGGGAATCATGACGGATCAAGAATCTCGCAAAAGTCATCTCGGGGGCGAGGTTCTCTGCTCGGTGTGGTAAGGATTTCGGTTGTTCTGACCTCGGGTGAAGGGTGTAGGAAATCATGTCACGTATTGGGAAAAAGCCGATCACCATTCCAGCTGGAGTGGAAGTAAAAACTGTCGGGTCGACTGTGACGGTGAAGGGTCCCTTGGGGAAATTAGAATGGCCAATGGTGCAGGGGCTTGATGTGGCCATTAAGGACGGCCAGGTTCTTATCGGGCGATCCAGCGACGATCGTAAGATAAAAGCCTTGCACGGGCTCACTCGTGCTGAGTTGAGCAACATGGTCCAGGGTGTGACGAAGGGGTATGAGCGCTCTCTAGAGATTACCGGTGTTGGCTACAAGACGCAACTTCAGGGGCGAACCTTGAGCTTTAATGTCGGGTATATCAATCCGGTTCTCTATCAAGTCCCAACCGGAATTGATGTGAAGGTTGATAAACAAACTCTCATCAATGTTAAGGGGGTTGATAAGCGATTGGTTGGTCAGGTTGCGGCTGATCTGCGAGCCATTAAACCCCCCGATGTGTACAAGCAAAAGGGTGTTCGTTATGCTGGCGAGACCTTGCGCAAAAAAGAAGGCAAAACTGGGAAGTAGGAACTGACAATGAATGCTGCAGATAAATTTCGACAGCTAGAACGGCGGCGCAAGCGTGTGCGCCAGGCAATTCTTGGTACAACTGAGCGTCCTCGTCTGAATGTTTTTAGGAGCACGGCTCATATCTATGCGCAGGTGATCGATGATATTCGGGGAGCCACTCTTGCTGCGGCGTCATCTCTTGATAAGTCGATTCGTACAACGGTCAAGTCGACCGGTGGAATTGAGGCGGCCAAGGCGGTCGGGAAGTTGATTGCTGATCGAGCGAAAGCCGCGAAGGTGACGGCGGTCGTCTTTGATCGAGGTGGTCGGATGTACCATGGCCGCATCAAGGCATTGGCTGACGCATCTCGTGAGGGTGGTCTGAAATTTTAGAAGAAGACCCTGAGTGGCATGAGTAAATAAAGTCGGTGGCAATTCTCTATTCCAGAATTTAACTGAACGTTGGACTGAGGGGTGAGAGCGTGCGAGTCAATCCCGATGAACTGAGTCTAAAAGATAAAGTGGTGTTTATCAACCGAGTGGCAAAAGTTGTCAAAGGTGGAAAACGATTTAATTTTTGCGCGCTCGTGGTTGTCGGTGATGGTCATGGATGGGTTGGGATTGGGAAGGGTAAGGCTGCTGAGGTGCCTGTTGCGATTTCAAAGGCCGTGGAGCAGGCCAAGAAGCATCTTGTCCATGTTCCACTCAAGGGTGGGACGATTCCGCATGAAGTTCATGGGCTCTTCGGAGCAGAGCATGTGCTCTTAAAGCCGGCTGTCGATGGGACGGGGATTATTGCAGGGGGAGCGGTTCGTGCGGTGGTGGAATTGGTTGGTGCCCACAATGTTATTGCGAAGACCTTGGGGCGTGGGAATCCGTTCAATGCGGTTCGTGCTACACTCGATGGCCTCACTCAACTGAGAAATATAGAGGATGTGCTTCGTCACCGTCGGCAGCCGGCGGTTGAAGGGCATGAAAGGGCGACGGTCTAATGGGAACGACAGCGGCAAAAAAAAAGGCAGCCCCTGAGGGACAGCGTGTGCAGGTGACGTTACGGCGTAGTCCAATTGGTACACCGCAAAGCCATCGGCTTGTTCTGCGCGGATTAGGCCTCCGGCATATTCGTCAGACGGTGATCCGTCCGGACACGCCCCAAGTTCAAGGGATGATTCGAAAAGTTGGCTATCTGCTCGAGGTTGGACGTCCATGAATCTTCATAATTTGGCTCCAGCACCAGGATCAAAAAAACGTCGAAAACGGATTGGGCGAGGACCAGGCTCTGGTCATGGAAAGACCGCGACCAAAGGACATAAGGGAATATTGGCACGGTCTGGTGGAGGGAAACGCCCTGGGTTTGAGGGTGGCCAAATGCCATTGGTTAGGAGGCTACCCAAGTTTGGTTTCGCAAATCCATCGCGGATTGAGTATTCCATTGTCAATTTGAAGAGTTTTGAGCAGTGGGCGGGGGAGGGGACGGTTACTCCTCAGGCGATGGTTGATGCTGGGCTGATCAAGCGGAAACGGTTGCCGATCAAAATTCTCGGCGTTGGTGAGTTGAAGAAGCCATTGGTCGTTCAGGCGCACAAGTTCAGTAAATCGGCGGAAGCGAAGATTCAAGCGGCTGGCGGGAGAGTTGAGGTTATCGGCGGTGCTTGAACGTCTTCTGACTAGTTTTCAGAATATCTTTAAGATCCCCGAGCTGCGTACTCGAGTTTTGTTCACGCTCGGTATGTTGGTAGTGTATCGGATCGGATCCCACATTCCAACGCCCGGAATCAACGGTGAAGCTCTCTCCGACTTCCTCCAAAAGCAAGGAGGATCATTACTTGGGTTTCTCGATATTTTTTCTGGTGGGTCGCTGTCTCGGTTGACGATCTTTGCGCTCGGTATCATGCCGTATATCAGCGCATCGATTATTCTGCAGCTACTCACGGTCGTCATCCCTCATTTAACGAAACTCGCTAAAGAAGGAGAGCGGGGTCGTAAGAAAATTATTCAATATACACGATTCGGGACGATCGGCATTGCATTGATTCAGGGATTTGGGATTGCTGTCGGACTTGAGCAAATGAATCAGGGGGCTTTCGTCCTGAACGCAGGATGGGGTTTCCGTCTGATGACAGTGATTACCCTCACTGCTGGTACGGGATTTTTGATGTGGCTGGGTGAGCAAATCACTGAGCGGGGCATTGGCAACGGGATATCCTTGATCATTTTTGCTGGGATCGTGGCTCGTTTACCTGCGGCAGTGGCTCAGACTTACAATCTCTACGAAATCGGTCAGCTTAATGCATTTTTGCTTGTTGGGTTGGCGCTCTTGATGGTTGCCGTGGTTGCTGCGATTGTGTTTCTGGAAAGTGGTCGCAGGAAAATCCCGGTCCAATATGCAAAGCGTGTGATTGGACGACGTGTATACGGTGGCCAAAGCACGCATATCCCTCTGAAGATCAACACCGCGGGTGTGATTCCTCCAATATTTGCCTCGTCGATCATAGCCTTTCCTGCAACGATCGCAGGGTTTTTCGAGACTCCTTGGGTTCAAGCCATTGGCGCCCAGTTGGCGCCGGGATCACTTCTATACACACTGATGTACGTTGGCTTGATCGTGTTCTTCTGTTTTTTCTATACCGCAGTTGTTCTCAATCCTGTCGACATGGCCGACAATATGAAAAAGTATGGTGGATTTATTCCAGGTATTCGGCCAGGTCAACGAACCTCCGACTATATCTATAGCGTATTGACGAAAATTACCTTTGCGGGAGCCATGTATCTCGCCATTGTGTGCGTGATCCCGGAGCTTTTGATCTACAAGCTCAACGTGCCGTTTTATTTTGGTGGTACGTCGCTGCTGATTGTTATTGGGGTTGGTTTGGATACAGCCCAACAAATTGAGTCTCATATGCTCATGCGCAATTATGAGGGGTTTCTCGGAAAAGGCATGGCTCCACTGAGAGGGAGAAGTAGTTAGTTATGCGGGTAGTCTTTCTTGGGGCTCCCGGCGTTGGGAAGGGCACACAAGCAGATAAAATCGTAGCCCAGTATCACATCGCCAAGATTTCGACAGGAGATTTGCTTCGAGCAGCTGTTCGCAATAAAACCTCGCTCGGATTGGAAGCTAAAGGGTACATGGATCAGGGCCGCCTCGTTCCCGATTCGGTGGTCATCGGATTGGTAAAGGAAAAACTGACAGAATTAACACAGTCGAAGAAGTTCATCCTTGATGGGTTTCCGAGAACCGTTCCTCAGGCAGAAGCTCTGGCAGCTGTTTTGGATGGCCAGGAAATCAAGCTTGATCGGGTAATTAACTTTAGAGTTTCGAGGGATGAGATCATTAAGCGATTGAGTGGACGGCGGAGTTGTCAAAAGTGTCAAGCCACTTATCATGTGGATTTTGCTCCATCAAAGAATGGCACGGCTTGTGATCGCTGTGGTGAGCTGTTAGTTCAACGAAGTGACGATCAGCGAGAGGCAGTTGAGACACGTCTCAAGGTGTATGAAGAGCAGACTGCCCCATTGATCAATTTCTATGAGCAGCGGCAATTGTTGTCCCATCTGAATGGCGCTGAACCGGTCGAGGTTGTCTATCAAGAGCTTGTACGCACCCTGTCGGCATACCAGACGGCATGATCATTCTGAAAACGCTAGCCGAAATCGAAGTTATGGCGGCAGCTTCACGAGTGGTTGCTGAGGCGTTGGAGATCGTGAAAGAAGCTGTACGGTCTGGTGCTAGTACAGACGAACTCGATTTGATCGCTGAAAGGGAAATTCGAGCGCGCGGTGCAATTCCAGCATTTAAAGGGTATAGGAATTACCCGAAAACGCTCTGTGCCTCTATTAATGAGCAGGTCGTTCATGGGATTCCATCGAAACGTAAGTTGAAGGATGGAGATATCATCGGGTTGGATCTTGGGGCGATTGTGGGGGGATTCTACGGCGATTCTGCCGTGACGGTTGCAGTTGGTCGAATCGCTCAAGAAACAGAGAAGTTGGTACAGGTGACAAAGGAAGCGCTTTACCTTGGGATCAGGCAAGCGGTTGTTGGGAATCGGTTGACGGATATCTCACACGCAGTGCAGGCCCATGTAGAGGCCGCTGGGTTTTCTGTCGTCACGGAGTTTGTAGGCCACGGCATTGGGCGGCAGTTACATGAAGAGCCTCAAGTCCCTAACTACGGGAAGTCTGGACAAGGGCCTCGACTACAGTCGGGGATGGTTTTGGCGATTGAACCAATGGTGAATATGGGGCGGAGTGCTGTTCGTGTTCTTGATGATCGGTGGACGGCGGTCACTGTGGATGGGAGCTTATCAGCACACTTTGAACATACCATTGCCATACAGCCAACGGGCGCACCTCGTATCTTGAGTGAGTTGGAGAAGCGTTAGACTACTGTTAGCAATAGGGTACAGTCACCGATATGGCAAAAGAAGATATCATTGAGGTTCAGGGTTCAGTCGCCGAGACGCTTCCTAATGCTATGTTCCGCGTCAAACTTGAAAACGGCCATATCATATTGGCCCATATCTCTGGAAAAATGCGTATGCATTTCATTCGCATTTTGCCAGGTGATAAGGTCACGGTGGAGATGTCTCCGTACGATTTGACCAGAGGTCGAATCACCTATCGATTTAAGTAACGGGAGTTGAGGATTGCCATGAAGGTCAAGTCGTCAGTGAAGCCTATTTGCGCGAAGTGCAAGGTCGTTCGCCGTCGTGGTGTCGTACGGATCCTCTGTAAGAATCCGCGACATAAGCAGCGCCAAGGATAGCCATGGAGTGGTGGCATGGGTGATGCCGAGTTCTGAACATGTAGAGTCAGGAGAGCGGTGCAGCTGGCTCGCACCTGATGCTCGTATCTGGAGGAAGAATGGCACGTATTGCTGGTGTCGATTTACCAAGAAATAAACGAACGGACATCGGGTTGACGTATATCTACGGAATTGGACGGGCCTCGGCTCAGCAGATTCTCGCTGAAGCCGGTGTTGATGGAGCCGTTCGTATCAAAGATTTAAGCGAAGACAAGATTGTAAAATTACGTGAAATTATTGAACGTGATTACCGAGTCGAAGGTGATCTTCGGAAAGAGGTGTCACTAAATATCAAGCGTCTGGTAGACTCCGGCACTTATCGGGGTCTCCGGCATCGAAAAGGATTGCCTGTTCGAGGTCAACGGACAAAAACAAATGCAAGAACCCGTAAAGGACGTCGTGCCGGTGTGAGTAGTAAACCAAGGCCGACCGCAGTGAAGCCAGGGGGCCGTCCGTAGTCTACTCCACCATCGAGAGGAGCAAGTATGAGTGTAAAAAAAGGCAAGAAGAAAGAGCGCCGGATCGTTCAGAGTGGAGTGGCTCACGTTCAGGCGTCTTTCAATAATACCATTGTGACCATCACGGACATGAGCGGTAATACGGTGGTCTGGGCAAGTGCCGGGAATCAGGGATTTAAAGGTTCACGCAAGAGTACACCCTTTGCTGCTCAGCGCGCTGGAGAGGCCGCAGCGAGAAAAGCAATGGAAAGTGGAATGCGTCAGATTGATGTGTACGTAAATGGGCCTGGATCGGGACGAGAGTCGGCGATTCGGTCTCTGCAGGGAGCAGGGTTGCGGATCAATCTGATTCGTGATGTCACGCCGATTCCACATAATGGGTGCCGTCCACCCAAGCGACGTCGAGTCTAATTCATGCGAGCGAATGAGTCGTAGAGGTTCGGGGTTCTATGTGACGGGGTAGTCAACGACTCGGGCAGCTCTTTTCCGAGGAGGCATCAGTGGCAAAGTATCGTGGTCCTGTCTGTCGGTTGTGTCGGCGCGAAGGGGAAAAGCTCTTTTTGAAGGGCACGCGCTGCATGACGGAAAAATGTGCGATCGAACGCCGGAGCTATCCCCCTGGGCAACATGGACAGGGGCGCCAAAGGACATCCGACTATAGCCTGCAGCTTCGTGAGAAGCAAAAGCTCCGTCGGATTTATGGCCTTCAGGAGTGTCAGTTTCGGGGGGTATTCGAACGTGCCGAACGGCAGACTGGAGTCACGGGAGATGCGCTATTGCGTCTTCTTGAATGTCGTTTGGACAATGTCGCCTATCGCCTGGGATTTGGGGCTTCGCGTAAGCAAGCTCGCCAGCTTGTCAGTCACGGGCATTTCACGTTGAATGGCAAAAAGATTACAGTGGCCGGTGCCTTAGTAAAGCCGGGTGATGTTATCGAGATCCGAGAGCGAAGTCGAGATCTAGTCGCGATTCTGGCGGCCTTGGAGTCGGTTGATAGTCGAGGAATTCCAGAATGGCTTGAGCTTGATCGTGGAGCATTCAAAGGGATTGTCCGGGCGCTTCCTGCTAAGGACCAAATTACGTTACCAGTGAACGAACAGATGGTGGTGGAATTATACTCTCGATAGCCCACTGGTCTGGTTGTTATTCGGTCAGGTGTAAGCCGTCAATGTGTTTGTCACTCGATGGTATGGAGGGTGGGTCATGATCAAAGCGATGAAGGACTTTCAGATCCCCATGCGGGTGGAAGTCGACAAGGATACGCAGTCCCCCACGTTCGGTCGCTTCACGACTGAAGCGTTTGAACGAGGGTTCGGTACTACGATTGGTAACGCCCTTCGCCGCATTTTGTTGTCGTCGCTCACAGGTGCTGCGGTGACCACTGTAAAGATCGAGGGGGTTGTTCATGAGTTTTCAACTATCTCCGGCGTAACAGAAGATGTCACGGCAATCATTCTCAATATTAAGAGCCTCCGCTTGGCACTCCATACGGATAAACCCAAGACCATTCGGTTGAAAAAGAAGGGGCCTGGCGAGGCGAAGGGTTCAGATGTTCTTCACGATGCCGAGGTGACCATTCTCACCCCCGATTTGCATATCGCGACCCTCGACAAGGATGCCACGTTGGATGTTGAGATGACGGTCAAGCATGGACGTGGGTATGTCCCGGCGGAACGCAACAAGGAAGAAGGATTGCCGATTGGTGTGATTGCCATTGACTCAGTGTTTTCTCCGATCAAGCGGGTAAATTTTCATGTCGAAAATGCCCGTGTGGGGCGTATGACTGACTATGACAAACTAGCGATGGAGATCTGGACCGACGGCACGATCAGTCCAAGAGATGCCCTTTCCAATGCCGCCGGGATCTTGCGCGAGCATTTGGATATCTTCATCAATCCAGAAGAACGCAGCGAGGGGAAGAGCGAGGCTGGGTATGAGGAATCTCATCGGGAAGTGAACAAGAACCTTTCGCGTAGTGTGAATGAGTTAGAGTTGTCTGTTCGGGCTGCCAATTGTCTGAAAAATGCAAATATCAAGACGATTGCCGACCTCGTCCAAAAGTCTGAAGGGGAGATGCTGAGGACGAAGAATTTTGGTAAGAAGTCTCTCAATGAAATCAAAGAAATTCTCACTGAAATGGGTCTTTCATTAGGAACGAAGGTTGAGGCGGCGTCGTCTCCACACAACGGAAGTCCGAAATCGGAATGATGATTCTTAGCCAAGGGGAACACCGTGCGACATAGAAAAAAAGGACGACAGCTTGGTCGCCAGACCAAACACAGAGGGGCCCTCTTTAGAAACCTCGTCACATCGTTGTTGGATCAAGAACGTATTGAAACGACGGAAGCGAAAGCCAAAGAGATCAGGGGGTTTACTGACCGTATGATCACACTCGGGAAGGAAGGGACGCTTCCTGCTCGACGGCGGGCCTTGGGATTCCTTCGAAGTAAGTCCGTGGTCTCAAAGCTTTTTGACGACGTTGCCGCGCGATTTAAGGATCGGCCTGGCGGGTACACCAGAATCATTAAGACTCGTCGTCGTGTTGGAGATGCTGCGGAAATGGTGGCCATCGAGTTGGTGGCTCGTCAAGACACGACGGTCCAGAAGAAGTCTGGTGCAAGCCAAGAGCAGACTTCACCGGCAGAGGCGACCCCGTCTACATAATTTTCTGTCAGACAATACGGATTAATATGAAAAGACTCCCACGCCGTAAGCGTGGGAGTCTTTTCATTTCTAGGGAGACGTTTACTTGATTGATTGCACCTGCTAAGATCGTGCCAGATACAGGCGAGAGTTTAGTATCTTATGCCCGGAGAATCATTCAGAAATGTGGGAAATTTTCGCCCGCCGAGCCTTTCTTTCCTTGAGTGTCCTTCTGACGGTATTTCTTGGTTATCTTCTCTTCAGAAATGCTGAGTCTTCTTCTAGTGGCGGACCCATCTCCTTGAATGCAATTGAAAAGGCAGATGCGAAACTGGGGGAGTTTACCTTTACCCAGTCGAAGGGGGAGACCGTAGAATGGCAGGTACGAGCCAAGCAGGCACGCCTCTTTGAACAAGAAAAGCGGGCAGTACTGCAGGAGGTCGTCCTGACTTTTTATGGGGGACCCGGAGACGAAGTGACCGTCCAGGGTGAAGAGGGTACCTTTAATACGGCGACCAAGGATTTTGTGTTGGTCAATCAAGAAGCTCCTATCGTCGTGCAAACCAGAAGTGGGTACACTATCTATACCAACCGGCTGGAATGGGTAGCTGCGGTGAAGGAGATCCGGACGACAGCTCCGGTTCGGATCGTCGGCCATGGCCTGGAGATTCGGGGGCAAGGGCTGATGGGGCGAATACCATCGGAAGAGTTTGAGATACTCCAAGATGTCCATGTGGATCTGGTGTCTGCTTCTTAGTGTCACATTGTCAGGATCTTCGGCCGCCTCTCCCACATCTGACTCTGGGAGTCCGAAGCGGAGCGTAGAGGCACCTGGTGTTCCAACGACCATCACTTCCAATCGGATGACGGTACGGAATCAGGATAGCCAGGCTGTTTTCGAGGGGACAGTGGTGCTCACTCGAGGCTCCTTAATCGTGCATTCTGACAAGATGGTGGTATCGTTCCAGGCGAAGAATTCTCATGGTGGGGCGACAGCACGGAAGGGAGACGAGCCACATGATTCCGCTCAGGCCTCATCCATCTCTCCGGCAGGGCATCCAGGATCAACGATGTCGAGCCGTTCGGTGAATCGTGTTGAAGCGATCGGAGAGGCGCATCAGGTCAAAATCAAATATGAAAATGGCAATGCGATCTGCCAAAAGGCTGTGTATTTTGCAGACGGTGAGAAAGTCGTGTTGACCGGCGATCCAGTGGCTTGGGAAAAGGGGACGCGTGTCAGTGGTAAGCAGATTATTCTCTATCTAGCCGAAGAACGTAGCGTGGTGGAAGGAGGATCGCATATCCGCATTGAAGGTGAAGGGCAGCATGGGCAATGACTCCAAGCGTTGAGGAAGAACCGAAGATGCTGGCGGAGAGCGTGGCACTAGCGAGTGGTACATCACTGCGGGCGAACGGATTAATGAAAAGCTTTCGTGGCCGAAAGGTCGTGAAAGGTGTGGCAATCGAAGTCTTTGCAGGTGAAGTAGTGGGCCTTCTCGGACCGAATGGAGCTGGGAAGACGACGATCTTCGACATGATGGTCGGGTTATGCCAGCCGGATGCAGGAGAGATCACCTTCAAAGGGGAATCCGTGACGAACCTTCCAATGTACAAACGAGCGCGTAAAGGGATCGGGTATCTGCCACAGGAGTCGTCCGTATTTCGCCGCCTCTCCGTGGAAGATAATGTTCTAGCCATTCTGGAAATGCTGGGATATGCTCGTCAGGATCGAAATGAACGGGTCGATGCCTTGCTCAAAGAGTTGGACCTTGGACATATTCGAAAAAACATGGCTTACGCCCTTTCCGGCGGCGAGCGGCGGCGATTGGAGATCACGCGTGCGCTGGCGGCCACCCCATCCTTTATGCTACTGGATGAGCCATTTGCTGGAATTGATCCGATCGCGGTGGCAGATATTCAACAGATCATTATGCGGCTGAAAGGGAAAGGGATCGGCATCTTAATTACCGATCATAATGTCCAGGAGACGCTCTCCATCGTTGATCGAGCGTACATCATTAATGAAGGGGTGATCTTAGAATCAGGCCCTCCTGGCGTGATTGTTCAGAGCGAAACAGCCAGAGCGGTCTATCTTGGAGAACAGTTTAGATTGTAGGAAAGTAAACGGTCGGCCATGAAACTGCGTCTTGATCTGAAGCTGAGCCAAAAACTAATCATGACGCCACAACTGCAGCAGGCGATTAAGCTGTTGCAGTTATCGCGACTTGAATTGCAACAGAGCCTGACACAACACATCTTGGAGAATCCACTGCTTGACGAAGTCCAATCCGACGTGGAAGACGGTGAATCATCGGTCGCTGAGGGGAAGGCTGAAGAAGCCGTGGTATCGGACGGGCAGGAACAGATCGTTCAGGATGAATCGCGGGAAGAACAAGGATCGCCGGAAGAATTTTCAGCCTCAGGTTGGGAAGAGTATTTTGGAAGAGATCGGCGAGGCGGGGATTCTGAACATGCCTCTGCTCAGGATGATCTGCCTTCATACGAACAGACTGTGGCCAAGCCCACCTCTCTGGAGGAACATCTGCTCTGGCAGTTGTCTTTATCGACACTTACGGATCGAGAGAAAACCGTCGGCCGTTTGATTATTGGGAATTTAGATGACGACGGCTATCTGCGAATTTCGTTAGCTGAGGTGATCGCTGGAACGGCCTTTGCCGAGTCGGAGGCGGAATCAGTCCTGAAGGATATTCAAACTTTTGATCCAACAGGGGTGGCTGCCAGGGATCTCCCAGAGTGTCTTCTCTTGCAATTGCGGCATTTAGGTCGTAATCCATTCGGGTCGCTCGGGGCACCTCCTGGGGCGCTCAAGGGATCAGTTATTGAAGCCATTGTACTCCACCATTTGAAAGATCTGGAGCGAAGACAATACGCAAAGGTTGCTAAGGCGCTGAATGTTACCGTAGAAGACGTTTTTCAGGCAACCAAAGTTATTGGGGAGCTTGAGCCAAAACCTGGCCGACCGTTTATCAATACTCAGAACTACGTGATCGTGCCGGATGTGTTTGTCGTCAAGAATGAAGGGGAGTGGGTTGTGTTGCTAAATGATGACGGAATGCCACGCATGAGAATCAGTCCGTATTACAAACAGCTCATTTCGTCGGGGCAGAGTGGTACGCCCGAGACGAAGGCCTATATGGACGAAAAGATGAGAGCTGCGCAGTGGGTGATTCGAAGCATCGAGCAGCGTAATAGAACCATCGTGAAGGTGGTCTCGAGCATCGTCAAATTTCAAGAAGAGTTTTTTGAGCATGGCGTGCAGTATCTGAAGCCCTTAGTCTTGAAACAGGTGGCTGAAGATATTGGAATGCATGAATCCACGATCAGCCGAGTGACAGCCAATAAATACATGTACTGTCCGCAAGGTATGTTAGAGCTTAAGTTTTTCTTCAATGCCGGACTTCAGCGGGCAGACGAACCGTCCGGTATGCACTCTTCGGTATCGGTGCGGGATATGATCAAAATAATGGTGGCTGAGGAGGATGCCAAACGACCATTGAAAGACGAAGAGATTGCGGCCAGGCTCTTTACCCAAGGTGTGCGCATTGCGAGGAGGACGGTAGCCAAGTATCGGGCAGAGTTGAATATTGCTTCCGCGAGTCAGCGGAAACAGTTTTTTTGATGAGAATGGCATCGCATCAGGCTGGAATAAATTGGAGGTAGGCATGACATTAAAAATCACAGGCCGCCACATGGACGTGACGCCAGCGCTGAGAAGTTATGTGGAGACCCGATTGAGCCGGCTGGATCGTTATGGGTTAAAGGTTGGGTCCCTACAGGTCATATTGGGAGTTGAAAAGCTTCAACATAAAGCAGAAGTTACTGGTATTGTAAGCGGCAAGCGTGTGCAAGCTAAGATTACAACGCCGGAGATGTATGCCACCATTGATGCGCTCGTTGACCGTGTAGATGCGCAGTTTCGTAAATTGAAGGAACGTCTTGTTAACCACAAGCCGGACAAGCCAAAGAAGCGATCAGTAGTTTCTTAAGCCGGACGACTCGGGAGAGGTGGAGTGGAGAGTGTGACCCCATTGGCATGTAAGGTCTGTCGGGTTGGCGTAAGTGCTGCATAGGGAAGGACTTATAGGAAGTTTCTCCTCGACAGAGACTATGATTTGGGGTGTCGCCGTCCGTGGATTGCCATCCGGGGATTCATGAAGACGAGTGGAGTTTCATGGCGCAACTCAATCTGGTCATCATTAGTGGACTATCGGGATCCGGGAAATCTTATGCGTTAAAGGCATTCGAGGATGCCGGGTATTTCTGTATTGATAACCTTCCTCCTGCCCTCCTTCCAACCTTCGTTGATCTCTGTCACCAACAACATAGTGAAATCGCGAACGTTGCGCTCGGTGTTGATGTACGAGAGCGAGGATTTTTTGCGGATTTTGTAGGGATTCTTGAACGCATCAAAGCACTTGGCCACACCGTGCAGGTCCTCTTTCTTGAAGCGAGGGAGGAGGTACTCATCCGACGCTTTTCAGAATCTCGGCGACCTCATCCGCTCTTGCCACATCGACCCGTTGTGGAGGGGATTCGGTTCGAAAAGGAACGGATCGCTGAGTTGCGACGACAGGCGGATCGGATCATTGATACATCGGATCTCACGGTGCATGAGCTCGGTGATCTGCTAGGGAAGGAGTTTTTGCAGAACTCATCTAATCGACGCCTCACCATCTCCCTGGTGGCATTCGGGTATAAGTTCGGAGTCCCGTATGATATTGATCTGTTGTTCGATGTACGCTTTCTGAAGAACCCTTTCTTTGTGCCCGATCTCAAGCCGCTGTCTGGCAAGGACGACCTGGTTCGTACGTTCGTGCTGGCGGACCCTGAGGCGATTGCATTAATTGAACATGTCGAAGGGCTTCTCAAGTTTCTCCTCCCGCTGTACCAGCGTGAGCGGCGTAGTTATCTCACCATTGCAATTGGATGTACCGGTGGGCGGCACCGCTCAGTGGTGATTGCCGGACATCTCTGTGAGCGGCTTGCGGCGCTGGGGTACCAAGTAGGCATTAAATATAGAGATATTGATAAATCCTAGGTCGTTGTTGGCCTCGGATCGATTGGCTTCCCGCCTCCGGACGTCACTTCCCGGTGTTTCCTTGACAGGTCGAGCATATTGACTATACTTGCCTTTGTGATTAGTAAGGGTGGTGTGTTGGGTGTAAATACTAAAGTGAAAAAGCGTACTATTAATAATGGAGATGAAGGAATTAAGGCGAATCAGGTCTGTCAATTATTCGACATTTCCAAGGCCACATTGTTTCGATGGGAGCGAGAAGGAGTTATTGCACGACCCGCACGTGATTGGAGAAATTGGCGACTCTATACGCCAAAGAATGTGGATGAAATAGAGAAAGTCATTTGTGCCAGGAAACGTGTCGTGTAGAGTTCAGGTGACACATGCTGAGTTCATTAAAAAAGCTTTTTGAAACGGACGTTATCTCAATGCTGACCCCTCGTCGTCAGCTGGTGGGGCTTGATATTGGATCAAGTGCAATTAAGGTCGCACAACTCAAGGAAAGTAAAGGCCGGTACTTTCTTCAGAAGTTTGGGGTGAAGCCTCTTGAACCAGAAGTGATTGTGGATGGGACTGTGATGGATGAAGGGCGTGTGGTCTCGGCCATTCAGGAACTGTTTGAGGAAACGAACATCAAGAATAAGCACGTCGCCGTTTCTATCTCGGGGCATGCCGTAATCGTAAAAAAGATAAGCCTCCCCCCAATGCCAGATGAAGAACTTGAAGGCCAAGTGAAACTGGCAGCTGAGCAATACATTCCTTTCGACATCAATGAAGTCAACATCGATTTCCATGTATTGCCTCCTGACTCATCAAGCGACGGCCAGGGGGATATGGCGGTGATTCTTGTCGCCGCTAAGAAGGACAAGATCAATGAGCTAACGGAGCTTGTGAAGACTGCCAGGCTCATTCCGATGGTGATGGACGTCGATGCGTTTGCCATCGAAAACATGCATGGGATCAACTATCCATTGGCACAGGAAGAAACAACCGCCTTGGTCAATCTAGGCGCCAGTGTGATGAATGTGAATATTATACGTGCCGGTTCATCTCTATTTACCCGAGATATTCCGCTGGGTGGAAATCGATACACGGAAGCGATTCAACGAGAAATGGGGCTCTCGTTTGAGGAAGCGGAAGAAAGTAAGAAGAAGGAGGGAAGTGGAGAATCCGCAGGGATGTCGGTCGGTAACGTCCTGGACAGTGTGAATGCCGAAGTGGCTTCCGAGATTGCCAGAACGGTGGATTATTTCAAAACCTCTGGTGCCAACGCCGACCTCAACCGTGTACTAGTCTGTGGTGGTGTTGCCAGGGCGAAAGGCCTGATTCAGCAGTTGAGTGATCGAATGCAAGTCCCCGTGGAAATGGCTGATCCCTTCGCTGAGATCGATACCACAGGGTGTGAGATGGACCCTGATCTTCTTGCGGAGCTCGCACCCGCAGCAGCTGTTGGGGTCGGGTTAGCCTTACGAGCAGTGGGTGACCGATGATACGGATTAACCTTCTTCCAGGCGGTTCAAAGGGACGACAGGCAAAGCCGCAGTATGATGTACGCGCCCAAGCAATCCTTGGTGTAGGGGTCGTCGTGGTTACACTGGCCGGTTGTTGGTGGTATTCCGCTGCATTGGACGGCGAACTGGAAGCGAGGCAGGAGGAGAAGCAGACGAAGGAAAAGCAAGTGGCTCAGCTGAAAGAGCAGGTCAAACAAGTTCAGGACTTTGAACAAAAGAAGAAACTGCTTGAGGATAAGAATCGGATCATTGATCAGCTTGAACAGTCAAGAATGGGGCCAGTGAAGGTGCTCGACCATGTCAGTCAGAGCCTAGAACCACTCAAGGTGTGGCTGACCAAGCTGGGTGTTGCTTCAGAAGCAGTCGAGTTGGAAGGAAAGGCATTAACCAACGACGACGTGGTGGAATTCGTGAACAACTTGCGTCGAACGGACTATTTTACCGGTATTAATCTGCAGGAAAGTAAGGCTGCGGTGGAGAATAAGATCAATCTCTATCAATTTCGGTTGGCGTTTCGCCTAAAGGGATAAACATGGGGTTGCCTCAACTTAACCTTGACGCACTCCGCAGTGTGCCGGCTTCTCAAAAGGTGGCCCTCTTACTGCTCCTGGTCGGCGGCATGATTGCTGGTTTCTATTTCTACATTGCGGAACCCAAGTCCGAAAGCATTGCGGCCCTCGAGGCCGAGAACACCAAACTAGAAAGTGAAATTCAAACGTTAACGATTAAGGTGAAACATCTCGATGAGTTAGTCGCGGCGAATAAGCAGCTCGAAATCGAATTGGCCAAGAAGAAAGAACGCCTTCCCCCGGAAGAAGAGGCCATCATGTTGCTCAAACAGGTTTCGGATCTCGGGGTGCGACTCGGATTGGACATCAAGTTATGGCGTCCTGGGGCACAGGCTGAAGATCCGTCGAAGCTGTTTGTTAAAATGCCGGTTAGTGTGGAGGTGGCGGGAGTGTATCACACTGCTGCGTTGTTTTTTGACCGGATCAATCGACTGCCCAGAATCATCACGGTGTCGGGGCTCAAGATGGGGTCTCCTCGAATGGAGCAGGGACGATTTATTTCGCAAACAACCTTCGATCTCATTGCCTATGCAGCACCACAGGAGAAACCAGTTTCCGGAACAGCGCAACCGGTGCCTGCTTCAAAAGTGGCGCAAGCTGGCAAATAGAGGATGCTGAACTGATGTATTTTTTAGAGATGGAGCCAGGTCAAGGGAGAGTGTGGTGGTATGCACGGTGTGCCGGTGTCTGCGCTGCCTGTTGGTGGGGTGTTCTCTTTGGGAGTGAGTATGTCCAAGCCGAACCCTCCCCTATTCCTGGACAGATTGCGCCAATGAGGCATGACTCTATCAAGATGCCTCCCGTGCCGGAAGTACCACCTCCGGCTCCTCCCGCACTGGAAACGTTGCCGGCTGGAAATAGTCAGGACTCATCCCAATTGCCGCTCGTTGAGGGAATGGCTGGGTTGGGGTACGACCCTTCTGGGCGTCGTGATCCCTTCGCCCCTGTTGTTCAGGAGCTTCAGGTAGGGAAAACAGATAGTACGCTGCCTCCGTTACAACGTGTGACGCTGACGGAACTCAATCTGATTGCCATTGTATGGGGGGCTTACGGGTACACGGCAATGGTGCAGACCCCTGAAGGGCATGGGTATACCGTTCGGCGGGGTACGCGAATTGGTCAGAACAACGGGGTGGTCAGTGCGGTGACCGAGCGCGGCATCATCGTTCAAGAGCGATTTACTGACGTGTATGGAAAGAAGCAGGAACGGGAGCATGTGAAGCTCCTACATCCCAAAGAGGGTGCAGAATGAAATCATTATTCTCCGGCATAAATAGTATCCTGGCGGCGAGACGTTTTCTTATGCCCTGCGGGCTGGCCGTTGCCGGCTGGATTGCGGCCGGGGAGATACCTGCTCTGGCAGACGAGATGAACGGGGTCAAGCCAAAGGATGTGACGCCGGCGGAAAGTCCCTCTATGCGATATTTGGCACAGACCCTGACTTCGATCGAGGTTCGCCCGGAGCCGGACCTGGTTACGATTGTCATTGCTGGGGATGGCCAACTGTTCCCGGAAACCAACTTTTTGGATGAATCGAGGCTTATTATTGATATTCCGGCTGTGTCCTCTACCCTTCGGCGGTCCGTGGTGCAGGCCGATCATTATCTACTCAAGAAGATCCGGGTGGGGCATCATGCCGACAAGGTGAGACTGGTGTTCGATGTGCCGGAACGTCCGATTTATTCTGTGACTCGTGATGAGAACAAGGTGTTCATTACCTTGAAGCCGAGTGAGCGGCGAGCCAATGCTATGGTCGCGGGATCGTTTGAGAAGAAAGGACCGTCGGTCGTTGCTCTGAAAAATCGTAAGGGCTTGTATGAGCCGGCAGATCGTTTAGTGAAGCGGACAGCGCGCATGATAAGTCCAACGCACACTCAATTCAGAATACAACGAGTACAAATGGGAGGGGAAGCGGTCACTCCTGAAAAAGACGAACGATCCGATGATCTTGTGGTCGGGCAAACCAGATATGTAGGGCGTCGTATTTCTCTCGATTTTCAACAAGCGGATATCACCAATATCCTCCGATTGATCGCGGAGGTCAGCGGGTTCAATATCGTGGTTGGCGAAGGGGTCAAGTCGAAAGTCACCATGAAGTTGGTCAGCGTGCCATGGGATCAAGCGCTGGAGATGCTCTTAAAGATGAATGGACTTGGCATGATTCGACAGGGGAGTATCGTGTGGGTCGATTCATTGGCCAATATTGCGAAGCAGCAGGATGAAGAGGCACGGGCGAAGGACTCGAAGACCAAGGCTGAGGAATTAGTCGACCGAGTCTTTTATATCAGAAACCTTCAGGCACAAGAGTTGATGACCTCGCTGCGGCAGAACTTGAGTCCACGCGGCCTCATGCAGTTCAATGCCGGGAGCAATGCGTTGATCGTGCGTGACACAGAAACCAAGCTTGGGATCATTAGACAGCTTGTCGAAGGGCTTGATCTTGAGGTGCCGCAAGTCCAGATTGAGGCGCGCATTGTTCAGGCTGATACGGTTTATGCTCGTGGGTTGGGGATTCAGTGGGGGTTCCAGGCTGGGAACCGGACACCCACGGATTTCTTCGCCCTCTCGAATCTGACTGGTCCGTTTAGCCAGATTGCTGGAACGGGAAGCAGTACGATTGATCGAAACTTCCTGGTCAACTTGCCGGCTCAGGTCGGTGGGTTGCCGGCCGTTCCATCGATTGGATGGACTTTTGGAAAACTTGGTGGAGACTTCGCTCTGGATATGCGGCTATCGGCCGGGGAGTTGTTGGGATTAAGCAAGGTGATCGCGGCACCCAAAATCACCACATTGGATAAGCGGGAAGCCAAGATCTCCCAGGGCGAATCGATTCCTTTCCAAACCACGTCATTGCAGGGGACTCAAACGACGTTTGTCGATGCAAATTTGGAATTGAATGTTACTCCACAAATTACGTCGCGAGATCCGAAGGAGGAATCGAAGCGAATCCTGATGCGTGTGCGCGCGACTCGCAATGCCGTCGGTGCGAGGAGTAATCCCGCTGGCCCAAGCATTGACCGGCGAGAAGCGACGACGCAGGTGATCGTCAGAGATGGAGAAACCATGGTGATCGGTGGCGTCTTCGTTGATACGCAGGGGAACAACGTGCAGGGGGTTCCCTATCTGTCCCGAATGCCGGTGTTGGGCTGGTTGTTCAAGAATAAGTCTGAGACAGTGTCCAAGCAAGAGCTGCTCATTTTCCTCACGCCGAGCATTATCAAGACTTAGTTCTGACTCCATATCCGTGATCAGCAAAGGCCTGCCGATGCGACAGCGCATCGGCAGGCCTTTGCTTTCGTAGAACGACGTCAGGACGTTCCATCCTTGAGTTGGCACTCGGGATGGAACGCGCCTGCCTTTTTAGTTCTACGAGGCTGTGTTACCATGCCTCCTCAATCGCTGCGTCACGCAGTGTGTTGGGGTAAAAACACTATAATTTTCCTTGGTGTTACGATCAGTGAGGTTGCCATATGACTTCCGGGTCAACCGTTGCCGTTTCTCTGGCTGACAGAAGCTACGAGATTACCATCCGAGCTGGGCTTTTGGAGAAACTCGGCAGGGAAATGAAGCGCTGCGGCCTGAAGGGGAAGATTGGAATTGTCACGGACAGGCATGTTGCGCAGCATTACCTAAAGAAGATTGTCGAGTCCGCGAGGCGGTCTGGGCTTGAACCAGTCTCGATCATCCTTGTGCCTGGTGAACGGTCTAAGACGTTACAAACGGTGGAACGCATTCTTAATGTGTTGGCCCGACACCGGTTTGAACGGTCGTCGCATCTTTTGGCCTTGGGAGGTGGAGTGGTCGGGGATCTGGCCGGGTTTGCAGCCTCGATCTACCAACGTGGGATTCCATATATCCAAGTACCAACGACGCTTGTGGCACAAGTGGATTCCAGCGTCGGAGGAAAGACCGGTGTCGATCATCAACTAGGGAAGAACCTGATCGGGTCCTTCTATCAGCCGCGTGCAGTTTGGATCGATCCTCTGACCCTGCGTACGTTGCCCAGGCGCGAGTGGGTCGCCGGTCTTGCCGAGGTAATTAAGTATGGGATCATTGCAGATGAAGCATTTTTTGGGTATCTGGAACGAAAGATGCCTGCGCTGCAAAAGCAGATCCCCCAGGTCGTGGCCAGCGTGGTGAAACGGTCTTGCGAAATCAAAGCCGAGGTCGTGGCGGCGGATGAGCGGGAATCCGATCGGAGGAGAATTCTCAACTACGGCCATACGATCGGACATGCGCTAGAGGCGTTGGGAGGGTACACATCACTTGTGCATGGGGAAGCCGTCGGTATCGGGTTGGTACAGGAGGCTGATCTTGCATGTTTTCAAGGTTTCTGTACCCATAAGGTTGTCGAAGCCATTCGACGGATGGTCACTGAGGCAGGGTTAAGCGACCGAATGCCACCTGCGACGCCGACGAAGATTTGGAAGGCCATGCTTCACGACAAAAAGGTGTCGGCTGGACAGGTAATTGGCGTGTGGCCGATACGCATTGGAGAGGTTCGCATGGCTCCGCTCGGCAAAAAGGTGTTTGATCGGTGGGTTACTGAGTCACGATCCGCCTCAACCAACGTATCAGCTCTGTCGTGACGGCCTGATCGAGTGAGTCCATGACCATGGCGGGATTTCTCCGTTTGCCCGTCAGCGGAGTGTTCCCTCACCAGTGTCGGCTGACTTGGAGTGTGATGAAGAACCTACGAATTGCTATGGCACAGATGAATCCGACGGTTGGAGATCTGAACGGGAATGTTCGTCAGATCCTGAGTTGGGTTCGTGAAGCAAGAAAAGCCAAGGTCGACCTTGTGTCGTTTCCCGAACTGGCGATTACGGGATGTCCCCCAGAAGACCTTCTGCTGAAACCCTGGTTTGTGAGTGAAAATAGACGGGCCTTGCAAGAGATCATTCCGGCCTGTCGTGGACTGGTGGCCATCGTGGGCTATGTGGGGCAAGATCTGAAGCGCAACCCAAGGTCCTCGAACAGCGGGGCAGGTGGCCCCATGCTCTATAACGCGGCGGCGTTGATTGCTGATCGTAGGTTGCTCGGGAACTATCACAAGCGGTCGTTGGTGAACCATGGGGTCTTCGACGACAGTCGATATTTTCAACCAGGTCAACGACTGTCATTGCTCCGAGTTCGTGGAGTAGTGATCGGTGTGACGCTCTGTGAAGATCTTGGGTGTTCGAAAGGCCTGATTCGTATGCAGGCTGCAGTTGGGGCTGAGATCATCGTCAATATCAGCGCATCACCCTTTCATCGTGGGAAAAGCCGCACGAGAGAGCAGTTGCTGGCCGCTCGCGCGCGCGAAAATGGGGTAATCGTTACGTATACCAACATGGTCGGTGGTCAGGATGAGCTGGTGTTCGATGGGAACAGCGTGATCCTTGATAGAGCCGGTGGAGTGTTGGCTCGTGGTGGTGCGTTTCAAGAAGAGTTGGTGGTGGCTGATGTAGGCGTGGATGCGGTTCCGCCTGGACGTCTGACTCAGAGGAGGAAGACCCGGGTGGCCGAGACCATAGGCGCGGATCTTGATCGCTATTCGGTGAAAATGCCGGCCGTAGAGAAGATGCGGCCTCCGATCGGATCGACCGTGACTGAACCGATTGAGGACCTTGAAGAGATCTATCGGGCCTTGGTGCTAGCGGTCAAGGATTATGTGAAGAAGAATGGTTTTGCGCGGGTGGCGATTGGGCTGAGTGGTGGGGTTGATTCAGCGTTAACGTCGGTGGTCGCGGTGGATGCGCTCGGAGCTGATCGAGTGCGGGGGGTCTTTCTACCGTCTCCCTACACCTCACAGGAAAGTGAGGCGGATGTGTCGGAGCTTGTGGGACGTCTGGGTATTGACTTAAGCGTAATCTCGATTACCCCTACGTTTGAATCCTATTGTCGCTCGCTGGCCCCGACGTTTGGCGATCGGCAGGTCGATACGACAGAGGAAAACCTACAGGCGCGTATTCGCGGGACTCTGCTCATGGCGGTGTCGAACAAATTTGGAGACCTGGTGTTGACGACTGGAAACAAGAGCGAGTTAAGCGTCGGGTATGCCACGCTCTATGGTGACATGGCCGGCGGTTTTGCCGTCATCAAGGATGTGCCGAAGATGATGGTCTACGCACTGGCAACGTTTCGGAATGGCCTCGGCTCCTTGCCTGTGATCCCAAAGCGGACGTTGGATCGGCCTCCAAGTGCCGAGTTACGGCCAGATCAAAAAGATGAAGACTCGTTACCCCCCTATTCTGTCCTCGATCTCATTCTTCAGGCATATGTTGAAGAGGATCGTTCACCTGACGAAATCATCAAAGCCGGATTTGATCGTGCGACGGTCGCTCGCGTTGTGACGATGGTCGATCGCAGTGAGTTCAAGCGCCATCAGGCACCCATTGGGGTCAAAATTACGCCTCGCGCGCTTGGTAAGGATCGACGGATGCCTATTACCAACGGATATCGGAGGTAGTAGCGGTTCCCTTCCTGTTTTCGATGACTTGTGCATGGTTATCGCTCATGTGGGTGGGTGTTTCTTGCTCGATGTGGAGTGGCTCTATCCCGTCGAGCAGTCTGGGGCTAGGCAGTGAGAGCTCCAGCGATTGGACGGCCTTATTATGATTTCTACATTGAGCGACAGCAATGGATAGGCTATGATACTCGCCCCAAAGTAAGGACGGCATAAGGAGTGGGTGAGGGGTGGTCTGTCAAGAGCCCAGGTCTCCCAGCTCGCCGGAGAGTGTTCCGAGGGTGCTGCCTTCAGTGCCTTGATGGGTTGTGAGCTGGCTGGGTGAAGGAGGGCGCTGACATGAAGCTGGTTGAGGCGATCGTCAAGCCGTTCAAGTTGGAAGAGATCAAGGATGCGCTTTTGGAGATTGGGATTCAGGGCATGACCGTTTCGGAAGTCAAGGGGTTTGGGCGCCAGAAGGGACACAAGGAAACCTATCGTGGGCAAGAATATACGATTGAGTTTGTCCCAAAGGTCAAGATCGAGGTCGCTGTCAAAGATGCCCAAGTTCCTCGAGTCATTGAGGCTATCATGACGGCGGCCAAGACCGGTAGTATTGGGGACGGCAAGATTTTTGTGCGAGAACTAAGCGATGTTGTGCGGATTCGGACTGGAGAAACAGGAGAGTTGGCCCTGTGAGGGGAACGAGACTTGAGTGGTGAACAGTCATCGCTGAGGATCTCCAAAGGAGGATGGCAATGAACGTGCGTGAGGTCTTGGAGTTCGCGAAGAAGCACAGAGTGCAGATGGTGGACTTGAAATTCATCGATCTGCCGGGTGTGTGGCAGCATATGACCATCCCTGTGAGCGAACTGACGGAAACCTTGTTCAAGGACGGCTCCGGCCTTGACGGATCGTCGATTCGTGGCTGGAAGGCGATTAACAACAGCGATTTGTTGGTGGTTCCTGATCCGGCGACGGCTTTCTTGGATCCGTTTACGGCGGTGCCCACGCTCAGCATAACTGGCAATGTCGTAGATCCGATTTCCCGTGAAAATTATGAGCGAGATCCACGGTTTATCGCACAAAAGGCGGAGCGCTATCTCCAAAGCACCAAGATTGGCGACAATTCGTTCTGGGGACCGGAAGCAGAATTTTTCATTTTCGATCATGCGCGCTATGATCAGACGAGCCACAGCGGCTTCTATTATCTCGATTCGGAAGAAGGCGTTTGGAACATGGGGCAAGAGGGGATCAACCTCGGAGGAAAGATTCGGCATAAGCAAGGGTATTTCCCCGTCGCGCCGGCTGACACCCAGCAAGATATTCGGAGTGAAATGGTCTTGGAAATGGAAAAGATCGGTATTGAGGTGGAAAAGCACCACCATGAGACCGCCACTGCCGGCCAAGCTGAGATCGATATTCGCTTTGATACGCTTCTGCGCGCGGCGGACAAGATGATGATGTACAAATACATCGTCAAGAATGTGGCTCGTCGCCATGGGAAGACGGTGACCTTCATGCCTAAACCGCTCTTCGGCGATGCAGGATCTGGGATGCACACGCACCAAAGCATTTGGAAGGAGGGGAAGCCCCTCTTTGCCGGGAAAGACTACGCAGGAATTTCGCAGCTCTGCCTGTATTATATCGGCGGCATTCTCAAGCACGCGCCGGCTCTGGCGGCCTTTACGAATCCGACGACAAACTCCTACAAGCGCATTACCCCAGGATTCGAGGCGCCAGTGCTGTTGGCCTACTCCAGTAGGAACCGATCTGCGGGCGTCCGTATTCCCATGTATTCGCCGAGCCCTAAGGCGAAGCGAATCGAAGTGCGATTTCCAGATCCATCCTGCAATCCCTATTTGGCATTTTCGGCGATGCTCATGGCGGGGCTTGATGGGATTCAGAACAAGATCAACCCAGGTGAGCCGGCTGAAAAGGATCTGTACGATCTTGATCCGAAGGAAGCTACCAGCATCCCCACCATGCCTGGAAGCTTGGATGAGGCCATGAACAGTTTGGAGAAAGACTATCAGTTCCTTCTCAAAGGAGAGGTGTTTACGGAAGATCTGATCGAAGCCTGGATCGGCTATAAGCGGAGCAAGGAGATTGATCCGATGCGCCTGCGTCCGCATCCGTACGAGTTTTTCATGTATTACGACGTGTAGCGCATGTCACTCATCGGCATGGGCGGGAAGCTTGGGGCGGTCACGCGTCAAGACTTCCCGCAGGCCGCCTTCGAAAGTGCGTGATCAACACCTTGGGTGCCGATCGTCTGCCAGTTGCCATTTTCAATGTAGCCGGAGCGTGACCGGCCAGTGCCCATCTGGCGGGAAAACTCGATCACTTGGAGCGTTCGTACTCGTGAGTTCGCACAGTCGAATTCCTTGTGCGTTTTCAACGACAGGAAGCGCGTGGTGCTGTTCCACTTGAGATCCGTGAGCTGCCAAAGGGTCGCACGAGTGCCTGTTCGCTGGATCTGCTCGGGATCAACATAGATCGTCTCAAGCCCAGCCGGTTGGTACTCTTTCTCTATCGCGATCCATCCCGCAAAAACTGGGTTAGCCCAGACAATCAGTACTACAGACAGAAGGCATAATGGACTGGGAACGATCCGGTTTGACATCGAATGCCTGGTTAAGCGAATAGTTGACGGAATGGACATACGGGGTCCCGGACAGAAAAATCAAGCGGGAATTTATGGGATCAGTCAGTGGGCTTCTTCCCGCATCAGGGATAGCTTGAGCAGCGTCATCGTATAGGGTATTCTCTCGTTCACAACAGAGGAGGGCGCCGATGCCGAAACGAGTCCGCACAGGGTTGACCCGGAGTGATATTCTCGACCGGTATGTCGATCGGTTTAAACAGCAGCTCGTAAAATTCCAGCCCTTTCTTTCACGCAGGCGGACATCACTTTCCCTAGAAGAGTTTGATGAGTCTGCTGAAGAGCTGATCGGGCAGGTGTTCGGCGCCGCATCAGATGAATCCGAAGCCTACTTCTTTGCAAAGTCCGGTGAATCAGCACTGTTGCCGGAAGAAGCGCAGGAGAGCGGGACGCACAATGTTGAGCGTGAAAGCCTCCACCAGCGCCGGCAAGTGCTGGAAAGCTGTCTGGCGGATCTTGAATTGCGTCGCCGTCTGCAGGCGACGAGGAAAGGCAAGGGACTCGACCAGGCGCTTGTCGAAGACTATATGTCGCATGAGGTACGGAGTATCCATAAAGACGCCACGATCAAACAAGCCGGGCAGCTGTTGCAGAAGTACAAGGTGGGCGCACTGATCGTGGACGATGGTTCACGGTATATCGGCATTGTGACTGATTCAGATCTGACGAGGAAGGCGGTTGCCAAAGGGCTTGATCCGAACACGACGGCAGTGGGAACCTGCATGAGCCGCTCCATCGTCACGATTGAAGAGGATGAGTCTTTGTCCGAAGCGAGGGCACTCATGAAGAAGCAGGGGATCCGACATCTTCCCGTGACGGCTGATGCCACCATTATTGGTGTACTTTCCGTTTCCGATCTCCTCCGAGCCTTTGAAGAGTTGAAACCGTCCTAACAATCCATTCTGGTTGCAAGACCATCCTGCAGCGCTTCAGCCTGTTTAAGAAGGTTGTTGACCATGTCCTCGGGAAGGCACGAGCGCCGGACTAACAGAATCACCATAGAAATGAGCCGTCGCTAATTATGCCGCCTGCCATCCTTCTCAGTTGTGAGTCTCTCGGGAAAAGTTATGGAGTGAAACCGTTGTTCACCGACCTGTCGCTCGGATTGAGCGAGGGGGATCATGTCGGCCTCATTGGGCCGAACGGGTCTGGGAAATCGACGTTGCTCAAAATTCTCGCTGGATTTGAGCACCCAGATAGCGGTACTCGTTCTGTGCGCCGACAGCTCAGGATCGGCTATGTACCGCAGGAACCGTCGTTTGCCGAACAGTACTCAGTCGAAGATGCGCTGGTTCAAGTACTTTTCGACGAGGGGCTGGACCCCCATGAACAGGGTGGACGCATCGCCAGAGCCCTGAGTCTCGGCGGGTTTGTCCGTACTGATCAAACCGTCTCGACTTTGTCCGGCGGATGGAAGAAGCGACTGGCGATTGCACGGTCGCTGATGTTGGAGCCGGATGTGCTGCTTCTGGACGAGCCGACCAACCATCTGGACGTTGAGGGTATTCTCTGGCTTGAAGGCCTCCTGAAAGCCGAGCCCCATGCCTTCATCGTGATCAGTCACGACCGGCGCTTCTTGGAAGCGGTAACTACCAGGATTTGGGAACTGAACCGCCAATACCCCAATGGCCTCTTTGAGGCCAAGGGTCGATACAGCGAGTTTTTGGAGCAGCGCGATGCGGCGTTGCAGGCCCAGGCCGACTATCAGGCCTCGTTGGCCAACAGAGTTCGGCGAGAGGTGGAATGGCTTCGGAGAGGTCCAAAAGCCAGGACGACCAAAGCCAAGGCTCGGATCGACCAGGCCGGTCGGATGATCAGTGAACTAACAGATATCGAGTCTCGGCAATCCAAGGCGTCTGCAGGGATTGATTTCACCGCCTCAGGGCGACGGTCCAAGAAACTGATCGAGGTGGTCGGTCTGGAGAAGACGCTGGGCGCGCAACCGATTGTGAGCAATCTTGATCTGCAGGTCGGGCCTGGTGAGCGGATTGGGCTTCTCGGGCCGAACGGGAGCGGCAAGTCCACGCTGCTCAAACTGCTGGTCGGCAGCTTGACGCCTGATGCTGGCACGATCACTCGTGCCGATCGGTTGCGTATTGTCACCTTCGAGCAACATCGAGAGTCGCTGGATCAGCAGGCCTCATTGCGGCGAGCCCTTGCTCCAGCTGGCGGCGATGGGGTGGTGTATCAGGACCGGTCCGTCCATCTGGTTTCATGGGCCAAGCGTTTTCTGTTCCGTCCAGAACAGCTGGATCTTCCGGTCTCTCGCCTGTCCGGTGGGGAACAGGCGAGATTATTGATTGCCCGGCTCATGCTTCAGCCTGCGGATCTCTTGATCCTTGATGAACCGACTAATGACTTGGATATTCCCACGCTCGATGTGTTGGAGGACAGCCTGCTGGAATTTACCGGAGCACTTGTTCTTGTCACCCACGACCGATGGCTACTGGACCGTGTCTCCACCAGGCTGCTGGCACTGGATGGAGCAGGCCGTGCCGAATGGTTTGCCGACTATGCCCAATGGGAAGCGGTGCAGGAAAGGAAAGCGACTGAGGAAAGAAGCATTCGGATTTCAGAGGAACGCTCCGCCTTGGGCAAACCATCAAAACGGAAAGGTTTGTCGTACAAAGAGCAGAAGGAATGGGACCAGATCGAAACAAGGATCCTGAAAGCCGAGGAACGGGTTGCCACCTGCCAAGCCGCCGCCGATGATCCGTCCATCTCGTCATCAGCTGTTGATTTACAAGAGCGACATACTGCGCTCCATGCCGCTCAGGAGGAAGTTGAGCGCCTGTATACTCGCTGGACTGAGTTAGAGGAAAAGCGAGCTCAGGCGGTCTAACGCAGACCTCATAACCTGCGAAGAGCGGAGTGATCAGATGAGCCATCCCTGGCCCCTGCCAGTTGGCTTCGCAGCCGTTACCAAATTATCCTCAACCCTACCGAGCGTTCTCGGTCAAGTCGTGGTCGGTTGAGCACTACAGTTCGGTCTATGCTTAACCGATAGAGAAGGTGAGGGCACATCTGCATCAACAGAGAGAGACGCCCAACGGCGAGGAGTCGCTACCATGCCATCGGCACAAGAACTGGTGCAGTCCTGTACCTCTATTTTTACCTTGCCGGAGATCTATTTCCGCGTACGGGAAGTGGTCGAAGACGCCAATTCGACCATGGGGGATCTTGCCGAGGTTTTGAAGCTGGATCCGGCCATCTCAGCGAGACTTCTTCGCCTTGTCAACAGTCCCATCTATGGGTTTCCCAAACAGATCGATACGATTTCCCGTGCCGTCAGTCTGCTTGGAACGCAGGCGACCATCGACCTTGTGACAGCGACGACGATCGGCAAAACCTTTGTCGGAGTGCCGATTCAACTGACGGATGTGTCGAAGTTCTGGCATCGGAGTGTACTCTGCGCGTTGCTGGCCGGAAAGCTTGCGAAGTCCTGTGAGATTAAAGACAGTGAGCGGTTTTTCGTGGAAGGCCTGCTGAGAGATCTTGGTCACTATGTCCTCTATCAATATGCACCGGAGCGGGCCCAGTCTGCACTCATCGAAGCGGGCTATCTCGGGTCCTCTCTGGCCGAAGTGGAAAAGTCCAATATTGGGTGTGACTTTGCTGAGGTGGGGGCTGAACTCATCCACTCCTGGGGGATGCCCGTGCAGATTGAACAGGCTGTCCGTCATCAACTGCGCCCAAACGAAGCCGGTGACTATGTTCAGCATGCGTCCATTGTGCATCTGACTGGAGAGGTGGTCGATTTTGAGGAGCGCGACCAGAAGTGGCGACCCGCCGAACTGCCATGTAGTCCGCAGGCCCTGGAGGCGACAGGCTTTGTGCTGGCCAACCTACCTGAACTGATGACGGATGCTCAGGCCCAGCTAAATGAGACGCTTGCGCTGGTTTATCCGCAGGCCGTCGCCGCGTAAGCAGATCGAAATCAATCGGAGCGCGGAACCCAATCCAGCCTCGATCACGGTGTGCGTAGCCTAACCCGTATTATTCCTGAACGCTTTTCCTGTAATCGGGGATTCGCTGCTCCGGCTAGCCTACGGCGGGCAGGTTCGGTCCTTGGGATCTCGACGTACTGCTTCAAGTACGCCTTGTTCCATCGGGCCTTCGCGTACCAGTCTTGCCACGCGACTTCACGATTTCGTGACGAACCGTCATGCATAGTGCGGGCTAGCAGTCCGGTGGTATCGACGTGTCTGTGCCATCGTTCGATCCGCCTGAGAAGGAAGCTGTCTGTCCTCTTCCTCCGCTTTGTTGCCAGGCTAGAGTATGCCGGCTAAACGATTCATTCCCAATGTCGTCTGAGCAAAAAATAACTGAAAAGCCTGATAGTCCTGAGGTTGCATTGGCGGGCGGCCTGGTCCTCGATCACAGTAGACAAGGCCGATGGGTCTCACTCCCACTCGTAATGGGGCGAGGATTGCCGATGTAGGGTGCCAAACATCAAGAAATTCCTGTTTCACGGACCCAGTCGGCTGGTCTGAAAGGTTTGGAACCAGGAGTGGCTCGACTCGTTTAAGAATCGAGAGGAAGAATGGATGTTCTCGGCTGAGTGAACCCGAAAGAGAGGCGAGATAGGGTGCCAGAGGAGTGACGCCCAGCGCCAACTTTCCGATCAGAAGATCACTATCATTTGGATTGAGAAGTGTCAGCCCGACACGGCCCAATCCCGCGTCCCGCTGGAGCGATTGGATAAACATTCCAAGGAGGCTATTCAGATCGATCGCACCTTGTAGCGAGTTCTGGAAGGCCTGAAGTGTTTCAAATGGGTTGTTCCGAATGGGGGCTGGGGGCTCATCCTGGTTGAGAGAAATTTTCGCCGGAGCGGGTACATGGTCTTCACCGGGTATGCTGTTAGTCGAGGATTGTAGTGCAGGTGCCTCCGTGGCGTGGTGCCCGTTCAACGGCATCAGAGAGTTGTGAAGTGGATCGACCGCCAGTCCCATCGAACGGGTGAGCTGGCGGCCTCGGTCCATGGCTTGGTTCATCAAATCCGAAAACCGTCGTGAAGATAGTCCGCTTCCGAGCTGAAGTGTCCGTTTCGCTTCCTCAACGGCCGTGGAGGAAGCGGAATGCGTGATCGCCTCCACAAGCCGGATTGAGCCAACCACCAGACCTCGGTACGTCTGTGGTGTGCTCTGCCAACGTCCGATCGGCAACTCTTCGACCGTGTCAAAGAGATCGATGAGATAGTCGGGTAGCTTCCACAGTCGAGCCAAGGCTTGAGCCAAGGTCAACCGGGGAACACCGATAAGCCTGGTTTCCTGACTGACACGGTCGGCCGGGTGCTTCGCTTTCCGGAAGGCTGCCTGGAGTGCTTCAAAAAGATCAGGATCCTGGTAGGCAATGGCTAAATCTCCGATCGAGTACAGGAGCGCTGCGGTAAATAATTGACTCGGCTGCGGGTAGTTGGTCGCCGTTCCAAGCTCATTCGCGTAAGTGGCGGCGACAAGGGACTTGGCGATCAAGGTTCGGAGTTCTTGCTGGCGCGTCGGCCAATGGTGCAACTGCTCGACCAGATGTGCGGCGGCGACGAGAGCGCGAACGGTATCGAGTCCAAGCCAGCTTACGGCATGAGGGATGGCGCTGATCGTTTGCCGTGGGCTGTACGCGATGCTGTTGGCGACTTGCAAGACTTTGCAGGTAAGCCCATGGTCTCGGCTGATCACTTGCGTCAGATTGTCGGGAGTGGACTGTGGGTCCGCAACATTCAGGATTTGCTGACAAGTGGATTGAAGGATCGGCAGGCACCGTCCGGACTCATCGAACAGAGGCTTCAGTTTTGGACGTAGTCGAGGACGAATTGAGTCGATGAGGGTTGATTCCGTCGCCGAAGGCATAGGGGGTCCCCGATAGAAGCCAGAGACTGTATCGGTGAGAATCCCTTCCAGCTTGAGAAGTAGGTACTGAGAAGGGGCGATGAGCGGGACTCTGTAAGAAAACACGTGGTCTGGGGGAATAGTGTGGCTGGTTGGCCAACCCTAGTGGTGATAGTCTCCATCAGTGCTTCAGGTGGCGACCTTCGTGTGTTCTCTCTATATCGTTCCCGTAGGAATCGTTGCATGCAAAGAATTGCAATCTGATGGTCGATTCAGCCCCTCAGGACTAGAATTCAGTGTGATGGCGGAACGTCATCAGGCTTGTCACTTGCCTCCACGATAGTTTTGCCCATTCCTAACCGATAGAGAAGATGGAGAGCCGGTCTGCATCGACAGGCAAGAAGGAGGGGCTCCACCATGCCATTGGCGAGTGAATTGGTCCAAGCGTGCACCACGGTGTCGACATTATCCGAAGTGTATTGTCGTGTGCGGGATGTGGTGGACGATCCCAACGCAACTATGGGAGATCGAGTCAAGGCTCTTCAGCTCGATCCGGTCATCGCAGCCAGGCTGCTTCGCATGGCCAACAACTCACCCTATGGACCGTCGAGGCAGGTCGACACCGTGACCGGCGCAGTCCAACTTCTTGGGAAGCAAGTCATCAACGATTTCGTCGCGACGACGACCGTTGGTCAAACCTTCGCGGGGATGCCGGTTCATCTGATGGATCTATCCAAGTTTTGGAAGAAAAGTCTCTTTTGCGGACTGCTGGCTCGAACAATCGCGAAGTCTTGTGGTGTCGATGACCAGGAACAGTCGTATCTGGAAGGCCTCTTGCGCGATATCGGCCACTGTGTCTTGTACCAGACCGTTCCACAGCGGGCTCAGTCGGCACTGATTGAAGCGGGATATCTGGAGGCTTCGTTGGCTGAAGTGGAGCAGTCTAATATCGGCTGTGACTTTGCAGAAGTCGGAGCGGAACTCATCCGATCCTGGGGCTTGCCTGTACAGATCGAACAAGCGGTCCGTTGCCAGCTGAGCCCAAAGGATGCCGGTGAATTCATCCTACAGGCATCCATCGTGCACATAGCCGGTGCTGTGGTTGATTATGAAGAACTCGACTCCAGCCGACGCCCTGCGTCGGTAGCCTTCAGCCCCCAGGCCATTACTGCCACAAGGTTTGTGCCGGCCAACCTTCCAGCACTCCTCACAGAAGCCCGCGCGCAGCTGCAAGAGACTCTGGCAAATGTACAGCCCTACACTATGGCAGCCTAGTACGTTGGGGGAGTGTCTTTGAACGAACGGGGATTTGAGACCCTACACGATCTATTCTACGGCGTGGCCTTCCAGGAAGACTGCTTGCTCCAGTGTGCGAAAGAACTGCTGGTAAGGCGCGGGGTCTTCGACGGCACGGAGGTAAAACTGGGCGCTGGCTCGCACCACAAGTTGCGCCTCGTTGCGCTTGCGGACGGTGACGGTCAAGCGGACCAGATTACTCCGTTGAGTGAACGGTCCCCATGTCCGATCGTGACGGTTGAGAATCAGTAATGTATCTGGTTGATACAGCAGGTAGCTCAAATCGAGGCCATAGATCTGCTCATTCTCGACATACTTCTTCCCGGAGACGAGGCCCAGCTCTTCATCGAGTACTTCCACTTTGAAATCCAAGTCCTGCAGGGCGGACACAATCGTCGCCAGCATCTTGCGCCGATCCGAGGTATCGAACACACGCGATTGAGCAGTGCGAATCTTGACTTGGCTTTCTTCGGAAAGCCAGATTTGTTCACGTGAGTCCCACTGGTTGACATGCCGTAGCTCGTAGGGTGTTGGGCATCCCTGCAACAACAGGCAGAAGCCGACGAGGAGCCAGCGGTTCAGCCACCCAGCTCCTACGGGAAGCCGGGTGAATTGGGCAAGCATCCTTTGGTGAGAGACCAGGTTCATCAATTCTTGGTGACAAAGAGCGAGCGTTCCAGTGTGGCGAAGAAGTTTTGGTAGACCTTGGGATCTTCGATAGGCTTGTTGTTGTAGATGGCGTTTGCGCGAATCATCATGCGGCCATCGGTTTCCGAGCGCACGGTGACGGTCACACCGACGACATCATAGAAGTTCGGCTCGGCGAACCGTGCCGCCGTCACCAGCCCTAAGGATTCATTGGCTCGCTCGATGATGAAACCTAAGTCTTGCAGCGCTGCAATGACGCCACGCATGGCTAGTTGACGATCCTTGATATCGAAGGATCGAGTTTGCAAGCTTCGAATCTTCATCTGCGCTTCAGTCGGCGCCAGTAGGTCAGGACTGGGTTGCGGGGCAGCGCAGCCTTGGATGAGTACAAGGACGACGACTGCAAGGATTCCTCCCACGTTCTCCAGCTTCATCATTGCCTCATGTTCAGAGTGCGAAGGGTTCCAGAAACACAGCTCTCGACAATTTTGCAAAGAAAGTCTGGTACATCACCGCGTCGCGCAGCATTTCCATTCGTTGCTCCCCGGGTGGAATGCCTTGTTGTCCAGACGATCCCCCTCCTTGCCACACGACCCGGTAGAACACGACCCTGACTTCTTGGCGCGTGGTCTCTGGATTGACCGGTCTGGTGACCAGCGTGGCAGCGATCTTTTGATGCAGATCGACGGGCATAAGGATCGGAGGCTGTTGTACGAGTATCAGCGGCGTGCTCAGGAGAAAGACGACAAAGCGGGTGAGGTCCTGGCCGTACTCCCGAGCGCTTCGTTCTTTCGTTGCTCGCAAAAATCCAACCTCACGCACGCTTTCTTCGACCTGAAACCCAAGATCCTGTAGGACAGCAGCTGCGGCAGACAGTAACTCCGTTCCATCCTTGGTTTCGAAGAGGCGGGTTTGCATGGCTCGATGGGCGGCACTCTCTGGTTCCAGCTGAAACAGTTCATCAGGTTGTGTGTGTGCCACGCACCCGATGAACGGACTCGATATGGCAAGATAGACCATTGCCGTAAGCATTGGCCAAATTCCAGACCCGCAATGCATGCTAGAACTGGGTGGAGTTGTAGGCAAAATCTCGGACTTTCTTCTCTTCGTCATACTTAATGATGATCGTGAGCGTCCGTTGGCGCTGTGAGCTGGAACTATCGCGGGACGCAGCACCGAGAATAATGATGCCGGCAAAGGAGGAGCTTGACGTATCCACGCGATCAGTCGACACTTTGTCATAGATCCAGACCTCGCGTCGTTTGTCGTCGGTGGTCACGATATTGGGGCTTCCCAGGAGTTCGGCCACTTGGGCGGCAGACATGCCGACTTTGATTTCGCCCTGCACCTTCCCGACTGTCAGGCGGTCTTCCTTGATTTCAGCTTTGTTGCCGCCGCAGCCTGCGGCCAAGAGGAACAGGCACAGACACAGCGCGCTCCATCGATAGGTCATCGTGGGGTTTCCTTTCCATTCATCTTGTGCGGTTTGGGTGTGACATGAGAATAGGCTACTGCGCCAAAGGGAATGTGTCAATGAGCGTAACTAGAAAAGCTGGTAATAGAATGCAGCCCCTCATCACTTCCTTGTCACAATGGAATAAAGTGCATGGCCCGTTGGGGGAACCAAACTCAGTCTGGGAAAGCTCTCTACGGGTCCTTTCAGGCATCGCAGGTCATGAATTCAGAGCAAGTGCTCCGGATAGTCAGAAATGATGCCGTCGACGCCCATGGCCTTGGCGGTTTTGATGTCGGCTGGTTCGTTGACGGTGTAGACGAAGACCTGGAGCGAGTGGTCGTGCAGCGACTTGAGAAATGACGGTGTGAGCGTTTCAAATGCCACGCCGACATGAGTGGCCTGGGCGTCTGTTGCAAACGCCGTTCGATTGATTGGCACCGCTTCGATAAGGGCCATGGTCTGCGCCTGATGATTTTCACGCCGGATAGCCAACAATTCATCATGGAGGAAGGAGGCGTAGATGACCGGCCCACTAAGCTGGACCTCTTGGACGGTACGGCAGATCTGTTTGGCAATCCCTTCTGCCTTGATCTCGATCATGACACCAGTTCGACCTGACGTCGCCCGAAGTGTGTCAGCCAAAATCGGCAGGGGTCGCCCGTCACCACCTGTGAGTTGCTTGACGTTGCTCCAGAACTGATTCGCGATCGGGCCGTGGCCGTTGGTGGTCCGGTCGAGTGTTGCGTCGTGCAGTAAGACCAACTGGCCGTCGCTGGTCGCCCGCACATCGAACTCGACGAGATGCGCATGAAGCGCGATCCCGCGCTCAATGGCGGCAAGGGTGTTTTCCGGTGCGTGACCGCCTGCCCCGCGATGGCCGATGCGCAGAAGCACTCCATTCCTCTTAGTAATGCGGGATTACCTTGAACGTTCAGCAGTATAGTGAAATGTTCCAGCTATTCAGGTAACTCGTAGTGTTAGAGGTCAATCCGGTAATGCGTACTCCGGCCGCCGCCGGTTGGCACGAAAATACCCTTCTCCGTTAAGTCCTGTAGGTCACGTGTGGCAGTGGCTTTCGATGTGTCTGCCATGGACATATATTTCTTGGCACTCATGCCTCCCTCGAACCCCTTGGGGCCCTCTTCCAGCATCCGGCGAAGAATCTGCATCTGACGCTCGTTAAGTTGGTCTTTGAAGCGGTCGAACAGCATAGTTTTTCGCAGCATAAAGTTGATGTGCTCTTCGGCTTGAACTTGGGCTTCAAGCGCGATCGCTACGAACCAGGTGATCCAAGGGGTGATCTCGTTGGCCTGCCGTGCTTGCTGCAAGGCGTCGTAATAGTCATTTCTTTTGGCTTCAATCGCTCGAGACAAGCTCAGCAATGCAGGCCGTCTGAGACCCTGAGACAGGGCCTTCTCGGACAAGGCACGCCCGACACGACCACTGCTGTCTTCAAAGGGGTGGATCGATTCAAAATACAGATGGGCGACGGCAGACCGGACGATGGCCTTCTTGATCGGTCTTGATCCGTCAGGGCTGGTGTCGTTAAACCAGTCGATGAAGCGCGCCATCTCGCGGGGAACGATTGAGGACGGTGGCGCTTCAAAGTGAACGGTCTCATGCCCAATCGGCCCAGAGATGACCTCCATTGGTTCTGCGTGGGTTCTCCACTGGCCGGGTTGGATGCGTCGGTGTCCCGCCATGATCATCCGATGCCATTCAAACAACTTTTCCTGGGAAAGTGGCGCCGCAAAGCTCTGGCGGACATCGGTCATCAGGGTCGCGATGCCGATCGTTCTTTTATCACCGGCCTGGGCCTCCTTCTCGATGCCGAGGTTTTTACGGATGGAAGAGAGCACATCTCGTCGACTAAGCAGTTCTCCTTCAATAGCTGATGTCTTGAGGGCTTCTGTCGCCATCAGCTCGACTGCAGTTTCGATCTGTGCATCCGGCGACAAGCCTTTCACCAGGCCTGTGACCTGCCCGGTTTTCTCTGCAAAGGTGAGGAAGATCTCTTCGAGGCCAGACAGGTCGTACCGGAATTGAGGCCAGTCTGGTTGTTGCCAGTTGTACGACATGAGCCAATTATAGCAAATAATCGGCTCATGAAAAGTGTTAATCGTGAGCCGAATACGAGAAATAATCGGCTCATGCACCTGTGCAAATCAAAATGGGTTTGAACCTGTGTCCACTACTCCACAGGATCGAGTACTGCCGAAAGGGACTGGTTTTCTTATTATAGAGAGGTCACTGCCAGCGTCAATCGTGAGTTATAGAGGACTTTCTTATAACTCAGGGGAGGAGGGCTTTGCGGGTTATAGCCGCCCGAATGTCCGTTCGAAGAACTCTTTGGTGAGCGTCATGTGCTGCGTAATGTCGGTCTGAAGGTGGCGGGCACCGGCTTGCCAGTCGTCGGTCGTGTACCCGACGCGGCGGGCCAGGAAGATAAATTCGTCCGAGTCGACGGGCGGAAGGACACGATCCTTGGCGTTACCACGGACCATGCGGAGGCCGTCGATGAGCATCCGGATAAAGAAATAGGCCTTACGCAGAGCCTCACCCTCCTGTCTGGTCACTACTCCACAGTCGACAAGGGCTGCCAGCGCCTGCATGGTGTTGGGGGTCCGTAAGATGGGGAGGCGAGATCCGTGCTTGATCTGGAGATATTGGACGGCGTACTCGATGTCAACAATACCGCCTTGGCTGTGCTTCAAGTTCACCGTGCCTCGTTCCACGAGCTGTTTCAGCTGTTGACGGCGCGCATCGAGAACAATATTCGGATCCAAGGGTTTGCTGCCGTAGACATAGTGGTCGCGGTGGGTTTCAACTCGCTTCCCGAGCTCCGGATCACCGGCGACATGGCGCAGTTTGATCAGCGACTGGCGTTCAAACGGTGCGGCAAGCCCCTGGTCGCTATAGTATTTGGCGATTTCATCGAAGGGGTTCGTCAGCGAGCCTTTTCCTCCATGAGGCCGAAGGCGGACATCCACATGGAAGATGCCTTCTTGTTTCGCTTCGATCCATTGAAGGAGTTCGTACCCCAGCCGCTCAAAGTATTCGCTGTTGTCGATGGGGTGTTTCCCGCCGGTCCGGCCGGCATCGCCATAGACGAACAAAACCTCGATGTCAGAGGCATAGCCCAGCTCTCTCCCTCCGAATTTTCCCAAGCCGAGGACGGTGAACGGGCAGGGCTTCTTATTGGCTAAGCGTGGCGGGCCATACAGTTTGTTCAGTTTGGTTTGGCAGTCCTTCAAACTTCGATCGAGAATGGCTTCAGCCAGTTGTGTCAAGGCGGCGGAGAAATCCGGCAGGGCTGTGTCCGGCTCGACAATGTGTTTCATGTCGATACGGAACATCTCGCGATCTTTGAAACTGTTCAGTGCGGCTTTCCGATCCTCATCGGTTTTGGCGCGGCTGACCAGACGATCAAGTTCCTTGCGCAGCGTGGCTCTCGGGGTAATGAGGGGAGCATCCCGGTAGTCTTGCAGAAGGGGTAAAAGATTACTGTGTTGGCGACGGAGAAAGTCTTCCCACAGAAAGTCGCTGGCGCCGAGCAGCCGGGCGAGCAGGGGAAAGGTCTTTTTGTCGCTGAGAAAGGCCAAGGCTTCCTGCTGAGCCTTTCCTTTCGTTTGCTGAACCGTCAGGTCGAGGAATTGGTCGAAGGCTTCTAACGCCTTGGTCGGATCCGGAGCCCAGGTGAGGGCATGGGTAAATTGCTTGATCAGCACGGCGGTCAGACGCAACTGCTGTTGGTCTGTTGTGTCGGTCAGTTTCTGGCCGTGGCGGTTACGGACATAAAAGCGATCATGAATCTTCCCGTTTTCGACGTCGAACTGTGCTTTTGAGATGTACACGTTCCGCATCGCGAGGGCATTGGCAAAGGCGTACAAGAAGGCCGGTGTATCGTCCGATCGGATGTCCATGACCGTGTCAACGGGTGATTGGCCGTTGTCGAAGGTGATCTGCACGGGATGGAGCAGGCCGCTGAAGGAGCCACGGCGTTTGCCGAGCTGTTCCACGAGACGGCGGTTCACGGCGAAGCGTGCTTCCTCAAACTGTGCTTTGTCCAACAGAGTGATCACCGAGGAGAGCGCATCAGCCAGCTGATCTTGTTGTTCCCCTCCCAACTCCACCCCCAGGACAGGCCGCACGCGGAACACATCGACGATCTTTTTTTGAGCCAACCCCGGAGTGGCCTTAGGACGGAGGCGCGGGCCGTACTCGTTCCGGCTGGTCCGAGAGGATAATGGAACGGTTTTCTCCGCAAATGTGTAAATGTCGCCTTCCTCAATGTTCAACCCAAAGGCTGACAGCAATCCGCAAATCATCGCGAACTCCGAGAAGTAGTCGTACGCGACGATCGTGATGACACAGCGTTGGTCCGGCTGTTCGGCGAACGCAACCTCGCAGAGGTGTTCCGGCGTCAGTCGGGCCGTCAGTCGGACGTGTTCGGCAATTGTTGGAGGAGTGAACCGTTGGAAGTATTCCTGATCCAGACGGGCGAAGAAATCCTGCAGAAGATCGGATGGCACATCAGCGCACAGCGGATGGACGGTGTTGAGTAGTGTGACGCGATCTGGCATGAACGTCAGTATACCCGAACGGTTTCATTGTGCGTAGAGAAACCTGTCAGTATAATGCCGCGCTATGCGCGGAGATCGTGAAGTGTGAGGCGTGAAGCGTGAAACGGCAGTCTGAGAAGAGCGACATGCCACGAGTATCAGTTCGAGGGAGGGGATCTGGCGGACCGGATCCAACGCCGGTTTTGCTTGCGCCCAAGCGGAATGGCGAGCAGGTACGAGCTATCCTATCCGCCTATGGGATTCGAGATGTTGATCTGGCGGACCGTAATCTGGATGCGATGGCCGGTGATCCTCTCCAGCGCAATCGACTGGCGGAGATCCTCCCGATGTTACTGGAAGCCATCTCACGGACAGCCGATCCGGACCAGGCATTGAATCATTGGGAGCGGCTGTTCGGGAGCGTCTCGCGTGCGTCATTGCTCGACTACCTGCGAACGTGGCCGCGCATGCTCGATTTGCTGTGTGCGATTTTCGGCAACAGCGATGCCTTGGCCTTTACGCTCATCCAAGATCCCATGTTGGTCTATTGGCTGGCCGAAGAAGAGGTGCTCTCGCGCGCGCCGACACGGAAAGGACTTGAGCGGGCGCTTCGAGAGAGCCTCGGGCACCTGACGGCGAAGGAAACAAAACTGGATGCTCTCCGTCGTTTTCGCAGGCGGGAGATGTTGCGCATCGGCGTTCGGGATCTGCTCAAGCTTGCCACCGTGCCGGAGACGACGGCCTCATTGTCAGACCTGGCCTGTGTGCTGATCCATACGGCCTACGAAATCATTGATGCTGATCTTCGCCAGCAATATGGCGTGCCGATGCATCAGGCTAAAACAAAGCGATGGGTGGAGACCGGGTTCACCGTTATTGGGATGGGCAAGCTCGGCGGACATGAGCTGAACTACAGTTCCGATGTCGATCTGATCTACCTCTATGAGGCGCATGGTGGTGAAACCAGAGCCTTAAAAGGTGGGCGGGCTCCTGCCCCCCCTGGCGTCGGTATTTCCAATGAAGAATACTTTGAGATTCTCGCTCGGGAATTAACGCGTGTCTTGTCTGAGCCCACGAGAGAAGGTCACATCTTTCGAGTCGATTTGCGGTTACGTGCGGAAGGATCGATCGGGCAGCTTGCTCGATCACTCGATGAATATCAGCGGTATTATGCTGTCCGCGGACAGGTCTGGGAACGGTTGGCTCTGCTGAAGGCTTCGCCGGTAGCCGGATCGCAGGCAGTCGGGCAGGCCTTCCTCAAGACGGTCAAGCCCTTTGTCCTGGGGGTGGCGGGGAAGCTGGATTGCGATCAGGCGTTGGCGATCGTGCAGGATGTACGTGCGGTGAAAGACATGATCGATGCCAAAATGACCGACCGTGGTCACGGACAACGGAACGTGAAGTTGGGAACCGGAGGTATTCGGGAGATTGAATTTTTCGTGCAGACGATTCAGGTCTTGGCCGGACGAAAGGTACCGGTCTTGCTCGATCGAAGCACGCTTGGTTCATTGGACCGGCTGGCTCGAAAGAAATTGCTGTCGATTAAAGAACGTGATGCATTGACGGCGGCCTATCTGTTCCTTCGGGATGTTGAGCACAAACTTCAGATGGTGCATGACCTTCAGACGCATTCCCTTCCCGCTGAAGCAGATGAATTGGAGCGGTGTGCCGTTCGAATGGGGTATGGTGCTGAAGATCGAAAGAATGCCGTTGAATCCTTCCAGGCCGACCATCAACGGCACACGGAGATAGTGCACCGTACGTTTCAATCGCTCTTTGTAGAACCAAAGATCTCACCGCTCTTCAAAGCCACACTTAGAAAGATAGGCGTAAAGTTTTAGCGGTGAAACAGGGCAAGAAACACGAAGGGCCCGGTGGTTTTCCACCGAGCCCTTCAGAGCTGTCAGCTATCAGCCGTCAGCTAATTAGTACATCCCTTCCATGCCGTGGCTGTGTCCGCCACCTGGCATAGCTGGTTCCTTCTTCTCTTCTGGGAGTTCGGTGATCATGACTTCGGTCGTGAGCATCAACCCCGCCACGCTGGCGGCGTTCTGCAACGCGCAGCGCGAGACCTTGGTTGGATCGATAATGCCGGCTTTGATCATATCGACATATTCGTCCGAGGCGGCATTGTAACCACCGTTGGCGTTCTTGTCCTCCCGAACCTTGCCGACGACGACCGAGGCTTCTGCGCCGGCATTCGAGGCGATCTGTCGGAGCGGCTCTTCAAGCGAACGTCGGACGATGTCGAGTCCGACCTTTTGCTCCGCCGGGACATCCTTGATCCCATCGAGTGCCTTGATGCAGCGGAGGTAGGCCGTACCGCCCCCAGGGACAATACCCTCTTCCACTGCCGCCTTGGTGGCATGCAGCGCGTCCTCGACGCGGGCCTTCTTCTCCTTCATCTCGGTCTCGGTCGCGGCGCCGACATTAATGACCGCCACGCCGCCCACGATCTTCGCCAGCCGCTCTTGCAGCTTTTCGCGATCGTAGTCCGATGTGGTTTCGTCGATCTGGGCCTTGATCTGCTTGACGCGCCCTTCGATCTTCTTGGCATCGCCGTAACCTTCCACGATCGTGGTGTTGTCCTTGTCGATCGTGACGCGTTTGGCGCGGCCGAGATCGGTCAGCTTCACGTTCTCGAGCTTGATACCGATGTCTTCAGAAATCACCTGGCCGCCGGTGAGGATTGCGATATCCTCCAGCATGGCCTTGCGGCGATCGCCGAAGCCAGGAGCTTTTACTGCCACGACATTCAAGGTGCCACGCAACTTGTTGACCACGAGGGTGGCCAGTGCTTCACCTTCGACTTCTTCCGCCAGGATGACGAGCGGCTTGCCCATCTTGGCCACTTGCTCGAGCAACGGCAACAGGTCCTTCATGCTGCTGATCTTCTTTTCGTTTATCAGGATGAGCGGCTCTTCCACGGAACATTCCATCCGCTCGGCATTCGTGACGAAGTACGGAGAAATGTAGCCGCGATCGAACTGCATGCCCTCGACCACGTCCAGCGAGGTGGTCATCGACTTGGCTTCTTCCACGGTGATGACGCCGTCCTTGCCGACCTTTTCCATGGCTTCCGCGATCAAGTCACCGATGGTCTTGTCGTTGTTGGCGGAGATGGTGCCCACTTGGGAGATCTCAGTCTTATTTTGGCAGGGCTTGCTGAGCTTCTTGAGCTCGGCGGTCACGGCCTCGACGGCCTTGTCGATGCCCCGCTTGATTTCCATGGGATTGGCACCGGCGGTGATGTTCTTGGCGCCTTCCCGGAAGATGGCTTGGGCCAACACGGTGGCGGTGGTCGTGCCGTCACCGGCTGTGTCGCTGGTCTTGCTGGCTACTTCGCGAACCAGCTGAGCGCCCATGTTTTCGTAGGGGTTCTTCAGTTCGACTTCCTTGGCCACCGTCACGCCGTCCTTAGTGATGGTTGGGGCGCCGAACTTCTTGTCGAGAATCGCATTCCGGCCCTTCGGGCCGAGGGTCGCCTTCACGGCGTCTGCGAGCTGGTTCACCCCTTTCAGGATGGAGGCGCGCGCTGTATCGCCGTACAAAAGTTGCTTTGCCATTATCTTTCCTCCGTTTTAATCAAAAGTTGCGAAAGTTTGTAAAGTTTAAAAGTCAGAACGTGCATCTCATCACGTTCAGACTTGCCGACTTTTCCACTGATGCTATGCCGTAAAGATTCCAAGGATGTCTTCTTCCTTGAGGATCAAGCACTCTTCGTCCTCAATGCGAAGCTTGCTGCCCGAATACTTGTCGAACAGGACATGATCGCCGACCTTGACGTTTTCCACCTTCTTGCCGACTGCTTGCACGACTCCCCGTTGAGGCTTCTCTTTTGCTGAATCCGGCACATAAATGCCGCCGGCGGTCCGTTCCAATTCTTCGGTGTAGGTGACAAACACTCGCTCGCCCAGTGGCTGGAAGCCCTTGGCGATATTCTTCTTTTCCTTCTCAGCGGTACCCATAGCAGAACCTCCTCCTGATGAAAGTGGACTCGTTAGATGTTGACGGTTTGGGAATTGAGCTGAACTCGCTTGCGATCCCAGCAGTCTTGTAACTGGTGTGGAGATAGGCCTTCGTTGCCCCAAGTCAAGAGGCGAATCGAGGTTTTTTATCGCCCGGGCATTCTTCCACCCTCCTGACAGGCGCACATCATAACCTATTGCGATATCAATACTCTATGTCTATTTGGGTGATGGGATAGGGCAAAATGGCCTAGAGTCTCATGACCGGAGGTGGTCAAAATCTTTAATGTCTTTCTTCATGAAGTCACGGAGGCGTTTGATGATGCGTGCTTCTAATTGGCGGGTCCGTTCCTTTGTAATGCCATACTTCTCGCCGAGGTCATCCAAGGTCAGGGGATGGTCTGACAAAATGCGATTTCTCAAAATGTCTTCGTCTCGCTCTTCCATGGTATGAATGAATTCCGCAAGTTTGGCCCGAAAGAGGGTCTTTAACTGATGGTCGGCGAGTTGTTCGTCCGCTGGTTCGTGGTGGGACGGCAAGACATCGAGTAAGGTGTGTTCCTGGTCCTCACCGATCGGTTGATCGAGCGAAAGTTCCCAGTTACCGAGACGCTGATCCATTTCAACCACGTCGCGTTCACGCACGTTCAAGCGATCCGCAAGTAATTTCGTGTCCGGCGCGAAACCCTCCCGTTCGAGCTTGGCCTTTTCCTTCTTGAGGTTATAGAACAGCTTTCGTTGGTCCTGCGTCGTGCCGACTTTCACCAGCCGAAAGGTATGCAAGAGGTACCGGAGAATATAGGCTCGTGACCACCAGGCGGCATAGGCATAGAAGCGGACGTTCTTGGAGGGATCGAATTTTTTGATGGCCTGCATCAGGCCGACGTTCCCCTCCTGGATGAGATCCATGTGATCGGCGCCGGTGTGGAGATATTCGGCCGCGATCGACACGGAGACGCGCAAGTTGGCCATGATGAGCTTGACCGCCGCTTCCCGACTGCCATGGGTGCGGTATTCCTGAACGAGCTGGAGCTCTTCTTCTTTTGAAAGGTAGGGGTGCCGACGGACTTCTGCGAGGTATTGCTGCAGCGCGGTAACCGGCACCACGGCAGTGCTGTCGACGGGCTGGAGGCTGTCAGATGCAGAAATGTCCAGTACCAGCGACGCCGCGTCGGCCTCGATCTCCTTGTCATCTGTTGGTTCAAGGATTTCTGGTTCGAGGGTGTCGCCCGACTCGTCCTGTACCCGATCCTGGTTACTCATCGCGAGCGTGACTATAGCAGAAATGAGCCGCCCAAAGGGTGTCTGACGAAAGACTCTGAGGTTGGATGGCTGAGGTGGAAGAGCGGGCGATGAACGGTAGAAATGACGAGATGTCCGTCGTGCAGATCGAGAAAGTTCGGTTCAGTGTTTCTGAGTTTCAGGTTTCATGTTCAACGTTTCAAGTTATGCGGAAACTAAAAACCTCCAACCTGAAACATGAAACTTGCCACTCTGAGTCGTGACTCGTCACGAGATGCGTGATCCAAGTGGGTTCGTGCTGAACCGTTATGAGTCAGCTGGGATAGGCCAGCCTCTCTTGCGCCCTTCAAAGGGGCTCCCCTATAGTGATCAGCTGAATAGGGGAGGGAGGTTTCGGGTGTCCGAGATCTGGCAGATTCTGAAAAGCGGCCATTGGCCGTCGCTGGCTGGGGCGTGGTTCCACCTCACGGTCAGCTTTATGGTCTGGTTACTTGTCGCGGCAATGAGCATTCCTCTCGTTACGGCGTTGCAATTAAGTGACGCTGAGATCGCCTGGCTGGTGTCCTTGCCCCTCCTCGGTGGGGCGTTGTTGCGGATGGTCGCCGGATGGAGCGCGGATCGGCTGGGGGCCCGGCGCACGGCGGTCGTGATTCTTGTTGTGGAGTTGCTGGTGCTGTCGTGGGGATGGGTCGGGGTGAGTGGATATGGTGCGGCTCTCGTGTTTTCACTTGGTCTCGGTGTGGCTGGGGCGAGTTTCGCCGTCGCGCTCCCACTTGCCAGCCGTGCCTATCCACCTTCGGCACAGGGACTGATTCTGGGCATTGCTGCGTCAGGGAATGTCGGTACGGTACTGATCCTCTTCTTGGCGCCACGCTGGGCGGCTGTCATGGACTGGCATCAGATTTGTGGGATCATGGCCGCTGTTGTTGCCGTGACTCTGGTGGCGTTTGAGTTGCTGGTTCCGAGAATGACGCCGGCTTCCGAGGCCCGCGAGGGGGCCTGGTGGTATCATGTTGCGGAACTGATCAGGCAGCGATCGGCCTATTGGCTCTGCTTCCTCTATGCGATTACGTTTGGCGGTTTTGTGGGCCTCTGTAGTGTGATCCCACTGTTACTGCATGATGTGTATCGAGTCGAGGCGATTGAGGCTGGGATCATCGCAGCCCTCTGTGGGTTGATCGGCAGTGTGATTCGTCCAATCGGCGGGTATGTTGCCGATCGCCAAGGGGGACTGCGGGCGCTCTATTATGTGCTGCCGGCTATTGCGGGAGCGGTGGTCGCAGTCATTAGCCCGTCGCACACAATGGGCGTGGTAATGATGGTGGTCGCGACGGCGGCAATGGGATTCGGCAACGGCGTGGTCTTTCAGCTCGTTGCCGAATGGTTTCCTCGAGACATCGGATTGGCGTCGGGTGTGGTCGGTGCGGCAGGCGCCGTTGGTGGTTTTGTCTTGCCGATTCTGATCGGGACGATGAGGGGGTTCTCAGGGAGCTACGAGTTAGGATTTTGGCTGTTTGCCGGCCTTGCGGTTTGTGCATGGGGAACCGTGATGGTGGCATTGCGCCCGAACGGATCGTCTCCGGTGAATCTTCCCTCCTGAACATCCCCGAGCCGTCGAAGGGCCGGCAAAAAAATCATATTCAAGGTTCGGTCTGAAATGCTAGATTGGATACCTTATGCCTAGCCCGTTCAATCACATCGAAGACGCGATCCGTGACATTAAGAAGGGGAAGTTCATCATCCTCGTCGACGACGAGGACCGTGAAAACGAGGGCGACCTCGTCATGGCTGCGGAAAAAGTTACCCCACAGGCCATCAACTTCATGGCGAAGCATGCTCGTGGCCTGATTTGTTTGGCACTGACCCCTGAACGGGTGGAAGAATTGCAGCTGCCCCAACAGGCGGCAGAGAATACGGCCACGTTCGGGACAGCGTTTACGGTCTCGATCGATGCGCGTAAAGATATTACGACCGGCATTTCTGCCGCCGATCGAGCCACGACTATTCATGCGGCGATCGACCCAAAATGTAAGCCGAGCGACCTCGCTCGCCCTGGCCACGTGTTCCCACTCAAGGCGCAAACCGGGGGCGTGCTTCGGCGTGCCGGCCAAACGGAAGGATCAGTTGATCTGGCACGGTTGGCCGGTCTCAAGCCTGCCGGTGTGATCTGCGAGATTATGAACGCCGACGGGACAATGGCGCGTGTGCCGGAGCTGGCGAAGTTTGCCAAGACTCATAAGCTGAAAATGGTGACGGTGAAGGCCCTGATCGAATACCGGATGCGGAGGGAAACCTTCGTCAAACGGGCGGCGAGCGCACGGCTGCCGACCACGTTTGGAGAATTCGAAGCGGTAGCCTTCGAAAATCAAATCGACGGCGTGACCCACATTGCGTTGGTGAAGGGACGCGTTGAGGGTGGGATGCCGACGCTGGTTCGCGTCCATTCCGGTTGTTTGACTGCCGACGCGCTGGGATCGCTGCGGTGCGATTGTCGCGATCAGCTTCACTCTGCCATGGAGATCATTGAGAAGGACGGACGAGGAGTCTTGTTGTATCTGAATCAGGAGGGCCGGGGTATCGGGTTGCTCAACAAGATTAAAGCCTATGGACTTCAAGATCGGGGCAGTGACACGGTTGAAGCTAATCTCCAGCTCGGGTTCAAGGCCGACCTCCGTGACTATGGGGTCGGCGCGCAAATCTTGGCGAATCTGGGGCTGCACCAGATTCGGTTGATTACGAATAACCCGAGGAAGATCATTGGGATCGAAGGCTATGGCCTCAAGGTCGTGGAGCGTGTTCCCATTGAGACTCCTCCCCGTGCTGCGAATGTTCGCTATCTTCGCACAAAGAAAGCGAAACTGGGGCATCTTCTCAAGAAAGTCTGAGCGGGTAGGGCGTGCCGACACGATCCAGCATTGGCTAGTGGATGAATGTGGAGTTTTTGGACTCATGGCAAAGAAAACAGCACGTACGGCAGTGGGACTTCGGTTCGGCATAGTTGTGGCACGATTTAATCAGCGGATCACCGGCAAGCTGCTGCGTGCCTGTACCGACACACTGGCCCACAGTGGTGTGGACGCGAACGACATTCACGTGGTGCGTGTGCCAGGCGCGTTTGAAATTCCCCTGGTGGCTCGCACGATGGCGCGAGCGAATCACTATGATGCAGTGATTTGTTTGGGAGCCGTGATTCGCGGTGATACTCCCCATTTCGACTACATCTGCTCGGAAGTGAGCCGGGGGATCGGTCAAGCCGTCTTAGAGACCGAGGTGCCCATTATCTTCGGCGTGCTGACGACGGAAACGGTGGCGCAGGCGGAGGAGCGTGCAGACCAGAGGCAATTCAACCGTGGCGGTGCGGCGGCACAATCTGCGATCGAGATGGTGCGAGTGATGCGAACGATCAGTGGGAAAGTGAGAAAGTTCGAAAGTGGGGAGCCTGCAAGTCAAAACGGGCGGATGCGGCAGCGGGGAAACCGGTGATGTTCATGAGTCCCTTGTGCCTAGCAACATGCGTCGTAACTTTTCAACGTTCTCACTTTTTACTTGCGTAACTTATGGGTAGCCGTCATCAGGCTCGCGAGCGCGCCTTGCAGATCCTCTTTCAGCACGATATTCATGGCAAGGGGGATCTTCGGCTGGATGAGTTTTGGCGCGAGTATTCCGTTTCCGAGGAGTCTCGGGCCTTTGCGGAACAGTTGGTTCGAGGTGTGCTGGAACATCGGAAGGAGCTTGATGCCACCATCGCGAAGTACGCGACGAACTGGACGGTGAATCGCATGCCGATCGTCGATCGCAATATTTTGCGTGCCGGACTTTACGAGTTGCTCTGGATCGATGAGGTTCCTGCGAAGGTCACGATGGATGAATCGATTGAGTTGGCCAAGAGTTTCGGAGATGATGATGCCTCAAAGTTTGTGAATGCCGTGCTGGACAAGGCATTGACAACCGACTCACGATTAGCCGCGAAGCGGGCGGACCCGAATCGGCCGATGTGGAGGAGAGCGGACGGTGATTGAGCGGTACACGCGTCCCCAAATGAAAGCCATTTGGGACTTGAAGCACAAATATGAGATCTGGCTGGAGGTCGAACTCCAGGCCTGTGCGGCATTTGAACAGGCCAAACAGGCTCCGCGTGGAACGGCGGCGAGAATCAGAAAGAGAGCCAGAATCGACATCGACCGAATCGCCGAGATTGAGAAAGTCACGAAACATGATGTGATCGCCTTTCTGGAGTCTCTCATGGACAGCGTGGGGCCGGACCACCGGTTCCTTCACATGGGACTGACTTCATCGGATATCGTTGACACATCACTTGCCGTGCAAATGACCGAGGCGCTGGACTTGATCTTGAGCGGCATCGAACGGTTGCTGGGCGTTCTCCAACGGCAGTCCTTCCGTTATAAGGATCTGGTGATGGTGGGGCGGTCTCACGGTATTCACGGGGAGCCGATCTCTTTTGGTCTCAAACTCGCCCTCTGGTATGAGGAGGTCGGCCGCCATCAAGCACGGTTACGATCGGCGAGAAACGAGATTGCGGTCGGCAAGTTGTCCGGGGCCATGGGGACCTTTGCGCACCAGGGGCCCGAGATTGAAGAGTATGTCTGTGCCAAGCTCGGCTTGAAGGCTGATCCCGTGTCCAATCAGGTGGTGCAACGAGATCGCCATGCATCCTACGCAACGGCGCTCGCCCTGCTGGCGGCCAGTATCGAGAAAATTGCCACGGAGATTCGGCACCTGCAGCGGACGGAAGTGCTCGAGGCCGAAGAATATTTCTCGGAAGGCCAAAAGGGATCCTCGGCGATGCCCCACAAACGGAACCCAATTGTCTCGGAGAATTTGTGTGGACTAGCCAGACTCGTGCGAGCGAATAGTCTCGCAGCTATGGAAAACGTCGCACTCTGGCACGAACGTGACATCAGCCATTCGTCGGTGGAGCGGGTGATCATGCCGGACAGTACGATTCTGGTCGATTACATGCTGGACAAGGTCACGGATCTCATCGAGCATCTGGTCGTCTATCCGGAGCGCATGCGGCGAAATCTCGAACTGACCGGGGGGCTTGTCTATTCGCAGCGGTTGCTGTTGGCGCTCATCGAGAAGGGGGCGCAACGCAAAGAGTCGTACGAAGCGGTTCAGCGGAATGCGATGGCGTCCTGGCGGGGGGGCGGCGGATTGCAAGAATTGGCTGAGAAGGATCCCTTTATCGCACAGCATCTGAACGGGCGTGAGATTGCGACCTGTTTCAACCCGCAATACTATCTGCGCCATCTCGACCAAATCTATCGACGGGTATTTGGACGGGCAAGGTCGTCCTCCGGCGGTAAGAAGAAGGGAGCGAGGTCATGACGCGCTTATTTCTCAGGACGGTAATGTGCGTTTTTCTCTTCATGAGTTTCTGGTTTTCTCCCGTCTCTGCGGGGGTGGACCGGGAGAAGCTCCTGACCGATGCCGGGGTGTACGGCAGCTTTGCCGTCTTTGCGCTCGATGACCAGTGGGGAAAACTCGACTCCTCGATCCGGATTGCTCGTCTGGCCACACTCAAAGGGGTGGTGGAGCAGCATCGGGAGCATGTGGCAATTGATCTGTACCTGCTTCGCGGACTTGCCGATCATGCCGATCTGTTGTTCCGCATTCATGGGATGGAGTTGCGTGACATTCAAGCGTTTCTCCTTGACTTGAAGAGTAGTCAATTCGGGCGACATCTCAAGACAGCCGGAATCATGCATGGGATGACGAAGAAACCATCCTATGTTCCTGGATTTTCTGAGCAGATGAAGACGGATCTCACGTCTCCGAGCGAGCCGGGGCAGAAACCCTATGCGATCGTGATCCCGGTCAAGAAATCAGCCGAATGGTGGGGGATGGATCGTGAAAAGCAGGTTGCCATGATGCAGGAGCATACCGTGGCCGCGTTGCCGTACCTGAAGACCGTCAAACGGAAACTTTATCACTCGACGGGCTTGGACGATCTTGACTTCATTACCTATTTTGAAACCTCGAAGCTGGATGACTTTCATAGTCTGATGCTGTCGCTTGAGAAGGTGAAGGAGTTTCAGTATGTTCGTCGAATCGGTCATCCCACTCTCCTAGGGGTCGTGCAATCTGTGGACGAGATTATTGAGTCGTTGGTCCAGTGAGCTGAAGGCTGAGGTCTGATCATGGCGACAGGGGAACTGCTCTACGAAGGCAAGGCGAAGAAAATCTTTTCGACAGGAAACTCAGACCAGGTCATTCAGTATTTCAAGGATGACGCGACGGCGTTCAATGCACAGAAACGTGGCACCATTGTCGAAAAAGGGGTGATCAACAATAAAGTTTCGGAGCGGCTCTTTCGGCTCTTGGAGCAGGGAGGGATCCGCACTCACTTTGTGGAGCGGTTGAATGATCGAGAAATGCTCGCAAAGCGAGTCCGAATCGTACCTGTCGAAGTCGTGGTGCGAAATACGGTGGCAGGCAGTCTGGCGAAGCGGCTGGGATTGAAAGAGGGGAATCGGATTGATCCGGCGATTGTCGAGTTCTATTACAAGAACGACGCACTGGGCGACCCACTGGTCAACGACGACCATCTGCGGTTGATGAATATCGCGACGCCTGGTGTCTTGCGGGAGCTGCGCGAGCTGGGGCACGCAGTGAATAAGATTCTGAAGCCGTTCTTTGCCGAACGGAGGATGCAGCTGGTGGATTTCAAGCTCGAGTTTGGTGTGTTCCATAATAAATTGATCCTGGCGGACGAAATTTCTCCGGATACCTGTCGCTTGTGGGATACGACGACCGGTGAGTCGATGGATAAGGATCGGTTTCGGAAGGACATGGGGAAGATCGAGGAAGCGTATCAGGAGGTGTTGAAACGGGTGTGCGGGTAGAAGGGACCGGTGAGGTTGTTCTCCGTGCTCGTGCAACACGCATGCGGGATTGATCAGGGTGAGATTAAAGCGGGCGATGCTCGTTACATGCGCGTAATTGAGGACAACGCTGCCGGTCTCTTCAAGGAAGTAAGAGTGGAGAAAGCGGAAGAATGCTGCGGGCGTATTTGAATTATGGACTGATCGCGTCGGTGGTGGTCTGGGCGGCCATTGTCGGCGTGATGGCCTATCGGTTGAACGAGTCGCCGTGGCGGTGGGCGTTTGTGGGGTTGGTGTTTTGTGGCGGGCTTACTATTGTCGTGATCCTCTGGATCAAGAAATATGTGGATCGGTTGAATGAAGCCGAAGAGAAGCGGGAGAGTAGGTTGTGAAAGCAAAAATTCATGTGACGCTGAAGCAGGGGATTCTCGATCCACAGGGGAAGGCCATCGAACATGCGCTGGACTCACTGGGGTTTAAAAATACCGCTAATGTCCGTGTCGGGAAATATGTGGAACTTGACCTCAATCAGACCGATAAGGCCAAGGCTGAGGTTGAGGTGAAGTCGATGTGCGAAAAGCTCCTCGCTAACACGATTATTGAAGAGTATCGCTACGAGTTGGGGTAGGAGCTAGTGACTGATGGCTTATAGCTTATGATCCAAACCACAGGGTATCTGGTCTTATGTTTGATGCTGTCGGCCCTACGCCATATGCTCTTTGAGGTCATATGAACATCGGTGTCGTCGTTTTCCCAGGGAGTAATTGCGATCACGATTGCCGGCATGTTTTCCAGGATGTGCTGGGGCAAGCTGTCACCATGGTGTGGCACAAGGAAACGTCCTTGGTCGGCTTGGATGCAGTCATCTTGCCGGGCGGGTTTTCCTACGGCGACTATTTGAGGACCGGTGCGATCGCTCGGTTTTCTCCGGTGATGCAGGCAGTCAAACAATTTGCCGCTGGGGGTGGGCTGGTACTCGGGATTTGCAATGGATTTCAGATTCTACTGGAGGCAGGGTTGTTGTCCGGAGCCATGCTGCGAAATAAATCGCTGCATTTCATCTGTCGCGAGACCTATGTGAAAGTAGAGAACGCTGCGACACCGTTTACGAGTCTCTGCAAGTCAGGACAGGTGCTCAAGATCCCAATCGCTCACGCAGATGGGAACTATTATACCGATCCAGTCACATTGGCTGGTCTTCAAGCCAATGCGCAGATTATCTTCCGATACTGCACGGCCGATGGGGAAATGACGCCGGATGCTTGTCCAAATGGGTCACTCGACAATATCGCCGGTATTCGTAATGCTGCCGGGAACGTCCTCGGTATGATGCCGCATCCTGAACGTTGTGCGGAGACGATGCTGGGGAACGAAGATGGACGACTTATTCTGGCATCGATGGTGGAGGGGTTCAAGAAAGCCAAGCATGCTGAGGTTGTGGTCTGAATAGTGGGACTGATGTCTTGCTTCAAGTGAGCAGCAGGGATTTCACAACGATCGGCAGCTTTGGACTGAAGGGGTCAGATGCGACGATCAGTTGAGAGGTGTTCAATGATACGTATCTGTGCGGTGTCCCTGATGATTGGTCTGTTGGGCCTGGGTATCGATGGAAGCGCGTGGACTGCTGGTGTAGCTGAAGGGCAGATCAGAATACTGAGCCCTGTGCAGGGAACCATCATCAAAGGTGATTCCGTCGAGGTGCGCTACGAGTTGGCCAAAGGTGGTCACTCCACCCACGTCCATTGCTATGTGGACGGCGAGTACCAACGGGGGTTTACCGGAGTCGTCAAAGGACTCGCGCGAGGCAAACACGAGATCAAGCTGGTAGCCGCCGATCATGATCACCAATCGACTGCGGCCGAAGCTCGAGTCACGATTGATGTGGAATAAGACCTGGGGATATGCAGCGACCGGGGCATGAGGCGATCTCCGCAGGATTGAAGATGGGAAATTCTCGCGGTAAAGTATTGGATCAGTTGGTGTGGATCAATCGTGCCATTTTTTCTATACAAATGAGGAGGGTCGCAATGAGACGTGTAAGTGCAATGTTGGCGGCAGTTGGTGTGTTGACGTTGGGGCTGGGGATCAATGGGTTTGCGGCGACGGATGACGGCAGCAAAATCACCATTACGAGCCCAGCCGCTGGAGCCAAGGTTGGCAAGGACATCGAACTGGTATATGAGCTGACAAAGGGCAGCCAGGCAACTCATGCCCATTGTTTTGTGGATGGCGAATATCAGAAGGGATGGGACAAGAAGACCGTCAAGGGAATGAGCCCCGGCACCCATGAGATCAAGGTCGTGGCTGCAGATAAAGATCATCAGACCTTGGCGGCTGAAGCAACTGTGAAAGTTGAAGTGCAGTAAGACGTTCCGAGCGGTATTGTTTTTGGTTCTTGAGGCTGGCCAGGCGTGTAATTCGCACCTGGCCAGCCTGAGTTGGTTGATCTTCGTACGTGTAGCATGCAGAGCGTGAGCCTGTGTCCCCTGGCAGATCGAAACGATTCCTAGAAACCATTGTCGCTCTAACCGCTAGATCATAATGCAGGCCGGTATGCTTCCGATTACCCAAGACCTTATCGCTCAGCACAATCTGACGAGCGACGAATACAAGAAAATCATCGATATTTTGGGGCGTGAACCGAATATCACGGAACTCGGGATGTTTTCCGTGATGTGGTCCGAGCACTGCTCGTACAAAAGCTCGCGCGTGCACTTGAAGAAATTGCCGACGACGGGGCCGCGTGTTGTACAGGGCCCTGGCGAAAATGCTGGGGCGGTCGATATCGGGGAGGGGCTCTGTGTGGTCTTCAAGATGGAATCACACAACCATCCCTCCTTCATTGAGCCCTATCAAGGTGCGGCGACCGGGGTCGGCGGAATTTTGCGTGATATCTTCACGATGGGCGCCAGGCCGATTGCGCTGCTGGATTCCCTCCGGTTTGGAGAACTGCATTCGCCAAAAAATCGCCACCTGGTGAAGGGGGTTGTCTCCGGTATTGCCGGCTACGGCAATTGCATGGGAGTGCCGACTGTCGGGGGGGAGATCGTCTTCAACGACATCTATGCGCTCAATCCGTTGGTCAATGTGTTTTGTCTGGGGATCGCCAAGAAAGACAAGATCTTCCGTGGCACGGCGGCCGGCGTTGGGAATCCCGTGATCTATTTCGGCTCCAAAACGGGGCGTGACGGGATTCATGGCGCGACCATGGCGAGTGACTCGTTCGACGATACCTCCGAACAGAAGCGTCCGACTGTGCAAGTCGGTGATCCCTTTACCGAGAAATTATTACTGGAAGCCTGTCTTGAGTTGATGGAGCGTGATTTGCTCGTTGGGATTCAGGACATGGGCGCCGCAGGCTTGACGAGTTCTTCCTGTGAAATGGCTTCTCGTGCCGGCAATGGAATTGAGCTGGATCTCACGGTCGTGCCTCGGCGTGAGCCGGGGATGACGCCCTATGAAATCATGTTGTCGGAGTCGCAGGAGCGCATGTTGATGGTGGCGAAAGCCGGCAAGGAAGACGAATGCGTCGCGGTGTGCCGGAAGTGGGATCTGGATGTTGCCGTGATTGGGAAAGTGACTGCCGACGGAATTTTGCGCGTCAAGGATCAAGGACGCGTCGTTGCTGAGATACCAGCAAAGGCCTTGGCGGACGACGGGCCTCGCTATGAACGGCCCTACCAGCCTCCGGCGTATCAGGATATGCTCACCAATCTGAATTATGACCTGATTCCCGATGTCAAGGACGCGAACGCGGCGTTATTGGCCTTACTTGAATCTCCCACGATTGCGAGTAAGCGGTGGGTCTACGAACAGTACGATCATATGGTACGGACCAATACGATGGTCCGACCAGGGTCTGACGCGGCAGTCGTGCGAATCAAGGGAACAAACAAAGCCGTGGCCATGACGGTCGATTGCAACAGCCGCTATTGCCTGTTGAATCCCTATGAGGGCGCCCGTCTCGCTGTGGCGGAAGCAGCGCGGAATCTCGTTTGCTCCGGTGCCGTTCCGATCGGATTGACCGATTGTCTTAATTTCGGCAATCCGGAGCGTCCCGATATCATGTGGCAATTCGTGATGGCGATCGAGGGCATGAAAGATACCTGTGAACGGTTCCAGATCCCCATCGTGAGCGGAAATGTCAGTTTTTATAACGAAACCAACGGGCTCTCGATTTATCCCACTCCCATGTTGGGCATGGTCGGCCTGATCGAGGATGCCGAACGGACGATGACGCAGTGGTTCAAGTCGGAGGGGGATGACATCATTTTGCTCGGGAACACCCGAGAGGATTTGGGGGGATCGGAGTACATCAAGGTGGTGCAGGCGCGTGAGCAGGGTTCCCCACCCTACCTGAATCTGGATACCGAGAAGGCGCTTCATGATTGTGTCCTCTCGCTGATTCGTGACGGGCTGCTGCAATCTGCGCATGACTGCTCGGATGGGGGTGTCGCCGTCGCGTTGGCCGAAAGCTGCATCTCGGGATCCGAAGGGACTCGAGGCGCTGTGGTAACTTTGACCAAGGGACGGATTCGGACCGACGCGGCCCTGTTCGGAGAGAGTCAGTCTCGTGTAGTGATTTCCGTGAAGGCGAGCCATCGCCAGACTGTGCTTGACCATGCAAGATCGTTCGGTGTGCCGGCCGATGTGATCGGTACGGTGTCTGGCGATCGTCTGGTCATCTCGGTCAGACATGAAGGAACAGAAGAACGTCTGATCGATCAGCCGGTGTCCGGCTTGTTGGATCGATGGGCTTGTGCCTTGGAGAGATCGTTGAACCACGTCTAATCGTCTGAGTCACTAAGGATCATGCAGAAAGAATTGCCGATCGTATCCCCCGATAAATTCCACGACGAGTGCGCGGTCTTCGGCGTGTATGGTCACGAGGAAGCAGCCAATCTGACCTATTTGGGGCTGTATGCATTACAACATCGTGGGCAAGAGGCGTCCGGGATCGTTGCAGGTGACGGGGAGCAGTTTTGTATTCAAAAGGGTATGGGCCTCGTGGCCGACATTTTTCACAAATCGGTCCTGGAGAGGTTGCCCGGCCATATGGCCATCGGACATAACCGCTACTCCACAACGGGCGGCAACGATTTGAAGAATGTGCAGCCGCTCACGGTGAATTTTGCACTCGGTAATCTTGCCTTAGCGCATAACGGGAATCTCATCAATGCCCAGATGCTTCGGCATGAGTTGGAGGCTTACGGGGCGATCTTCCAATCGACATCCGATAGTGAGGTGATCATTCACCTCATCGCGCATTCACGCGCAGGCTCATTTCTCTCAAGGGTTATCGATGCGCTCAATCAGGTGCGAGGGGCGTTCTCGGTGGTGTTGATGACCGACAACGGGCTCATTGCCGCACGGGATCCCTATGGGCTGAGGCCGCTGTGTATCGGTCGGCTCCGTAGCAGTTGGGTGGTTGCGTCTGAGACCTGTGCCTTCGACTTGCTCGATGCCGAATATATTCGAGAGGTGGAACCGGGTGAGTTGATCGTGATCACCGATCAGGGACTCGAGAGCCACCATCCGTTTCCCAAGACGGCTCCGGCCATGTGTGTGTTTGAATATGTCTATTTCGCGAGGCCAGACAGCCGCATCTTTGGAAGTGAAGCGGTCTATGCCACACGGAAGGCATTGGGACGACAGTTGGCTCAAGAGGCGTGGGTGCCGGCGGACGTCGTGATCCCCGTTCCGGACTCCGGTGTGCCGGCGGCACTTGGGTATGCCGAAGGGGCGAGTGTGCCCTTCGAAGCCGGGTTGATTCGTAATCACTATGTAGGGAGGACATTCATCGAGCCGGAGCAGTCGATTCGTCACTTCGGCGTGAAGGTCAAGCTCAACGCTGTACCAGAAGTCTTGAATGGGAAACGTGTGGTTGTGATCGATGATTCGTTGGTTCGAGGCACGACGAGCCGGAAAATCGTGAAAATGATTCGACAAGCTGGGGCCAAGGAAGTACACATGCGAATCAGTTCGCCGCCGATCATTTCGCCCTGTTTCTATGGTATCGACACACCGACCAAAAAGGAGTTGATCGCCTCCGATCATTCGATTGAAGAAATCCGCAAGTACATTACTGCCGACAGCTTGGCGTATCTGAGCTTGGACGGCATGCTGAAATCGGCACCGCGAACACCAGATCAGTACTGTACGGCCTGCTTTACCGAACGCTATCCCATCCCATTCACCCGCGCGGAAGAGCTGCAGTTAGGCTTGTTTGAGACAGCGCGCTGAACACGTTCCCCCAGGAGCGCATGGCAACATCAGAGAACGACGAGAAGAACGTTGCGCAATCCAGAGCGCGGCCACGTGTGCCGGTCGATTATCCCGCTTCGTTCACCGGAGATGACGCATCAGGCCAGGGCACCGTGACGAATCTGACGCTCGCAGGTGGCGAGGTCAAAAGCGACATACAACTTCCGCTTGGGGCACGCGTGAGTCTCCATGTGCGACCGCCTGGTGCCCGTCCCTCGATTGTCATTGCCCTTGCGATCGTCCGGTGGAAGGAAGGGAAACGATTCGGACTCGAATTCGTGCGGTTCGAAGGGGACGCCAAGGAACAACTCAAGGACATGCTGAACCAGTAGAGAGCCCTGCCGGATGTGAGGTTCCTTCCTGCCTCGTGGTTGCCGCTCGAAAAATTGCCATGGTACGATACTCCACACATTGGTTTGGCGGTTGAGCCATGGGAGTGATTCGGAGTACGGCGACGAGCGTCATAGTCTGGTGTGGCAGCTGAGGCACGCTCGTTGAGAGGAGATACGCGATTGGGCGGTGGAAATAACTGGAGCACGGTGAAAGGGTGAGGAGACAACACAACGATGGATGAAACGGAGGCAGGGAAGCAAAAGTTTCTCGAGGTGGTAAGAGGAGTGGATCAATCGGTCCAGGTGGTCATCCCCGTGACGCCGTCCAACAGCCTGTTTTTAATCTCGCTGACAAAGGGAGCGAATCGTAAATTCATCACGGTGCCGGAAGACGATCTGATCGACTTGCCTCACGAGGCAAGCATTGAGGTGAAGATCGCCAAAATGGTCAAAGAGGTCGTCGCCGCACTGTAAAGGTATCGGCGTCGCGCAGTACGCACTGTTGTGGCGTCCTACACCATGAAACAAATTTTGCCCAACATTTGGCAATGGTCGTGGTTTTCAGATGAAAAGCAACTGGACTTCAACGGTCTGTTGCTGACGCTCGGTGAGCACAGGATCCTGGTAGACCCTCCACCGATGACTCCGGAGGCACGAACCATTGTCAGGCGCCATGAGCCGATCGATTATATCGTGGTGACGAATCGTGATCACCTTCGAGACGCGCCAGCCCATCAGACTGAGTGGCATTGCCAACTCTATGTTCCTGAAGCAGATGCGGCTCAAATGGAAGTGAACCCGACAAAAACCTATAAGGATGGGGAGCTCTTGCCCGGGGGGGTCTGGGTGATCCAGCTGAAGGATCAGAAGTCTCCTGGCGAATCGGCCTTGTTCATCGAACGAGGCCGAGGTGTGCTGATTGTGGGGGATGCGCTGATCGGCCATCCGTCGGGAGCACTCCGTCTGCTTCCTCCTGAAAAATATGCGGATCTGGCTAAGGCGAAGGAGTCGCTCCATCGTCTTTTGAAATACAACTTCGACAGCCTGCTGGTCGGAGACGGTGTTTCTATTCTTGCGGGGGCAAAGCAACAGCTGGAACAACTGTTGGCGGTGTCACGATGACGTTGCGGAACGGCCTGTCGGAGGAGCTTAATCGACAAGGGAATGAGCACTTTTCGAGGGGCTACTATACGGAGGCCTATACCTGTTACGCGAGGGCGTTGGAGTGTGATCGGCTGAGCGGTGACCGGCGGGCCCTGGTCGCGACGCTTGGGAATCTGGGCAATATCTGTGCAGTCAGTGGACGGCGAGATTCCGCTCAAGCTCATTATCAGGAGGTCTTGGAACTTCAAAAAATTCTCGGTGATGAAAAAGGTATCGGGACGACGTTAGCCAACTTGGGAAACCTGCGTGCCGATGCCGGCGAATGGGATCGAGCTCGAGCCTATTATCTCGAGGCCATGGATCTTATAACCAAGACACATGATGAAGCGGCGCAAGCGGTTCTGTTGTCCGACCTGGGCCTGGTAGCCAGGGAAACTGGTGACAGTGAGGAAGCCATTCGCTGCTATGAACGGTCGTTGGCCTTAATGCGTCGGCTAGGGAATTTGGCAGGTGTTGCGGACGCCTGGCGGATGATCGGACGCACATACGTGATTCAACGGCGCTATCATGAGGCAATTGCCTGCTGTCAAACGAGTCAGTCGATTGCCGAACGGTTGCGCGATGAACTTCGCATCGGCGGTGCCAGGTATGTGCTCGTTCAGTGCTATGAGGAACTGGGGCAGCTTCAAGAGGCAGCCGATCACCTCGAACAGGTCGTGTCTATGGATCGGAAGTATCGCTTGCCAAAGCTGGAAGAGAATACCCAGCGTCTCAACGTGCTTCGTCTGCGACTGGCAGGTTTGGCTCAGACACAGGTGCCTCGGGAGATGTCTGCATGACAGAACTCAGCTCTACAGCGTGGCTGCAACTTCGAACTGACTTAATTCAATCATTCCCGCAATTCTATGAACTGGAACCTGATGGACCGCTCCTCATGGAGCTCGGAGCTGATGGATGGCTTTTAGAAGTTAGGCCAGAGGGCAAGGTGCTCTGCCAGTACGGGGTCTCAATGGACGAAGTCATGGCGCTCATGTCTGACGGAACTCCGGAGGACTTGGGAACTGATGAAGTCGCCAAGCAGGCGAAATACTTTCTTCAGCCGGCGGTCTCTCGATACAGAGCACTTCTTCTTCAGTCCGGATTCGTCGAGGAGACGGAGATAACGGATGAGTTCGTGGCGGTCACCTTTGCCCGAGATGCCGATTTCCATAATCGTCTCAAGCTTGAAGATCTGTTACGGTGGTGCCGAGGGCACATTGGGAAGGTCTCGTGACGCCCAGGATCTCGACGTTCGACGAATTTCGTGATGCGATTTCCGCCTATCGTTTGCCGAGAGTGCTGCTGGCCGCACTTGAGTTGGATTTGTTTACGGTGATCGGCGATCGATCTTGGCTGCTGACCACCCTTGCAAAGAAGCTGAAGGTCAGTGAGCGCGGCCTGAGCATCCTCTGCCGCAATCTCGCTGCTGCCGGAGTGCTGCACAAAAAGGGCAGCCTTTATAGAAACAGCAGACTTGGGGCAACCGCGCTCAATGGCAACCACCGTACCTATCGAGGTGGCTATCTCAATCTGATCAGGAGCCATTGGACCGACTGGATTCGGCTGGAAGAATCCATTCGAAGCGGACTGCCGCTTGATCATGATGTGCCAGATGGCCCGGACTATCGACGCCAATTTACCTGGGCGATGCATCACCGGACATTGGAAATTGCTCCGGCAATTGCGGCACAGCTTCATCTGGGTGACGCGCAGACTCTCTTGGATCTTGGTGGGGGGCCTGGCACCTATGCGCTGGCTTTTCTTGCAAAGAATCCAAGGTTGCGTGCGACGCTTTGCGATCGAGAGGCTGCCCTTGAGGTGGCTAAAGAAATTGCGTCCACTCACAAAGCAAGCGGACGCCTTTCCTATCTCCCGCTCGATTTCTGCAAAGATCCGATCCCTGGTACGTATGATGTTATTTGGTACTCCAATGTATTGCACATTTATTCGCCGGACGAGAATCAGGCGATCTTTCGCCGAGTTCGTGCGGCACTGAAGCCGGGCGGCCGATTCATCATCCAAGATGCCTTTCTGCGCGACCGCGAGGGGTTGTACCCGACAGAAGCGAGTTTGTTTGCTATCTCCATGCTGTTGTTTACGGAACAGGGGAATACCTATACAGTCTCTGAGACGGCGAAGTGGTTGAAACACGCCGGTTTTGTCCGTATCAAACCCGTAGCGATTAGGAAGGGGACGGAGGATTGGGAGGACGGAATTTGGGAGGGATCAGCCCCTGGTCCACGGCCAAGAATGATTGCCAACCAAAAAGGATCAGGCAGAAATAGAAAAGGCCGCTGACGATATTGGCCATCATGGAAACAACAGCATCCGCATCTGTTGACAGAACCTGAACCATCGTGGCGATCTCTATTGCTAACCCAATCGTTGCATAAAAGACGCAAACTGCCGCGCTCCATCGAAATCGAAGCCAAACGAGTAGGGACAGTCCGAGAGGTATGAAAGCGAAGAAGCTGACTTTCCATGCTATGCCTTGGGTGAAGGATGAGCCGTTCTCAAGAAAGAGGAGTCCAGCTTCGACGACGAAGGTACTGAGTAACAGAATAGGCAAAGGATTGTGTGGCATTGGCTGACTATAGACTGTTGAGGAAAAGGTCGGCAATGGGTGCCATGTAGTGGTAGTTCTCGTGATAAAGGCAGACTTGTATCATGGAGCCGAAGGATCAGGAAGAGAAGCGATCACTCCTCGGGCTTGTCTTCTGATTTATGACGGGGACTATCGGCTCTGTGTGCCCGTAAAATGGGGCATGAACGTCGAGGAGTTGATCAAACAACAACGAGTATCAGATTCGTTGCCTATCAGAGCGAAGCGGCCAGAATCGCTGTTGGTCAACAGTATCGCCCTGGTTGTCCTGAGGCAGCTTTCTTTGTCCAACCTTCCGGAAAGATTCTGCAGGGGCTTGACGCATTTTCCTCTCTTCTCCCCCACCTGAGCGGTGGGACGCTGGTGCAGTTGGGGCTAGGGTTCGGCGCGGTATGGCAGTTGGCGGAAGGGGGCTATCGCCTTATGGCTCGCTATCGGTATCGCTGGTTCGGCACCGTTCAGCCTGTCAGGTGACGGGCTCAACCCCACCGGGTCGTTTCATCTCATTCACCTCTTTAGAGGGGATTCATCCCATCACTGAGGAATTTACCGGGTATCTGTCCTCCATCAGAATGCATTCACATTCTGAGGAGGATACATGTCACCAACATCCGACGTTTCGCCATGCTGTAAGCATTCAGCTCGTACCATAGAGCAAAAGCGCTGGGCTACAGGTTTCGGTTGTTCAAGGATCGTGAGTCTGGTGGCTTTTATTGGATTATGCAGCGTCTACAGTGGGAACGATCTGGCCTGGGGTGACGTCATTGCCACGGATAAAAAGGCGATTGTGGCGGCGGGGTTCGGTTATCAGATCGGTTCTGTGTCCGCGATTTCCGTGAAAGTGTATGAAGCTGACTCAGGCGCGATCGTATCTGATGATGTCTATGAACTGACGGTCAAGGAGGGTGATGGAGCAGGAAGGAGCGAGGGGGCTCGTATTTTTGCGGGTGGTATCGGACAAGGGGCTACAGACCTCTCTAACTTCGTCTTGCGGGTCTACGACGCGAATACAGGTATTTTTCAATGGGAGGGGCGCCTCAACCTCGTGCAGCCTGACGGAAAGGGCGGAGGACAAGCCATTTCGACTCGACAATTTAATCGAGCCACCATCACGAGAGTCCGCACGGAGCGACAGGCAACCGAACAACCCAGATTCTTGTTGCGCGCGGTAGATGCGGTAACTGGCTCTCTTGTATGGGAGGATGAGTTTACTACGGTCCTGGGTGCAACTCCGCACCTCCATTCGATTGCGGATCGGACCAGGAGGGTGGGGCGAGTTTCAACAAACAGTTCTCACAAGTTCGAATTCAGAATTCGCATGTATGATCCGAGCGGGAAACAGATTATCTGGGAAGATCAATTGTCTCAGCGAGAGTCTGAAGAGGGGGCCCAGGGGTTGCTGAATGATCAGGCCGACTTACTGCCAGCCTGGCCGCATCAGCCGCAGGATGAATCGATTCCCGTACCGATTTGACGGTGCCTAGTTCTTCTTTCGATCAAGCCTGGATACAAAGGGGAGGCTACGAACGGGCCTGTTCGTAGCGCTCGAGCCATTGACGGTGGAACTGCTCATAGGAAATCAACAGTTTGTCCTGAAACGCGGTTGCCACGGAAGCCTTCGCCTGAAAGGCTTTCACAAGGTCGTCGACGCGAGCCACCCCCCATCGCTCCATCAAATAGTGGGTTGCCGAATTGGCCTCTAGGTAGGCCACGATAGAAGTTTCGGCTGTGAATGCGCCCCAGGGGCCTTCCAGAGAAGCCAACGGAATCACCTTGAGCTCGCCGTGTAGGGCCTCATCGAGATCAGGCCATGAATCCCCGGCCAGTTGCATAGCTAGGCCTTCGTTCAGCCAGGTTGGGAGTGCTCCTGCCTGTGATCCTAACCGGTCATGGAGCAAGGCATGGACGTACTCGTGACGGAGTACAGTGGCGAGCCATTTCCGATCTGTGGTGGCTCCCTGTGTGGGAATTTGGATGCGTCCGAGCGTGGGGTCATAGAGCCCATCAGCCCATGCAGGGCTGCCAGTCGAGCTCTGGAATGATTCTTTTGCGTGGAGGACCACCGTGATGGGCTTGGTCGGGAAATGCCCAAACTTCTGGCCAATATCCCGATAAGCCTCCTCGAGAATCTCCAACACCGATGTCCATGTGGTTTGGTCCTCCTCCCCGTTGAATTTCACGACAAAATGAGTGCTGCTGCGCGCCGTCATGCGAGATTCGACTGATTGTGTGCGCTGAACCCTTTCTGTGACGGTAGCCAGATAGGATTGGAGTGCCGGGTCTTGCTTTGCCCGTTGGGTGGCTTGGGCCAAGTGCGTGGCTGCTCCGGTCAGATTATCCTGTTCCTGCAGCAAATCAGCCATGGCAAGGTGAGGGAAGGGTTCGCCAGGGGCCACTTTCATCAATTTCGTCAAGAACTCCACATTCAGTGCCCGGTCGCGCTGTTCCCAGTAGGCATGGGCCAGGTTCATCAGGATGACGGGGTTCGTGTCGTCGAGTTCCGCTGCTTTCTTAAACGCACCGAGTGATGCCCCTGTACCTTGAAGACGCTCCTGCTGCAACCCGAGATTGTTCCACAGGATGGCGACGAAGGATTTGGATTGTCCATCAGATAAGACGGAGGCCGGGAGCGCTTTCAGCTTGTTTTCGGCCAGGGAGAGGTTATGTTTTTCGACTTCATCACGAATTCCTTCCAAGAGCGCCTGATGTGGAGTGGGCGGGATGACGGTCTGGTCAAGCGTGCGAATGTGTCGTGATTCACTCTCGGACGGCTTGCTCTGTGGGGGCATTGGCGGGGGAGGGACGGATACGACGGTTTCCGTCGGACTCATCGTCAGCGAGGGATGGAGCGGCTTCAGAAAGAGATTATACCCGATCAGGAGGGCCAAGCCGACGGCAAGCGGGATCAGGATATGGCGAATATTGCGGCGGTACATATGAGTCTGGAAGGAGTGTAGCACCCTAGGAAAATATGACCAAGCAATCCAGGAAAAGAAGCGGAGGGGATTTGCCCGGGCTCGCCGGCTGCGTTGTGCGATGAACTATGCTGTGCTACGATTCTGCGCCATATGCAGGCGGAGACTGAATCGCGTTCGGTGGTGCCGTTTCAGGAGTGGCTGGATCGCATCGCCAGGCCGATTGAATTTGCAAGTCGAGATGATGGCGCCCATTTGAAGGCCATCACCAATCTGAGTGATTTCATCTCCACGCAAGTGCTGTCGGCTCTTCGCAGGCAGACGTATTCAAGGGCGATCGAAGCTCGTCTGATTTCACTCCGTGACCTCTTCGTTGATTTTTCATCGTCCCTTTCTCCGGATGAGCAGCGTCGCCGATTGCATGCGGCGGGGTTGCACATCCAAGCTCTTCGAAAGGCCGTGCAGCAGCCTGAGGCTGCCCGGACGTTGCCGGCAGGATCTGTTCATGAAGCCGCATTGACTGATGGCGGACGAACCGAGCTCTGGCGGCTTCCTGTTCGATTTGCCAAAGGCGTTGGACCCAAACGCACCGGAGTCCTACAACGGCTGGGCATCGAAACGGTAGAGGACGTGTTCTGGACCATCCCCTGGCGGTATGAAGATCGATCGGTCATGACACCCATCGGAAATCTTGTTCCGGGGATGGTGGCGTCGATTTGCGGGATAGTCGGGAAGTGTGAAGCAAAACGGACAAGAAAGCAACCGCTGAGCGTACTGGAGGTCGGCATCGAAGATCAGTCCGGTCGCTTACAGGTGGTGTTCTTCAATCAACCCTATCTGGAAGATACTCTGACGGTTGGAACTCGTGTGATGTTGAGCGGGCGGGTGATCTCTGGTCGAGGGGACTGGATGGTGCCGCGAATGGATGTTGCACAGTACGAGGTCGTCGGAGAGGGTGTGGAATCGGCGCTGCATGTTGGACGAATTGTCCCCGTGTATCATGAAACCAAGGGATGGACATCTCGTCAGATGCGGGTGCTCGTACGGAATCTTTTGGCGGACCATGGGATGGATCTTATTGATCATTTGCCGGTACCGCTTCGGGCGAGGCAGCGACTGATCCCGATCCATGAGGCATTCCAGGATGTGCATTTCCCAAAGGCAGGAACTGATGGCCATCTGCTGGAGCGAGGAAAGACGGCGGCCCATCGGCGGTTGGCATTTGAGGAACTGTTGCTGTTGCAACTGGCGTTAGCGTCCCGGCACCGATCGGTCTATGAAGAACGGAAAGAGGTGAGGTTCAATCCGAAAACCCCTCTGCTGGCACAGCTAGTCAGTCTTTTGCCCTTTCGTCTCACGGCGGCGCAGGAGCGAGTCATTCGCGAAATTTTTCGGGACATGATTTCGCCACGCCCCATGAATCGGTTAGTCCAAGGAGATGTGGGCTCAGGAAAAACTGCGGTCGCGTTGCAGGCTATCGTGATGGCCTGTGGGTCAGGCTATCAAGCTGCCTTGTTGGCTCCGACGGAAATCCTTGCGGAACAGCATTACCGCAGCCTATCAGGAATGTTGCAGGCCTTGGGGCTGCAGGCGGTCTTAGTTCGCGGTGGTGAGAAAGCCTCGGTCAAGAATGTGCAGGTTGAACAGCTGGCTGCGGGTGATGTCAAAGTGGCAATCGGGACCCATGCGCTTCTGCAGCAAGGTGTCACATTCAAAAATCTTGGCTTGGCGGTCATCGATGAACAGCACAAGTTCGGCGTGTTGCAGCGAAAAGCGATGATCGAGAAGGGTTATAGGCCGGACGTACTGGTGCTGACGGCCACTCCTATTCCCCGCACGCTGGCAATGACCGCCTACGGGGATCTTGATGTGTCGGTCATCGATGCTCTTCCTCCAGGGCGGAAACCGGTGCGGACGTTCTTATTTAGTGAGGGACAACGGCGGAAAGCCTACCAGATTGTGCGCGATGAATTGCGTGCCGATAAACAAGCCTACATCGTCTATCCGCTGGTGGAAGAATCGGAGAAGGTCGACCTTCAAGCGGCGATTCAGGGCGCTGAACAGTTGCAGAATGGAGAGTTTTCAGACTTTCGTGTCGGCCTGTTGCATGGACGCATGAAGGCTTCGGAAAAAGAAGCGGTGATGGCCGATTTTAAGTCCGGTACGATTCAGTTGTTGATCGCCACGACCGTCATTGAAGTCGGCGTGGATGTCCCGAACGCGACGGTCATCCTGATTGAACATGCCGAGCGATTTGGACTGGCACAGTTGCACCAACTGCGCGGTCGCGTCGGGCGCAGCAGCCATCAAGCCTATTGTCTGTTGATGGCACAAAACCTAAGACGGCGGAAAACGGAATCACGCAGACGGACTCTGGGCAGTGAAGAATCGATGTCGGCGGCAGGGGAACGGTTGGAGGCGCTTGTCCGGTCAAACGATGGGTTCGTCATTGCTGAGGACGATCTGCGCATTCGAGGGCCCGGTGAGTTCTTTGGGTTACGGCAATGGGGTATGCCGGAGTTTCGCGTGGCCAACCTGGTGCGCGATGGTGATCTGCTGGCGCAGGCCAGGCAGGAGGCCTTTTCGCTGCTACAATCTGACCCAGGGCTGAAAGAGTCAGCCCATCAGGGATTGCGCGAAGCGATGCTCCGTAAGTGGGAGAAGAAGCTCGAGCTCGGATCAATCAGTTAGGACTGCCATGGGACTCTTTCAGCGAATCAAAGATGATCTGCGGACTGGGATCGCCACGCTTCGCCTCGGGACTGTTCATGCAGCGGGACGTGCGCTGGAAGAGACAGAACTGCTCCGCATGCGATTGGAACTCCGCAAGCTCGACCAGCAGTTGTCGGATCTGTACAAGGATATAGGCGAGCGGGCGGTGGATATGAAGGAGCGAGGCGAAACGGCAGAGCGTGTCGTTTACGATGCCGAGATCGTGCGTCTGGTCAAGGAGGTTGAAGTTGTGAAAGAGTTGCAGAAGAAATTGGAAGCCGAGATGGAGGCCATTCGGAACGAGCAATGACCGAGCCGACGAAGCGGGCACGGCGTTTGGCCGGCATCGATATCGGCACCCTCACCTGTCGGTTGTTAATTGCAGATCTAGCCCCTGGACATCCCTCCAAAGAGCTTCGATCAGAACGGCGGATTCTCCGGCTGGGAGAAGGTGTTGACCAGACGAAACGGCTGAGTCCTGCCGCCATGGATCGTGTGATCCACTGTCTCCAAGAGTGGCGAAGCGTCATTGAGAGCTATCAGGTTGAAGCCACGGCGGTTGTGGCGACCAGTGCTGTTCGCGACGCGAGTAATCGCACAGAGTTTCTGAACCGAGTCAAAGCTGAATGCGGCTTCGAGGTGGAATTGATCTCGGGCGAGGAAGAAGCGCGACGAACCTTGCTCGGCATTCGTTCGGGCTTACCGGCTGGAGTGACAGACATCCTGGCATTGGATATCGGCGGCGGCAGTACGGAGTTCATTCTTGATCGGCCAGGGCAAAACCCGATCACTCGATCTATCGATATCGGAGTTGTCCGCCTCTGTGAGCGACTTTTGCGTCACGACCCTCCGACTGAGGAAGAGGTGAAGGAGG
>Ga0268299_1000382_pt1 | contig 146078 bp, 157 predicted proteins | sample NOBtaG_FD_193484 | JGI IMG/M metagenome (GOLD analysis project Ga0268299, IMG submission 193484) | Activated sludge microbial communities from bioreactor in Nijmegen, Gelderland, Netherland - NOB reactor | ecosystem: Engineered > Bioreactor > Aerobic > Activated sludge | place: Netherlands...
GACCCCAGGTGCGCTGCGCTGCTCGGACCTCGCAGAGGTCCTGCGCTGCTCGCGAACGCCGCAACCGACATCGGCTCCGCCCGACAATGCCAACAAACCTGTCTACAAAAGCGGATCAGGCCCACGCTGGTCTCAGCCTGAGACGAGACTCTCATCTCACCCCGACGCGTCGGGGGGAGCTCGGGACCGCAGGGCCAACCCGCTGCCGCTTCCTCGTTTGCCTATCCGCAGCGCGCGGAGTCGAGCCGCACGACTCAGGCCCTGGGGCTGTACCAGCCAGGCAACCCGCCGCGTCTCGCGCAGAGGCGAGGCCGCATGCACCTCAGTCGGGGCAGCCAGACGAGCATCATCGCAAGGCCCCTCACCCGAACAGACCCTTCAGCCAGCCCAGAAACCCGCTTCGTTGCGTCGCCATGGCCGCCGCAGCCACCGCGGCCTCCTCCTGCAGCTTCGCCCGCACCTCCGCCGGAGTCGCCTGCGTGCCGAACGTGGCCTCCACTTCGCGCCCGGTGCTCTCTTCCCGCGCCTTCAGCTTCAAGAGCCCCTCCGCCGAGACCTCGAAGCTCACCGTCACCTTCACCGAGCCCTTCGGCCCCTTCGGCAGGCCGGCCAGCTTCAGCGTGCCCAGGTACTCGCCGCGGGCGGCCAGCGCGTCTTCGCCCTGGAAGACGTTCACCTCGAGCTCGCGCTGATCGGCCTTCGTCGTCGACAGCGTGTAGTGCTTCGTCGCCGGCAGCGCGGTGTTCCGCTCCAGCACCGCCTTGAAGCGGCCGCCCGGCAGCCCGACGCCGATCGACATCGGCAGCACGTCGATCAGCACCAGCCCCTCTTTCATCGTCAGCGCGTGCGCGAGCAGGGCGGCGCCGGTCGCGACCGCCTCGTCGGGGTGCACCGACTTCGCCGGCGGCCTGCCGAAGAACGCCTCGACGTAGTCGCGCACCACCGGAGCCCGGCTCTGACCGCCGACGAGCAGCACCTCCTGAACGTCGGTGAGCCGCAGCTTCCGCGCGTTCAGCACCTCGGCGCAGACCGCGATCGTCCGCTCGACGAGCGGCCGCACCAGCTCCACGAGCTGATCGCGCGAGAGCGTCGCGTCGATGTCGTACGGCGTGTTGTCGATCATCGTCACGAACGGCACGTGAATGCGCGTGGTGAGCTGATCCGACAGCGCGATCTTCGCGCGCTCGGCGGCGTCGAACACGCGCTGCAGCCCGACGCGGTCGGTGACGAACTTCTTGCCGTGCGTCTTCTCGAACTGCTCCGAGAGCCACTTCACGACGGCGTCGTCGAAGTCGATGCCGCCGAGGAAGGTGTCGCCGCCCGTCGAGACGACCTCGTAGACGGTGTCGTTGAGCTCGAGGATCGAGGCGTCGAACGTGCCGCCGCCGAGGTCGTAGACGAGAACGCGCCTGTTGAACTGGCGCCCATAGCCGTACGCGAGCGCCGCGGCCGTCGGCTCGTTCACGATGCGCTCGACGTGCAGGCCCGCGAGCCGCCCGGCCTCGCGCACCGCCTGCCGCTGGTTGTCGTTGTAGTACGCGGGCACGGTGATGACGGCGCGGTGCACGCTCTCGCCCAGCTTCGCTTCGGCCGACTCCTTCAGCTCGCGCAGCACCAGCGCCGAGATCTGCTGCAGCGAGAAGACCTTGTCGGCCAGCCGCACGGCGGCCTCGCCGTTCTCGCCGGCGCAGATCTCGTAGCTGAAGCGGCCCTTGATCTGCTGCACCACCGGAGAATCGTAGGCGCGGCCGACGAGCCGCTTCGCTCCCCACACGGTGAGCTTCGGGTTCGTCAGCATCTGCCCCTTCGCAGGGTGGCCGATGAGCAGCTTGCCGCGGGCCGACAGCGCGATGATCGACGGCACGGTGCGGTGCCCCTCGCGGCTCGGCAGCACCTGCGGCTTGCCGTCGCGCACGATCGCCGCGCACGAGTACGTGGTGCCGAGATCGATGCCGATGATGGGGCCCACTTGCGGCGGGGGCTCCTTCGGCGCCTCGAACACCGGAGCCGTGAGCTGGCCTGAGTCTCCGCCCACGTGCAGCGTGCCTTTCTGCATGGAGGGCAGGGTGGGCAGCGCCTGCGAGGGCGGCGGCGGCGCCGAGGGCCGCGCCGGCTTCGGCACGGCGTCGGGCCGGGTGTCGCGCTCGCCGACGCCCTTCGGCAGGGGAATCTCGGCCGACCGCGAGTGCGGCATCGCGACCGACATCGCGTCGAGCATGCGCTGGGTGGCGGCGTCGACCGCGATGAACTTCAGCCCCATGCCCTGCGTCGCGCCGGGCTCGCCGCTCGCGCCCGTGACCCAGGCGACCTCGCAGGTCGCGTGGATCACCACCGCCCCGGTGAGGATCTTCACGTCGAGTGTGATGAACGTGCCCGGAGGGTGCAGCGGCTTCGTGCGCAGGTAGATGCCGCCCCTCGACACGTTGCCGCCGTAGCGGCCGAGGAACTCGGACTCGGTCTTGAAGGGCAGCTTTACGACCAGCTTGATCGGGTCTGCCACGGGTCCTGCCGGCTATTTACCAGCGGATTCGGAATGAGTAAGAGCCGTACATGCTGACCCCGAACATCCGTCTGGCGCTGACCTTCGACGACGTTCTGCTTCAGCCCGCCGAGAGCCAGGTGCTGCCGCACCAGGTCGACGTCTCGTCGAAGCTGACGCGCAACCTCAAGGTCCCGACGCCGCTCGTGTCGTCCGCGATGGACACCGTCACCGAGGCGCGCATGGCGATCGCCATGGCCCAGGAGGGCGGCATCGGCATCATCCACAAGAACTTCACGCCCGAGCTGCAGGCCCGCGAGGTCGCGCGGGTGAAGAAGCACGAGAGCGGCATGGTGACCGAGCCCGTCACCATCGAGCCCTCGGCGCCGCTGTCGAAGGCGCTCGAGCTGATGAAGCAGCACGGCATCAACGGCATCCCCGTGGTCGAGGGCAAGAAGCTCGTCGGCATCGTGACGTCACGCGACGTGCGGTTCGAGAAGAACGTCTCGCAGCGCGTCGACCAGATGATGACGAAGAAGCTCGTCACCGCCCGCGAGGGCGTGCAGCAGCACGAGGCGATCGACCTCCTGCACAAGAACCGCATCGAGAAGCTGCTCGTCGTCAACGAGGCCTTCGAGCTCAAGGGCCTGATGACGGTGAAGGACGTCGAGAAGCGCAAGACGCACCCGAACGCGGCGAAAGACGCGCGGGAGCGCCTGCTCGTCGGGGCCGCCGTCGGCGTCAGCGGCGATCGCGAGGCGCGCATCGACGCGCTGCTCAAGGCCGGCTGCGACGTGATCGTGATCGACACCGCGCACGGGCACTCGCGCGGCGTGATCGACGCCATTCGCGACACGCGGAAGAACTTCAAGCAGGCCTTCGAGCTGGTGGCCGGCAACGTGGCGACGTTCGAGGCGACGAAGGCGCTCATCGAGGCGGGCGTCGACGGCGTGAAGGTCGGCATCGGGCCCGGCTCGATCTGCACGACGCGAATCGTGGCGGGCATCGGAGTGCCTCAAGTGACGGCGATCGACGACTGCGCGCGCGCGGCCGAGGGCACCGGGGTGCCGATCATCGCGGACGGCGGCATCAAGCACTCGGGCGACATCGTGAAGGCGATCGCGGCCGGGGCGTCGACGGTGATGATCGGGTCGCTGTTCGCGGGAACCGAGGAGGCGCCCGGCGACACCATCTTGTACCAGGGCCGCAGCTACAAGCTGTACCGCGGCATGGGCTCGCTGGGCGCGATGCGCCAGGGCTCGAAAGACCGCTACTTCCAGGGCGGAGTGCAGGACCCGGGAAAGCTCGTGCCCGAGGGCATCGAGGGCCGCGTTCCGTACAAGGGCAGCGTCGGCATGAACGTGTTTCAGCTCGTCGGGGGTCTGCGATCGGGCATGGGGTACACCGGGTCGAAGAACATCGAGGAGCTGCAGAAGCGGGCGACCTTCGTGCAGATCACGTCGGCCGGCCTCAAAGAGAGCCACGTGCACGACGTGATCATCACGGAAGAGGCGCCGAACTACCGGGTCGGCGACTGATGCGGCGGCCGCGGGGGCCCGGCGCGCCGAGACACCGAGCCTGCTGTCGAGTATGCGCGGAGCTCGCGGCCTGCTGCGCGAAGGTGAAGGCGCCCGATCGCGAGGCGTGCGACTACACCGTCGGGCTGCGCGACGAGACGTACTGCGTACCCACGCTGGAGACGTACCGGTCGCGCTGCCGCTGAGCAGCGCTCTGCGCAGCTGGCATGCTCGGAGCGCTCGGGGCCACCTGCCCAAGCGACGGCCGCTGCGCCCGAGCGCCGCGCCCGCTGAGCGGGTTCCTGCGCAGCTGGAACAACCCCCGCGGGTGGCGGTTCTCGCCGCATGCTCAGAGTGCTCGGAGCCGTCGGGAGTCTCGCGCTGTGCACCCTCGCCGGGGCCGTCACCGGCTTCGGCTGCGGCGGCATCTACCAGGCGTTCGTTCCCGGGGACCTGGGGTTCGCGATGGGCTGCGTGTTCAACGGGGCCGGCATCGGCGGCCTGAGCGCCGGGGTGCTCGGCAGTGTCGCGCTCGCCCGCTTCGGCAAGCGCCTGCGGCTCGCGCGCGTCTCCGCCGCCGCGATCGTGCTCGGTGGCGCCGTCGCTGGTGCGACCTTCGCGTTCGAGCGGCTCCACGGGTGGTGATGCCGATAACTCTGTCCCATTTCCGTCGGCGCCCGACGAATTCGGGGCAAACGTATGTGGGAAGAACTTCGACCCCGCGCCGTTGTACCGCCGTGCTCCGCGCCGTGAGAGTCGTGGCGTCTCTGCTGTGCTGCGCGGCCGGCGGCTACCTCGTCGCCTGGTCGGTGCTGGCGCTCGACTACTACGTGGCGTCGTCGTGCGCGCTGCTGGCGCCGATGCGCTTGCCGAACGCGGCTGTGGCGATCGTGCCGGTGCTGGGCGCGCTGGCGCTGGCGCGCTTCGGCCCGCGGCTCACGAAGGTGGCCGGCGCGACGCTCGGGGCCGGCGCCCTCAGCCTGGGGCTCGCGGCCGCGGTCATGGCGCTGCCGGGCTGACGGAACCGGCAGCGGCCCGCGGTGTCGAACCGCCATGCTCCGCGCGCTCGCCGCAGTCTCTTCGTGCGCGGTCGCGGCCGGGGCGCTGGGGCTCGTCGCGGCGGGCGCGGTGGCCGACCTGATCGCGCCCGGCTCGCGGCACACGCTGCCGTACATCTTCCTCGGCGCGCTTGCCGGCACTGCGGCGGGAGCGGGACTCGCGGGCTTCGCGGCCGGACGGCTCGGCGCGAGGCTCAAGGCGGGGAGGGTCGCCGCGGCTGCGCTGCTGCTCGGCGCCTGGCCGGCGTGGTGGATCTTCGGAGCGTGAGCGCTACTTCGTCTTCTTCCGCGGCTCGGCCTTCACTTCGACCTTCTTCTCGGCGTTCGACACCTTGTTGAGCAGCGAGTCGCGATCGTCGGGGTTCAGCGCCTCGATCGCCTCGCGCAGCACGCCGAAGTCGAGCCGCGCCACCACGACCGTGCTGCCGCCCTTGATCTCCTGCACGGTCGGCACGTTGACGAGCTCGCGAACGTAGGTCTCGAACTCGACCTTCACGTCGGCCATGTTCTGAACGCAGGTCTCCTTGGCGTTGACGATCTCCTGCGAGCCCTCCTGGAACTGCAGGTCGGGGTTGCGCGACATCGCCTCGTCGAAGCGGGCGACGCGGATCTTCAGGGAGTCGAACAGCTCCTTGTACGAGACCACGCGGTCGGTCTCGGGCCGGGAGTCGTTGCGCGCCTTGTTGAGCTCGTTGTTGGTGTCGTCGCACTTGATCTTCGCGAGGTCGGCCGCGGTGTCCGAGCCCTTCACCTCGTTCTTCTGCGTCGCGCGCTCGAGGCGCTCGTCCGACGAGATCTCTTTGACGCACGAGAACGACAGCACTGCGAGGCCGGCCGCGAAGAGGGTACGCATGGCCCTTGAGTGTCGACCCCGCTGTGGCTCAAGTCAACGCGGGAAATCCCTGCTAGGACCGAGCGCCATGTCGATCCACGAAGAGCGCGTCCTGATCCTCGACTTCGGCAGCCAGTACACGCAGCTGATCGCCCGCCGCGTCCGCGAGCTGAACGTCTACTGCGAGATCCACCGGCCCGACCTGAGCGCCGCCGACATCAAGGCCTGGGGCCCCCGGGGCATCATCCTCTCCGGAGGCCCCGCCAGCGTCGAAGCCAGGGGTGCGCCGATGTGCGACCCCGCGCTGTTCGATCTGGGGCTCCCCGTGCTCGGCATCTGCTACGGCCTGCAGCTCATGGCGAAGCAGCTCGGCGGCAGGGTCGCCGCGAGCAGCCACCGCGAGTTCGGCCCCGCGCGCGTCGACGTGCTCGAGGCGGTCGGGCCGCTGTCGACGCTCGCGAAGGGCTCGACGACCGACGTGTGGATGAGCCACGGCGATCGCGTCGAGGCGCTGCCGAAGGGCTTCCGCGCCATCGCGTCGACGCCGTCGTCGGCGCTCGCCGCGATCGCGCACGAGTCGAAGCCGCAGTTCGGCCTGCAGTTCCACCCCGAGGTCGTGCACAGCAAGGACGGCAAGCTGATGCTGCGCGCCTTCCTGTTCGACGTCTGCAAGCTGCACGGCACGTGGAGCATGAAGGGCTTCATCGAAGAGTCGGTCGCCGCCATCCGCGCGAAGGTCGGCGGAGAAGGGCGCGTCATCTGCGGCCTGTCGGGCGGGGTCGACTCGTCGGTCGCCGCGATGCTGCTGCACAAGGCGCTCGGCGATCGCCTGCAGTGCATCTTCGTGGACAACGGGCTCTTGCGAGCCAACGAGCGCGAGCAGGTCGAGGCGACGTTCGCGGGCCGCTTCCACATTCCGCTGAAGGTGGTCGACGCGCGGGCGCGCTTCCTCGAGAAGCTGCGCGGCGTCATCGACCCCGAGAAGAAGCGCAAGGCGATCGGCTACGAGTTCATCGCGGTGTTCGAGGAGGCCGCGAAGGAGATCCAGAACGCCGACTTCCTGGCGCAGGGCACGCTGTACCCCGACGTGATCGAGTCGGTGTCGACGAAGGGGCCGAGCGCCACCATCAAGAGCCACCACAACGTGGGCGGGCTGCCCGAGAAGATGAAGCTGAAGCTCGTCGAGCCGTTGCGCGAGCTGTTCAAGGACGAGGTGAGGGTGCTCGGCCGCGAGCTCGGGCTGCCCGACGAGATGGTGAACCGGCAGCCGTTCCCGGGCCCGGGCCTCGCCGTGCGAATCCTCGGCGAGGTCACGCAGGAGCGCTGCGACCTCGTGCGCAAGGCCGACGTGATCGTGCAGGAGGAGATCACGAGGGCCGGCCTCTACAACCAGATCTGGCAGGCGTTCGCGGTGCTCTTGCCGGTGCAGAGCGTCGGCGTCATGGGCGACGAGCGCACCTACGAGAACGCGTGCGGCGTGCGCGCGGTGAACAGCGTCGACGGCATGACCGCCGATTGGTCGCGGCTGCCCTACGAGGTGCTCGCGGTGATCTCGAGCCGCATCATCAACGAGGTGCGCGGGTTCAACCGGGTCGTCTACGACATCTCGTCGAAGCCGCCTGCGACCATCGAGTGGGAGTAGGGCGCCGGCGCGCTTATAGTTGAGGCGTGCCGGTCGCACCGAAACGACCTTCGGCGACGCTCGCCGATGCGCTCGCCCGACCCGAGTCGGAGCGGGTGGAGCTGATTCGGGGAACACTCGTCCAGAAGGCTGCGCCGACCGCGGAGCATTCCGCCACCCAGCTGGGAATCGGTGCGGAAGTGCGAGACCCCTTCAGCCGCCGTCCCGGTGGCCCAGGCGGTTGGTGGTTCGGCACGGAGATCGACGTTCAAATGGGGGCGGAGCTGTTCCGGCCCGACATCGCGGGGTGGCGCCGAGAGCGGCTGCCCGACGGGCTCAAGGGGCGCCCGATGACGGTCCGACCCGATTGGATCTGCGAGATCCTCTCGCCTTCGACCGAGAACGTCGACCGCGTCGACAAGCTCCAGTCGTACTTCCAGGCCAGCGTCCCCCATTACTGGATCGCGGACCCCATCGAGAAGGTGCTCGAGATCTACCGGCGCACGGAGCTCGCGTACGCGCTCGTTCTCACCGCGAAGAGCGGGCAGAAGATCCGCGCCGAGCCCTTCGACGCGGTCGAGCTCGAGGTCGACGTCCTCTTCGGCGCCGACCCGAGCCCGTAGACGCTTACGGCGAGCCCGCCTTGGCGCCTGCCTCCGAGCCCTTGAGCTCGTCGACGATGCGCTTCGCCCCGTAGACCTTGTCGAGCGCCTCGACGATGGCCGCGCTGTGCACCGCCACGGTGCGGTTCAGCGTCTCGTCGAACCCGTAGTTCCCGCCGAGCGAGTGAATGTTCCCGTCGAACACCAGGCCGATGACCTCGCCGTCTTTGCTGATGACGGGAGAGCCCGAGTTGCCGCCGATGATGTCGTTCGTGGTCGCCACGTTGAACGGCGTGTCGAGCGCCAGCTTCGCCTTCGAGTCGAGCCACGACTTCGGCAGCGCGAACGGCTCGGCGCCGGTGTGGCGGTCGAAGGCGCCGCCGATCGTGGTGAGCGGGGCGATCTCGCGATCGCCTTCCTTCCAGCCCTTCACCTGGCCGTACGACAGCCGCAGCGTGAACGTGGCGTCGGGGTAGGTGTTCTGCCCGTAGACCGCGAAGTAGGCCTTCGCGACCAGCTCGCCGTTCTTCTTCACCGGGCCGTCGACCTCGTCTTCGATGCGCTTGCGGGCCGCGCGGGCCTCGGCGTCGAACGAGCGCACGAACTCGAGCATCGCGTCCTTGCTCGCCGAGATCTTCGCGGCGCCGCCCTCGAACAGGGCCTTGCGGAGCTTCTCGTCCTTCAGCTTCGAGCTCTTCACGAGCTCCGAGGCCAGCTGCTCGGGGCTCTTCTTGCCGTAGACCTTCTTGATGACGGGGTGATCGGCACCGAGCTCCTCGCGCATCTTGTCGAGGCTGAACGCGAGTCGGGCCTTCTCGTACTCGTCGTAGACCGGCTTCTTCGCGAACAGCGCCTGCTTGAGCTGCGGCAGCCGGGCCTCGGTGTACTCGGTGAGGCGCTCGCCGTTCGGCTTGCCGGACTCGTCGGCCCAGCGCACGAGCGTGCGCGCCCACGAGAAGACGTCGCTCTGGGGGCCGCGCTCGAGCTCGTACTCCTTGCGGTAGGCGCGCAGCTTGTCCATCGCGACGGCGATGCCGTCCCACGCGGCGCCGTACTCCTTCTTGAGCTTCGGGTCCTTCTCGACCTTGGCGCGGAACTCCTTCTCGGCGTCGACGCGCGACTGGAAGAACTTCTTGTCGGCGAGGGCGCCGTGGCGGCCCTTGTAGGCCTTGAGGGCGTTCTCGACGCCGAAGCGGTCGTCCTTCGAGGTGCGGTCGGCCTCGGGGCTCTTCTTCGCGAACTCGTTCAAGAAGCCGCGCCATTCGGAGAGCTTCGCGAGGGCGACCGGCCACTTCACGTCGCGGTCGTACTCGAGCTGCGAGAGGGTGAGCAGGCGCGACGTGCCGCCGGGGTGGCCGGAGACGAACGAGAGGTCGCCGTCTTTCGCGGGCTGGGCCGACCACTTGAGCCAGTGATCGAACTTCGCGGGGGCGCCGTCTTTGCCGTAGATGCGCACGAACGAGACGTCGAGGTCGTAGCGGGGGAAGTTGAAGTTGTCGGGGTCGCCGCCGAAGAACGCGATGGCCTCCTCGGGGGCGAAGACGAGCTTCACCTCCTGGTATCGCTTGTACTTGTAGAGGTCGAACTTGCCGCCGCGGAAGAGGTTCACGACCTCGCAGCGCACGGTCTCGTCGCCGCCGCTGCACTCTTTCTCGATGGCGGCGATTTCGGCCTTCTGCACGTCGTTGAACTTCTCGATCGGCGTCGCCTTCGTCGCGTCCTGAACCCGCTTGGTGACGTCGGTGATGTCCGTGAGGATGTTGGCCTCCATGTCGGGGCACTTGAGCTCGTCCTTCGCGGCCTTCGCGAAGAAGCCCTTCTTGACGAGGTCGTTCTGCTTGCTGGAGAGCTGGTCGATGCAGTCGCGCGAGCAGTGGTGGTTCGTGAGCACGAGGCCGTCGGGCGAGACGACGCTGGCGGAGCAGCCGCGCGCGAGGCGCACGGAGGCGAGGCGGACGTGATCGAGCCACTCGGGGTTGGGCGCCCAGCCGTACTTCGCCTTGGTCTTGTCGGCGGGGAAGCCGTTGAAGGTCCACATGCCTTCGTCGGCGAAGGAAACGGCGGAGGCCAGCAGGGACAGGGCGATCGCGAGACGTTTCATGGACGGTAGATGCCATATGGTGCCGCCCATGTCAGCGAGGCAGCGCCGGGCGTGAGGCGGCGCTTGGTTTACATAACCGCCCTTATCGGACTCGGCGCCTGTCCCTCGAAGACCGAGGCTCCGGTGCCGGATGCGGCGGTTGCCGAGGTCGTGGACGCGGGCGCCGTCGTCGAGGCCGTCGTGGATGCCGGCCCGCCGCAGCCGGCGGAGCTGCAGCTCACGATCACGGCGCAGCTCGACGACGGCGGCATCGAGGTCGTGACGGCCGGCGAGATCGAGCCGGTGCAGTCGCTGGTCGTCTGGATTCCGGTGGCGCTGGCCGACTATCGGCTGCGCGTGTTCGACGAGTCGGACAAGGTGGTGCCGTCGGACGATCAGGCGCACGACGTCGACGGCGGCATCGACTACGCGGTGTCGTTTCTGGAGCCGCTGAAGACCGGGCGCACGTACCGGCTCACCGTCGAGGCGCAGCTCGGCTCGGCGCTCGACGGCTTCAAGGACGCCGAGGTCATGATGAAGGTCCGCGGGCAGATTCAGCCGGACAAGAAGCCCGGCAAGAAAAAGCGGCGCTGATCGATCCGTTCTTCGACCTGGGCCGTTCTGGAGCCGGAATGCCGCACCTGGGAATCGCCGAGGTCGTCCGGCCCGAGACCGATGAGCAGCTGTTCGCGCGCTTTCGCGACCGCCGCGATGTCGCGGCTCTCGGCGAGCTCTACGACCGGTACGAGAAGCCGCTGGTCGCCTTCTCGGCGCGCATGCTCGGCGGCCCGCGTGGCCTCGCCGACGACGTGCTGCAAGAGACCTGGATCCGCGCCATGCAGCACGCCCGCGAATGGACCGAGCAGGCCCCGCTGCGTGCCTGGCTGTTCCGCATCGCACGGAACCTCTGCCTCGACACCTTGCGCTCGCGCGGCGTCACGCTGGATACCCGCTCGGAGCCGCCGGCGGCGGCGGACACCGAGACGCTCCCTTCGCTCTCCGCCTACCCGCTCAGCGATCCGCTGTTCATCGAGGTCATGGAGCGCGCCGTGCTCACCCTTTCACCGGCGCAGCGCGAGGTCGTCCTCCTGCGCGTCGAGGGGCTGTCGTTTCAAGAGATCTCTCGCATCACCCAGGTCGCCGCGAACACCTTGAAGTCCCGGATGAACCAGGCGCGCAAGGTGCTCAGCGGCCTGCTCGCGGAGCGTGGCTACGATGGACGGTGAGTGCTCCGCGTTCGCCCTCGAGCTCGCTGACGCCGCTCTCGGCGATCCGGCCGGGCCCCTCGCAGCCCACCTCGCCGGCTGCGCGGGCTGCCGATCGCGGGTCGAGGCGCACCGTGGGCTCTGGTCTGCGGTGAAGGCGCTGCCGCGCCTCGATGCGGCTCCGCACGTGCGTGCCGCGGTGCTGGCGGCGGCCGCCGGGCCTTCCGAGGCCCCTGCCCCTTCGAGTGCTACAGGTCGCGACGTCCGGTCGCAGGTGATGGCGGCGGCGCGAAAGTCGGCTGCGGGCCGCCCTCCGCAGTCGCTCGAGCGGTTCCGCCAGGTGCCGGCCGCGATGACGGCACCGGGCACTGTCGCACCGGCTCGCAGCCGTTGGCCGCGAGTCGCGCTGGCCGTTGCTGCGCTGGTGGTCGCAGTCATCAGCGCGGTGATGATCTTCGGTCCCGGCTCGGTGGCCGACACGCCGCCTCCTCCGCCGGAGCCGCCTCTCGTCGAGGCTCCGCCGCCGGCGCCACCTCCCGAACCGCCGCCGGCCGCGGAGGAGAACGCGCGCCCCGTGCGTCCGGTCGTGCAGGTTCCGGCGGGCCAGCCGGTGCTCGCGGTGGTCTGCACGTGCCGCAGGCCCGAGGAGGTCGCTGCGCGCAACGCCTTTCTCGCGTCGAGCCTCAGGGCACGAGCGCTGCGGCCCGACGACCCGGCGCTGGAGACCGCGGAGTACGTCTTCGCGATCGGCGCCGGAGGGTTGGATGCCGCTCTCGCCCTGCCCCAGGCCGTGCCGATCGTGTACGCGCTGGTGCCCGGGACGTACCCGCGGCCGCAGGGCCGGAAAGCGGTCGAGCTCGGCAGCCCGACCTCCGAACAGCTCGAAGAGCTCGAGCGGCGCGTTCCCGGGCGGCGGCGCATCGGAGTCGTCTCGAGCCCGACGGTCTCGCTCGACGCGATCGCGCGGGCGTCGCCGATGCGCGTCGCGCCCGAGCCGAGCGCCGTTCGTAGCGAGGCGCGGAACGTCGATCTCTTCTGGATCATCGGGCTCGAAGGCCGGGCGCTCGACGACGTGGTGCGGGCCGCCGACGGCGTGCCGGTGGCCGTGACGGGGACTCGCGCGAGAGCCGATGCATTCGTTTCGTTCGTGCTGGATCCGGCGCGGCTCGGGTTCGCTGCCGCAGACGTCGCCGCGGGCCGCGCCGTGTCGTGGCGGCCATACGAGGTGCAAGGCGTCCAAGGACTGCCCGAGCCGGGCCCTGAGGCGCCGCGCGAGCCCGCGGCAGCGCCGGGCGATGCGCGGGTCGCGTTCCTCGGCCGGCAGCTCAAGGCGGCGAGAGAGCCGATGCTGCGGGCGCAGACGCTGCAGCTCCTGGGCATCGTCGGTGGAGAGGAGGCGGTGACGCTGATGTGCGGGGCGTTGAGCGACCCCGACGTTCGTGTCCGGCTCGCAGCGGTGAACGGCCTGTCGACCGCGCGCCTCGAGAGCGCGACGCGGTGCCTGCAGTCTCACAACGATCCCGTTCGCGATGTGCAGGCGCGCATCAATCTCGCGCCCGGGGTCGTGACCGAGGAGCCAGGCATCCGGACGCTGTGGAGGGCGAAGTGCGCCAGCTGTCACGGTGAGGACGGCAAGGCCCAGACCAAGCAGGGCAAGAAGCACCAGATCGAGGACATGTCGTCGGTCGAATGGCAGACGAACTGGACTGACGAGAAGATGAAGAAGGTCATCCTCGAGGGCTCCGAGAACAAGAAAGAGATGAAGGCGTTCAAGGGCAAGATCTCGGACGGCGAGCTCGAAGGGCTCATCCAGCACATCCGGGCGTTCAAGCCGTGAGTCACAGCTCGAGCAGCAGCTTCGACACGTCGTACAGCACGTCCCCGCGCTCGAACGGCGCCCGAAACGGCTCGTCCCACGCGAGCTGCTCCGCCGCCCGCGCGATGCAGAGGTCGACGAGAGATCTCAGGTTGATCGCGTCGTAGAGGTTGTACTCGACGAGGATCCGCAGGGCCTCGGGGTTCTTCGTCGTCTGCCACTCGCGCCACAGGCGAATCGCGTCGAACCCCCGAATGCCCTTCAGGTGCGGCGGCCGGTGCAGGCCGAGGTTCTCTTCGACCTCTTTCAGGCCGCCCTTCAGCCGCACCCGCCGCACCAGGAACCTGAGATCGATGTGCACGAGCGGCGCGCGAAGGTCCGGGAAGTGCCGCTTGAGCACGGGGATGTCGAACGTTCCGCCGTTGAACGTCACCCAGACCGGGCTCTGCTCGAGCCGCGCGGCGAGCTGGGCCAGCGCCCGCGGCCCCTCGAAGTCGCGGATGAACGTCGCGACCCCGGCGCCGTCCATCACGCCGCCCACCGTGATCTGCTCCTCGCCGTCGGCCTCGAGATCGAGAAACGCCGCCTGCCCCACGAACCGCGGGTACAGCCGCCAGTGCTCGCGCTCGGGGATCATCTGCGCGAGCTCGGCCAGCGAGGCTCCCCGGGCCCGGGCGATCGCGGCGCGCAGCTCGGCGTCGATGCCCTCGCTCGCGACCACGCCTTCAGCCTTCTCGAACGCCGCCCAGTCGGGAAAGCCGCGCGCCCAGATGTCCTTCTCGCGCCACGGCCCCACGCCCTTCACCAGCTGAAACGTGCGCTCGATCACCGCGGCTGAATCTCACCCGTCGCCAGCGCCTCGAGCAACGGGAGGTCGGCCTCGCAGAACGGCAGGCGGCGCATCTCGTCGAACGTGCAGAACCGCAGCGCCTGCGCTCCCAGCGCCTTCGGTTCCCCAGCCGAGATCGCGGCCGAGAACAGCTCCAGCGTGACGGTGAGATCTTCGTACGCGTGCGTCGTGCCCCACAGCCACCGCCCGACGGCCAGCTCCACGTCGAGCTCCTCGCGGCACTCGCGCACGAGCGCGGCCTCGTCACCCTCGCCCGCCTCGACCTTCCCGCCGGGAAACTCCCACAGGTTCGCCCGCGCCTTGCCGGGCAGCCGCTGCTGCACGAGAAAGCGCGTCGCGTCGTCGCGCGACGGGATCAGCGCGGCCACGACCCGAATTCCCCGACGGGGCTTCACCCGCTCGTCGTCCGCAGCGTCAGCGCGAACACCGTGCCCAGGTTCGACAGCACGTACATGCGCCCGCCGTACACCGTCGGCGACGCCGTGATGCCCTTGCCCGGGTTCCACGCCACCTTCGCGCGGCCCTTCAGGGGGTCGATGAACACCAGCGGCCCCGACGTCGGCACCACGAGCAGCCCGCGCAGGAGCACCGGCGGCCGCCCCGACACCGTCTTCTTGCCCACGCCCTTCGCGACGTCGAGCGACCACAGCTCGCGCCCGGTGCCGGTGTGCAGCGCCGCCACCTTCCCGTCGCCGCCCGTCAGCAGCACCTCACCGCTGCGCAGCATGTTCACCACGCCCGGCCGCGCCGTGTTCCACGTCAGCTCGCCGGTATCGGCCTTCAGCGCGACGACCCCGTCTTTGTAGCTCGCCGCGTACAGCATGCCGGCCTCGTCGAGCACCGGCGTCGCGTCGGCGTCGAGGAACTGCAGCCCGCCCGACGTCGACAGGTTGCGCTCCCACTTCTGCGCTCCGTCTTGCAGGCCCAGCGCGACCACGAACCCATCGGCGAAGCCCATGTACACGACGTCGCCGTTCACCACCGGGTTCGACGTGCCGCGCACCGTGAACCCCGGAGGCGCGTCGCGCCGGTACTGCCACTTCCACTTGCCGGTCTGCCGGTCGACCGCGAACAGGGTCTCGCTCTGCGACGCCACGAGCAGAATGTCGCCCGCCACCAGCGGAGCCGTCACGAGCTCCTCGCCCGCGCCGTACTGCCACAGCTCCTCGCCGGTGCGCGCGCGCAGCGCGTACAGCACGCTGTCGCCGCCGGGCACGTAGACGACGCCTTCGAAGATCGTCGCGCCCGCGTAGCAGCGGCCGTGAATCGTCTTCTCCCACTCGATGTGCCCGTCGATCGGCGACAGGCTGCGCACCATGCCGTCGCGCGTGCACACCACGACGCGCTCGGTGTCGGGGTCGACGGCCGGGCTCGCGGTCTCGCTCGGCTGGTACTCGAGCAGCGCGGGCTTCACCAGCGGAGTCCACCAGTCGACGTCGAAGTAGTTCGGGATCTGCAGGTGCTCGTCGGAGGCCGGCGCCAGGGCGTCGGCGTTCAGCGACAGCGTGCGGCAGCCCGAGACGGCGGCCGAGACGGCCACCCACAGCGCGATGGCCAGCGCCCGCTTCATCAGAACCCGGCGTCGAAGCCGAACTGCGAGGGGGCCGGCTTCACCGCCTCGGGGATCTTCACGCCCTGCGCCGCCAGCACGCCGAGCCGCTCGACCGCCAGCCGCGCCGCCGAGCTGCCCGGAGCGACGCCCTCGATCTGCTGCAGCTGCTTCACGCCCTCGTCGGTCTGCCCCTTGAGCAGCAGCATGCGCGCGCGGTGGTACAGGCCCATGCCCTTCATGAACTCGGCGGTGTTCTCTTTCGCGAGCTGATCGAACGCGGCGAGCGCTGCGTCGTAGTCTTTCTTGGCCTCGAGCGCGTAGCCCTTGCCCTCGAGCGCCGCGGGCCGCAGCGGGTCGTCGGCCGGCGAGCCCTTCAGGTAGTCCTCGAACGCGGCGAGCGCCTCGGGGTGCTTGCCCTCGCGCAGGAGCGCGTGCCCGAGCGGCAGCGCCGCCGTCGCCGAGGCCCGGCTGTTGCCCTTCTGCGTGCGGAACTCGGTCAGCGACGCGATGATCGCCGCGTTCTTCTCGGCCTCGGTCTTGAACGACGGCGTCGCGTTCGGCTCGGTCGAGGGCGTCGCGCTGACCTGCTTCGAGAGCGGCTTGAGCGCGGCGCCGAGCTCGGTCACGGCCCGCTTCTCGCCGCGCTCGTTGAGGTACTGGATCAGCGCGACACCGCCGGCGACGACGGTGAAGATGACGATCGCTCCGACCACGGTCTTCTGGTGCTGGACCAGAAACGGCACCGCCTGCGCGCCCAGCTTCTGGAACTCGTCGGGAGCCTTGAGCTCCTTCCTCGTCAACTTGTCGGTCGTCATCGGCGCGCCTCATTCAGCAGGGCCAAGCCCCTGTGTCAACGGGACTGGTGCTGTCGTGCTCAGTCATCCTGGGCGAGCTTTCGGCGGTTCCCGCGGCGCCGGGCCTTCTTCGCCTCCAGCGCGCGGTAGCGGCCCAGCGCCAGCTTGCGGTTCTTGCCGCCGGGGCGCTCCTTGAACTTGAGGCGCACCGGCACCTTGAGATCGAACGTCTCGCGCAGCTGGTTCAAGAGGTACCGCTTGTAGCGGTCGGGCACGAGCTCGGGCCGGTTGCAGATGAACTGGAACGTCGGCGGCGCCTCGCCGACCTGGGCCACGTAGTAGAGCTTCAGCGAGCGGCCGCCCTCGGTCGGCAGCGGGTGCTCGGTGGTCACGTGCTGCAGCATGCGGTTCAGGAGCGGAGTCGACGCCCTCACGTGCGCCTGCCGGTGCAGCTCGACGGCGAGGTCGAGCACCTTCGAGATCCGGTCGCGCTCCTTCGCGGACACGAAGAGAATCGGCGCCCACGCGGCCCAGCTGAAGGCGCGCTTCACCTCGTCGCGGAACTCCTCTTCCTTGACCGCCCCGCGCTTCAGGTCCCACTTGTTGACGACGACGAGCAGCGGCCTGCCCTGCTCTTCCGCGATGCCGGCGATCTTCGCGTCCTGCTCGACCGCGGGCTCGGTGGCGTCGAGGACCAGCACGGCGACGTCGCACTCTCCGAGCACGCGCAGCGCCTGCATCACGCTGAAGCCCTCGACCTTCTGCGTGATGGCCGCCTTGCGGCGAATGCCGGCGGTGTCGGTGATCACGAAGTCGGTGTCTCCGCGCGAGAAGTACGTGTCGATCGGATCTCGCGTCGTGCCGGCGAGCTCGCTGACGATGACGCGCTCCTCGCCGAGCAGCGCGTTGACGAGCGAGCTCTTGCCGACGTTGGGGCGGCCGACGATCGCGAGCCGTATGGTGCCCTCTTCGTCTTCGGCGGCGGCTTCCTCCTCCGGCTCGGGGAGCATCGCCTCGACGCGGTCGAGCAGGTCGTTGATGCCGTGGTTGTGCTCGGCCGAGACCCCGACGGGCTCGCCGAGGCGGTGGAACTCGGCGAGCAGGGACGCGCCCTCTCTCGGCTCGTCGATCTTGTTCACGACGAGCAGCGTGGGCCGGCCCGACTTGCGCAGCGCCCGCGCGATGTCTTCGTCGGCCGCCGTGATGCCCGTTCGGGAGTCCACGACCAGCAATACGACCTGCGCCGTTTCGATTGCAGCCTGCGCCTGCGCGCGCACCGCCTTGAGGAGCGGCTCGTCGCCGACGCCGAACCCGCCGGTGTCCACGAAGATGGCCCGGTCGGTCTCGGCGTAGTGCCGGTCGCGCGTCACGCCCGGCGCGTCTTCGACGATCGCCTGCCGGCGCCCGATGAGCTTGTTGAACAGCGTCGACTTCCCGACGTTCGGGCGGCCGACGATCGCGACGATGGGCTTCACGGCTGCTGCCCGTAGCCCATCTTGCGCAGGCCGCGAAGGTCTTCGCTCCAGCCCGACTCGACCTTCACGCGCAGCGACAGGAACACCCTGCAGCCGAGCAGCCGCTCGATCGCCTTGCGGGCGTCGGTGCCGATCGTCTTCAGCATCGAGCCGCGCTTGCCGATGACGATCGCCTTCTGCCCATCGCGCTCGACGAAGATCGCCGCGTCGATGCGCACGAGCCCTTCCCTGCCCGTCTCGCGGTCGCTCTCGTCGAAGATCTCGACGACGACGGCCGAGGAGTACGGGATCTCTTCCCGGCAGTGCCGCAGCACCTGCTCGCGAATGAGCTCGGCGACGAGGGCCCGCTCGGCCTGGTCGGTGAACACGTCGGCGGGGAACATCGGCTGCTCCGACTCGGGGCAGTGCTTCACCACGAGCTGGAAGAGCGCGTCGACGCCGTCGCCCTGCCGCGCCGAGATCGGCATCACCTCGGCGAACGGCAGCACGTCTTTCACCTTGTCGATCAGCGGCAGGAGCAGCGCCTTCTTGATCTCGTCGATCTTGTTGATGACGAGGATCACGGGCTTCTTCACCCGCTTCAGCTGGCTGACGACGAGCTGGTTGCCTTCGCCCAGGCCCTGCACGTCGGCCTCGATCATGAACAGCACGACGTCGCACTCGTTCGCGGCCGTGAGCGCGACGTCGACCATCATGCGGTTCAAGGCGCCCTTCGCCTGGTGCACGCCGGGCGTGTCGACGAAGGCGACCTGACCTTCTGGGCGGGTGACGACTCCGAGGATGCGGCTGCGCGTCGTCTGCGGCTTCGGGCTGACGATCGCGATCTTCTCGCCGATGAGCCGGTTCAGCAGCGTCGACTTGCCGACGTTGGGGCGGCCGATGAGGGCCGCGAAGCCGGCCTTAACCGGCATCTGTCACCGGTGTCGCGTGGCGAGGTCGACAGGCTGTCGGCGATTTCGCGGTGGCGCGGAGCGAAGGTGCACGGTCGGGTGCACGGAGCGAGCACGCCGCGAAGGCGCCACAGACCGTCGACCGCAGCAGCGAGACCGGTGACAGATGCCGGTTCAAAGCTTCGTCGTGATCTTGAGCTTCTTGATCTTGACGTCCGTCTTCGGGCGATCGCCGCTGTCTTTCGGGATGATGTTGGCGACGCGCTCGACCACGTCCATGCCGTTCACCACTTCGCCGAAGATCGTGTGCTTGTTGTCGAGCCACTTCGTGGGCACGACGGTGATGAAGAACTGCGAGCCGTTCGTGTTCGGGCCCGCGTTCGCCATCGCGAGGAGCCCGGGGCGGTCGAAGCGCCGGCCGCTCTGGAACTCGTCCTCGAACTTGAAGCCGGGGCCGCCGGTGCCGCGGCCGAGCGGGTCGCCGCCCTGGATCATGAAGTCCTTGATGCAGCGGTGAAGAATCGTGCCGTCGTACAGCGGCGACTTCTTCTTCTCGTTCGTGCCGGGGTGCGTCCACTCCTTCTCACCCGTGGCCAGCCCGACGAAGTTCTCGACGGTCTTCGGAGCGTCCTTCGGAAACAGCCGGACCGTGATCGTCCCCTCGGTCGTCTCGAACGCCGCGAACAGATCGGTACCGTTACGCGCCTCTTCCATCATGCCCATGGGTCTTTCCCCTCACTTCTTTGCAGCGGGTGCGGCGGGAGCCTTCTCGGAGATCTCGATGCTCTTGATGACGACGTCTTTCACGGGGCGGTCGCCCGGCTGGGTCGCGACCTTCGAGATCTTGTCGACCTGGTCGTAGCCCGAGATGACCTCGCCGAAGATCGTGTGCTTGTTGTTGAGGTAGTTCGGCGTCGAGACCGTGACGAAGAACTGCGAGCCGTTCGTGCCGGGGCCGGCGTTCGCCATCGCGAGCAGGCCGGTCTTGTCGAACTTGCGGCCGCTCATGAACTCGTCTTCGAACCGGTACCCCGGGTCGCCGCGGCCGGTGCCCGTCGGGTCGCCGCACTGGATCATGAAGTCCTTGATGATGCGGTGGCAGACCGTGTTGCTGTACAGCGCCACGCCGGTCTTCTTCTTGCCGTCGCGCGGGTCGGTCCACTCCTTCTCGCCGGTCGCGAGGCCCACGAAGTTCGCGACCGTCTTCGGCGCGTCCTTCGAGAAGAGCTTCACGACGAACGAGCCTTCGGAGGTGTTGAAGGTCGCGTAGAGGTCTTTGCCCTCCTTGGCGGCGGCCATCAGCTTGCCGTCGGCATGTGCAGTTGCCGGGAAGCAGAGAGCAGAGGGGACCAGGAGGGTGAGCGCGAGAACGGGTGTTTTCATGGCGCGCGAAAACTACGCGCCGCCGTTCTGATTCCCAACACTTTTTTGAGACAGCATCGCCAGCGTCTCGCGGGCCGCCGACTGCTCGGCCTCTTTCTTCGAGCGCCCCGAGGAGCGCGCGTAGACGTCGGTGCCGATCAGCACCTCGACCTCGAAGATCTTCTCGTGGTCGGGGCCCTTCTCGCTGACGACGCGGTAGCGCGGGCTCTGCTTCATGCGCACCTGCGCGTCTTCCTGCAGCAGGGTCTTGTAGTCGAAGCCGCTGCGGCCGAGCGCCACGCCCTCGAGCGCCTCGCCGAAGAAGCGGTCGACGAGCTCCATGACCTTGGCCATGCCGCCGCCGAGGTACACGGCCCCGATGACGGCCTCGAGCGCGTCGGCGAGCACCGAGCTCTTCTCGCGGCCGCCGGTGAGATCTTCGCCGCGCCCGAGCTGCAAGAGCTCGCCCAGGCCGATCTTCCGCGCGATGCGCGCCAGGCCCTCTTCGTTGACGATGAGCGCGCGCAGCTTCGAGAGCTCGCCCTCGTCGGCGTTGGGGAAGCGCTCCATCAGGCGGTGCGAGATGGCGAGGTCGACGACGGCGTCGCCGAGGAACTCGAGGCGCTCGTTGTCGGCGCCGTTCTGGTCGCGGTGCTCGTTGCAGTAGCTCTTGTGGGTGAGCGCCGAGACGGCGACGTCGAGGTTCGGCAGCGCGATGAGCAGCTTGGTCTCGAGCGCCTGAATGCGCTCGGCGTGCGTGAGCTTGGGGCTCACTTCAGCGCCCCGGCCAGCTCGTCGGCGAGCGCGTAGGGGTCGAGCTTCAGAGCGGCGATCTGTGCTGCCACGTCGGAAAGATTACCCCTCTCACGCGCGAGGCGCGCAAGGCCGGCGGCCAGCAGCCGGTCGCGCAGCAGCGAGACCAGCTCGGTCTCGGCGCGCAAGCGCTCGCGCTCTTGCTTTTTGCCGGTCGACTCGAGCCACTCGCCGTGCTTGCCGATGGCCCTGGCCAGGTCGTCGACGCCCTCGTCCTTCGCGGCGATGGTCTTGACGATGGGCGGCTCCCAGTCGCCGTCGTCTGCCGGCGCCAGCCGCGTTCCACCCTTCAGGTTGTGGTGGGCGTCGTGATCGAGCGGAGGTGCCTTGACGGCGTGCCGCAGCTCGAGCATCGAGCGCAGCTCGCGCACGACGCGGTCGCTGCCGTCGAGATCGGACTTGTTGACCACGAAGACGTCGGCGATCTCGAGGATACCCGCCTTGATCGCCTGGATGTCGTCGCCCATGCCGGGCACCAGCACCACGCAGGTGGTGTGCGCGAGCTGCGCGATGTCGATCTCGTCCTGCCCGACGCCGACGGTCTCGACGATCACGACGTCGCGGCCCATCGCGTCCATCACCTTGAGGCAGTCGCCCGTCGCGCGCGAGAGGCCGCCGAGGTTGCCGCGCGTCGCGAGCGAGCGGATGAAGACGCCCGGGTCGGTCGCGTGGCCCTGCATGCGAATGCGGTCACCGAGAATCGCGCCGCCCGTGAACGGGCTCGTGGGGTCGACGGCGATGACGCCGACCGTCTTGCCCTGCTTGCGGTGCCACGCGATGAGCCGGTCGGTGAGCGTCGACTTGCCCGAGCCGGGAGAGCCGGTGATGCCGATGACGTACGCCTTACCCGTGTGCGCGAACAGCTCGCGCAGCGTGGCAGTCGCCTGCGGGGAGCGGTCGTCGATCTGCCGCATCAGCCGCGACGCGGCCCGCACGTCTCCCTTCAGAACGGCCTCGGTGATCGTGCTCACAGGACCTCGACGCGGCTCTCGGGCACGCCGAGGAGCTTCGCGAGCAGGGCCTTGATGCCGGGGAACTCGTTCAGCTCGAAGCGGTCGGCCCACAGCTTGCCCTGCGCTCCGGCGAGCAGCCCGCGGAAGGTGCGGCCCGACACGCGCGCCGCGGCGAAGCGGTAGTGCTCGCTGCCGACCTGCAGCTCGATGAGCACCTCGATCTGGCTGCGGCCGGGCACGGCGGCTCCGGGGCCGAACGCGGCGACGAGGTCCTTGAAGTACAGCGGCTGGTCGGGCGGCCCGGCCGACGGCGAGACGGGCTCGGTGTCGACGTCGGGAGCGTCGGCCCGCCGCTTCGGCGCCGGCGTCTTGATGAGCGGAGTCGGCTGCGGCGGCCGCCCGTCGCCGAACATCGCGGCGAGGTACGACTCGAGGGCGCCCTTCTCGCGGAACTCCGAGAGCTCGAAGGCGTGTGCCGAGGTGGTCGTCATCTCGACGCCGTCGCAGATCGCGCGGGTGACGCGGAAGTTCCCGAGGCGGTCGGTGCCGATCGTGAACTCGAAGCCGGGGCTGCGGACCTCGGCCGACAGCTGCAGGCTGTTGGGGTCGACGCGCGGGGTGAGGCCGAGCGCCGTGAGCTGCTCGGAGCGGCGCTGCACGTGGAGGATCGCCTCGTTGAGGCTCTTCACCAGAATGTCTTCGAGCGCGGCGGCGCGCGACACGTGGCTCAGCGTGATCGGCGGCATGCCGACGAGCTCGGCGGGGAAGATGGTGATGAGCCGGTCTCCGACGACGGTGAAGTGCGCCTTGGCGATGAACTGGCGCGTGAGCGGGTTCACGGCCTGCCCGCTGGTCAGCTCGAGCTCGGCCTCGATGACACCCTCGGCGTCTTTGACGGACAGGCCGAGCTGCTCGAGGACTTGCCTGTCCAATCAGCCCGCCGCCTTGAAGATCTCGCGCGCGATGATCGAGCGCTGCACCTCGCTGGTGCCCTCGCCGATCTCGCAGAGCTTCGCGTCGCGCAGGTAGCGCTCGACGGGGAACTCGTGCGTGTACCCGTAGCCGCCGTGAATCTGCACGGCCCTGTTGCACGCGCGCGTCGCGGCCTCGGACGCGTAGAGCTTCGCCATCGAGGCCTCGCGCGTGTACGGGCGGCCCGCGTCGGCGAGCGCCGCGGCGCGCCAGACGAGCAGCCGCGCGGCGTCGACCTCGGTCTTCATGTCGGCGAACATCCACCTCAGCGCCTGGAACTCGGCGATCGGCTGGCCGAACGCGGTGCGCTCGAGCGCGTAGCGGCGAGACTCTTCGATGGCGCCGCGGCCCAGGCCCACGCTCAGCGCGCCGATCGTGATGCGGCCGCCGTCGAGAATCTGCAGCGTGTTGATGAAGCCCTGGTTCACCTCGCCGAGGCGTGCCGAGTCGGGCACCTCGACGTTCTCGAGCAGGAGCTCGGCGGTGTCGGAGGAGCGCATGCCGAGCTTCCCGTGAATCGGGCGCTGGCTGAAGCCCGGCTGGCCCTTGTCGACGATGAACGCGGTGATGCCCTTCTGCTTCTTCTCGGGCGCCGTCACCGCCAGGATCACGAAGACGTCGCCGACCGTGCCCTGCGTGATGAACATCTTCGCGCCGTTGAGCACCCAGCCGTCGCCGCGCTTCACGGCGGTCGTCTTCATGCCGGCGGCGTCGCTGCCGCTGCCCGGCTCGGTGAGCCCCCAGGCGCCCAGGTACTCGGCGGTGGCGAGCTTCGGCAGGTACTTCTTCTTCTGCTCGGCGTTGCCGAACACGCGAATGTGGCTCGTGCCGAGGCCGTTGTGCGACGCGACGGTCAGCGCGAGCGAGCCGTCGTAGCGGGCGACCTCTTCCACCGCGACCGCGACCGCGAGGGCGCCCAGGCCCGCGCCTCCGTACTCCTCGGCGACGCGAATGCCCATGACGCCGAGCGCGCCGAGGTCTTTCACGACGCTCATGGGGAACTTCTCGGTGCGGTCCCACTCGCGGGCGTGCGGCTTCACACGCTTCTCGCAGAAGTCGCGAATCGATGATTGGAGCGCGCGGATGTCGTCGGGCAGCTCGAAGTCCATGTGTCTAGACGCTCTCCTTACGAGATTTCAGACGGGCGTGACAGTGCGCTTCTTTCTTGCCGGCGGCGCGTAGCGCTCCCTGTACATGGCGAAGCGCTTGCTCAGCTCGCCGCGCAGGGAATCGCCGGGCACGATCTCGTCGACGATGAGCTCCGCCGCGAGCTTGTAGATGTCGACGTCGGCCCGGTACTCGTCGCGGAGCTTCTGCACGTACGCCTGCCGCTCGGCTTCAGGCTTCTCTTGAATCTTGTTGAAGTAGACGGCGTTGACCGCGGCCTCCGGCCCCATGACGGCGATCATCGCCTGCGGCAGCGCGAGCGTGCAGTCGGGCGCGTAGCCCGGGCCGCTCATCGCGTAGAGGCCCGCGCCGTAGGCCTTGCGCACGACCACCGAGATCTTCGGCACCGACGCCTCGCTGACCGCCGAGATCATCTTCGCGCCCGCGCGGATGATGCCGGCCTTCTCGACCTTCGTGCCGATCATGAAGCCCGGCACGTCGGCGAGGTAGAGCAGCGGCACGTTGAAGGCGTCGCACAGCCAGATGAAGCGCGCGGCCTTGTCGGCGCTGTCGACGAACAGCACCCCGCCCTTGTACTTGGGCTGGTTCGCGACGACGCCGACCGTCTGGCCGTCGATGCGGCCGAAGCCGGTGATGAGCTCCTGGGCGAAGAGCTTCTTGATCTCGAACCACGAGCCCTCGTCGATGAGCTCGTTGATGAGCGCGTACATGTCGAACGGCTTGTTCTGATCGGGCGGGATGATCTCTTCGACGCGCTTGCCGCTCGCCTTCGGAGCCTTCTTCGGCACCACCGGCGTGTTCTCGGCGAAGCTCGAGGGCAACAGGCGCAGGTACTGCTTCGCCGCCTCGATGGCCTCCTTCTCGGTCTTCACGAGCACGTCGCCGCAGCCCGAGATCGAGCAGTGCATCTTGGCTCCGCCCATCTCTTCGAGCGAGACCTTCTCGCCGATGACCATCTCGGCCATGCGCGGGCTGCCGAGGTACATCGACGCGTTGCCGTCGACCATGATGACGATGTCGCAGAACGCGGGGATGTACGCGCCGCCGGCGGCGCTCGGCCCGAACAGCAGACACACCTGGGGCACCAGGCCCGAGAGGTGCACCTCGTTGTAGAAGATGCGGCCCGCGTGGCGCCGGCCGGGGAACATCTCGACCTGGTCGGTGATGCGGGCTCCGGCGCTGTCGACGAGGTAGCACAGCGGCACCTGCAGCTTCCGGGCGGTCTCTTGAATGCGGAGGATCTTCTCGACCGTGCGGGCGCCCCAGCTGCCCGCCTTCACGGTCGAGTCGTTCGCCATGATGGCGATGGTGCGGCCGTCGAGCTTGCCGAGGCCGGTGATGACGCCGTCGCTCGGCAGCTCGGGGTCGAGGTTGTTCGCGAGCTTGCCCTCTTCGACGAAGCTGCCGGGGTCGACGAGCAGCGCGACGCGCTCGCGCGCGAACAGCTTGCCGATCTCCTTGTTCTTCGCGTGGTACTTCTCGGCGCCGCCCTTCTCGACCTGGGCGATCTTCGCTTTGAGGGTCTCGTCGAATGACATACCGCGGCGCTATCAGCGGCGGGCGGGGTCTGTCACGGGGCCTGTTTGTCCCTCCTGGCCGGGGCCGGCACACCGCATGCGCGTGCTCGAGGGCCGCGTCGGGCCGCGGAGCCCTCGCGTTCGAGATCGATTAGCGTCGCGGCGCGATGGCGCGCTTCACGCCGTACTCTGCGATCATCGGCGGCCGCCGGTTCACGGTGCGGGGCGCGCTCGAAGACGAGTCCGGCAGCTTCACGCTGCTGTTCGGGGAGCAGCGCGTGCACGTCGACGAGCCGGCCGATCTGCTGAGCGTCGTGGGGCCGGGCGAGAAGGTGATCGCCGACTTCGGAGCGTTCGCGATCACGCTCTGGCGCGACGGCCGCGTGCGCTACGTCGCCCACGCCGACGGCGTGAAGGGCCCCGAGTGCCACGACCTCGAGCTCGCGTGCTGGGCGCTGCTCGACATGCTCGGAGACGAGAAGGCGCCGCGCCGCTGCTTCTTCTGCCGCTGGTCGGACGTGGAGCCGTCGACGGGCTGGGGAAACCTCGGCTGCGCGGTCGAGCGGGCCCAGGAGTACCACCAGGTCGCGACCGCCCCAGAGCCGCGGCGCCGCAAGTGGGGCCCCCAGGCGCTGTTCGGCGACTGGGTCGACGAGTGGTACGGCTGCGAGAAGTTCGAGGTGCGCCCTCGCGGCTACGGCTACCGCGGCCGGCCCTGAAGTCTGCTGACACGACGCTGTCAGGAGGCTTGTCCGACATTGCGCCCGCTCGCTCGCAATGGCGCGGGCGGCGAACGAACGAGGCTTCACATGCACAACGTCAACTACGTCGAGCTGCACACCACCAACGTCGAGCAGGCGCGCGGGTTCTACGGCGAGCTGTTCGGCTGGAAGTTCCAGACCGTGCCGGGCGCGAAGCCGCGGTACGACGAGATCCAGGCGGAGCAGAAGGGCGGCCTGATGGAGGAGTCGCAGGGCTCGGGCTTCTGGCTCCAGTACATCGACGTGGCCGACGTGGCGGCTTCGGCGAAGAAGGCCGAGAAGCTCGGCGGCAAGGTGCTGCGGGCGAAGACCGAGGTGCCGGGCCACGGGTGGTTCGCGGTGGTGGCCGACCCCGCTGGCGCTTCGTTCGCGCTGTGGCAGAAGGCTTGAGCGATGCGCCGCGCCGACCGGCTCTTTCGACTCGTGCAGCTCTTACGCCGGAGCCGGCTGGTGACGGCGGCCCGGCTGGCGAACGAGCTCGAGGTGTCGGAGCGGACGGTGTACCGGGACGTTCGGGATCTCACGCTCTCGGGCGTTCCGGTGCGCGGGGAAGCCGGCGTCGGCTACGCGCTGGCGCACGGGTTCGATCTGCCGCCGATGACGTTCAACGAGGAGGAGATCGAGGCGCTGGTGCTCGGCGCCCGCGTGGTGCAGGGCTACGCGGACCCGGCGCTGGCGCGGGCGGCCGACGCGGCGCTCGCGAAGATCGAGATGGTGCTGCCCGAGGCGACGCGGGCGCGGGTGTCGTCGACGCGGCTGCTGGCTCCGCGGTTCAAGCCGGGAGCGACGGCGGGGCCGCTCGGCGTGGTGCGTGAGGCGCTGCGCTCGCGGCGGCGGCTGTCGCTGCAGTACCGCGACGAGAAGGGCGAGGCGACGAAGCGCGCGGTGCGGCCGCTGGCGGTGGCGTTCTGGGGGAAGATCTGGACGCTCGCGGCGTGGTGCGAGCTGCGCGATGGCTTCCGGAGCTTCCGGCTGGATCGCATGGCGAAGGCGGAGCTGGGCGGTGCGTTTCAGGACGAGAAGGGCAAGACGCTCGACGACTTCATCGCGTGGGTGACGGTGCACGACCGCCGCGCGCCCGCCGGCTGACAGGGAAGCGGCGGGCTTTGCGTCGCGCGGTTGCTCGCGCGCGGCGGCCTGCTTCTGCCTCCGCTCGATGGGCGCGTGCGGCTCTTCGGCCCCGGCGGCGGCTGACGGCGCCGCGGTCGTCCGCCACGCCGGTGGGCCACGAGGCGTGCAAAGCCGCGCGTCGGTCGATCGGCGTGGTCTCTGTCCGCAGAAAACCGCATGAAGCGGCGGGCGCGAGCATTCTGGTTGCACGCAGCCGCATTAGCGCCGCTCCATGCAACCAGAATGAGCACGGCCGGTGAGCTCGGCGACGTGGGTGAGACAGCCCGCCGCTTTCCCGTTGGCCCGTCGCGCAGAGCCCCGAGCGGCGCCGCGGAGCAGGCCCACCGCGCTGAATCAAGAGGCGCCCGCCGGAGCAGCCGGCGACGCAGCAGGCCGGAGGCCACTCCTTCGGCGCCCTTCAGCGCACCGGCTCGGGGATCACGCGCGCGGTCGGCGCGCGCCCGCGCCACAGCGCGTCGTACGCGGCCCACTCCTGCTCATCGGTGGTCCACGACGCGTAGAGCGCGATGCCGCGGAACGCCGGCGGCGGGGCCTCGAGGCGCGCCAGCCCCTCGCGCACGCCGCGCAGCGCGACGTCGATGCGCTCGACGTCGAGCTTGTGGTGCGGAATGTCGTCGTCGTACGTCGGCACACCCATGCGCCACGCGCAGTCTGGCGGCAACTCCTTCGCGAGCTGCTCCGTCCAGTCGGCGACCAGCCGCTGGTACGCGGCCGCGTCGGTCAGCCACGTGTCGTAGCCCATCACCACGAGCTCGTCCGCCGGCCCGCAGACCCGCGCGAGGTACGCCATCGACCAGTACCTGATCGCGCCGACCTCGATGCGCTCGTTTCGCGGCGCCACCACCGCCACCGAGAGCTCCGTCCCCGCCGGCAGCACCGCCCGCACGCGGGTCAAGAGCTTCACGAACGCCTCGTCGCCGTCGCCCACCGGCTCGATGTTGATGTGCACGCCCCCGGCCCCCAGCGCGACGACGCGAGCCAGCTCCGCCGCGAACGCCTGCTGCTGCGCCTCGTCGGCCCAGTGAACGTCGCGCACGGCCACCCCGCCCGTCCACGGCAGCGCGCCCGGCATCGCCTTCAGGAACCGCTCCGCGCTGGAGGCCGACCACGGCGTGTGCACGCCGAGCGATCTCCACCCCGGCACGCCCATCTCGTTCATCGGTCCCAGAAACGGGTACACGCGCGTGACGCCCGCGGCCGCCAGCGCGGCCGTCAGCGCCGCGAGCTCCGAGTCCGTCGGCTCCGCGTGGAGCCACTGCCGCCGCAGCCACAGCGCCGCGTCGCCCGGCGCGGCCGTGGGCTCGGGCGCCGGCGTCACCCACGGCTTCCGCTTCGCCGACGGCGCCGGCGCAGGTGCGGGGGGCAGCCGCCCATCGGCCACCGGCCCGTCGTCCCGGAGCGTGAAGAACAGCAGCACGGCGAGCGCGGCGCCCAGGCCCGCGAGCGCCAGCGCGACTCCCCGCGGCACCTCACCGCCCCTTGTAGACGGGAGGGCGCTTCTCGGCGAACGCCTTCAGGCCCTCGAGGCGATCTTCCGTCTTCAGCACCAGCTCGTAGGCGCGCTGCTCGAGCATCAGCGCCTCGCCCATCTCGAGGTGCAGGCCCTCGTCGATCGCGTGCTTCGCCGCGTACACGGCGATGGGCGCGTTCTCGACGATCGCCTGCGCGAGCTTCATCGCCTCGTCGACGCCGCCGACGCGGTTCGCCAGGCCGAGGCGCAGCGCCTCGTCGGCTCCGACGCGGCGCCCGGTGAGAATCAGGTCCTTCGCGGGGCCCTTGCCGATCAGCCGGGGCAGCCGCTGCGTGCCGCCGCCGCCGGGGATGATGCCGAGCTTCACCTCGGTGAGCCCCATCTCGGCGCCGGCCGCCACCACGCGCAGGTCGCACGAGAGCGCGAGCTCGGTGCCGCCGCCGAACGCGACGCCGTTGATGGCGGCGATGAAGACGGTGTGCGACTTCTCGATGGTCTGAAACGTCTCGCGCAGCGACTCGAGGAAGCTGCGGATGTCGTGCTCCGACATCGTGGCGCGCTCTTTGAGGTCCGCGCCGGCACAGAACGCCTTGTCGCCGGCGCCGGTCAGAACCACGCACCGCACCGCGGGAAAGGAATCGCCGACGCGGTCGAGGTGTTGCTCCAGCTCGGCGACCATCGCACGCGAGAGGGCGTTGCGGCGGCCCTCGCCGTTGATCGTCCACCGCTCGATGGCGCCGTACGGCTCGATGATGAACTCCGGCATCGGATCTCCTAGGTTCCAGGGTGCATGAAACGCGCAACCCTGTGGGTATACCGGCTGACGCCGTTCGCCGTCCTGCTCTTCGCGCTCCCGGCGCTGGCCCGCATCGGCGGCGGCGAGCACTACACCGGCGGGAGCAGCGACTCCGGCAGCAGCGGGGGCGACGGCGGTGGCGGCGAGGTCCTCGGCTGGCTCATCGTGCTCGCGATCCAGCACCCGGTCATCGGCGTGCCGCTGCTCATCGGCTTCGTCGTGGTCGCCTGGTACATGAAGAGCCAGGAGGGCTCGGCCTCCACGAAGAAGGCGTTTCAGCAGGCCGAGGCGCAGGTGCGCACCACCGTGTCGGCCCAGGCCGTCACCGGCTGGGTCAACGCGCTGAAGGCGAAGGACCCGTCGTTCGATCTGCTCCACCTGTTCGACAACGTGAAGAAGCTGTTCGTCGAGGTGCAGGGGGCGTGGTTCAAGCGCAACCTCGAGCCGGTGCGCCGCTACCTGTCGGACGCGACGTACCAGCGGCTCGCGCTGCAGATGAAGCTGCTCGAGCTGCAGGGCGTGCGCGACGCGATCAGCGACTACTCGGTGCTCGACCTGCAGATCATCGGCCTCGAGCAGAACGAGCACTTCGACACCGCGCACGTGCGCGTGAAGGCGCAGATGCGCGACGCCGACGCTCCGGCGAGCGCGACCGACGAGCAGGCGCTGGCGCTCGCCGCGAAGAAGCCGCCCGAGCAGTTCATCGAGGTCTGGTCGTTCGTGCGAAAGCCGGGCGCCAAGACGAACACCGCGCAGGAGCTGTCGAGCGGCAAGTGCCCCAACTGCGGCGCTCCGTTCGAGGGCGGCGCGGCGAACCGCTGCCAGTTCTGCAACGCGGTCGTGAACAGCGGCAACTACGACTGGGTGCTGGCCGAGATCACGCAGGGCTCCGAGTTCACGCGCGGCGGCGACGCCGTCGAGGGCTTCGCGCGCGCGAAGCAGACCGACCCCGCGCTCAGCACCGAGGCGCTCGAAGACCGCGGCTCGCTCGTGTTCTGGAAGTGGGTCGAGGCGCAGGCGACCTCGGACACCTCGAAGCTCGCGAAGCTGTGCGGCAGCGAGTACCTCACCTGGCTCACGAACGACCTCGCCGATCTGAAGAACCGCCAGAAGCGGAAGGTGTTCCTCGAGTGCGCGGTGGGAGCGGTCAACACGCGGCGCATCGACGGCGACGGCGCGAACGACCTCGCCCACCTCGAGATCCGCTGGAGCGCCCGCATGGGCGTCGGCCCGATCAACGAGAAGCCCCCTTCCCTGCCGGTGGTGCCGCAGCGCTGGGTGTTCACGCTGCAGCGCAAGACCGGGGCCGCGACCAACGCCGCGAACGGCATGTCGACGAACCGCTGCCCGAACTGCAGCGCTCCGCTGTCGGACAACGGGCAGCCCTCGTGCGAGTTCTGCGGCACGATGCTGCAGAGCGGCGAGAAGGACTGGGTGCTCAAAGACGCCCGCGTCTGGGAGTCGTGGGCCGCGATGAAGCGCCCGGCGGCTGCGGCCGCGCCGGCGGCGAGCGCTCCGCGCGACCGCGTGGTCTCGAAGGAGGAGCGCGAGCGGCTGCTCTACATGATGGCCGCGATGGCGGCGGCCGACGGCAACGTCGACGCGAAGGAGCGCGCGCTGCTCAAAGAGTGCTCGCAGCGCTGGAGCGTCGCGTGGGCGAACGTCGAGCTGGCGCTGAGCGCGGGCACCGGCCTGTTCGATCGGCTGGTGCAGAAGGGCTCGCCCGAGGCCGAGCACTTCATGAGCGAGCTGGTGTCGATGGCGCTGATCGACGGGAAGATCGATCGCAGCGAGCGCAAGATGCTCGAGGCCGCGGCGCACCACCTCGGCGTCGGCGGCGAGAAGCTGACCGCGATGCTGTCGCGGTCAGCGTGAGCGCTCGGGGCTCTGCTCCGGGGCCGTAAGCACCGCCGGGGGCGAAGGCGGAGCCGGCGGGCCTGGGGGTGGCCCCGGCGGATTGCGCCACCGGTTCCAGATGCGCCGCGCGACGAGATACGCGACGACGACGCCGATGACCGCCGACAACACGCGGATCTGGCCGGTGCGCACGGCGTTGATGAGCTTCTCGAGCTCGCCGCCGAACACGTAGCCCAGGTAGATGAACACCGGGGCCGAGACGAGCGCCGCGACCGAGTCGAAGAAGATGAAGTGCGAGTACTTCATGCGCGCCGAGCCGGCGGTGAAGTACGTGACGGCGCGCACGCCCGGTAGGAAGCGCGCGATCATCACGATCTTCTCGCCGTGCTTCTGGAACAGCCCCTCGACGCGCGCGCGCTTCTCTTCGGTGAAGAGCCTCCCGATGAAGCGGTGCTTCGTGATGCTCGACCCGATGCGGCGCCCCAGGAAGAACATGATCGAGTCGCCGACGATGATGCCGACGTAGCCGACGGCCATCATCATCGCGAGATCGGCGCGCCCCTCGTAGACGAGGAAGCCGCCCAGGATCAGCGAGACGTCCTCGGGAATCGGCAGCCCGAGCCCACACAGCAACAGAATGCCGAACACCAGCCCGTACGCGACGGGCCCGCTGGTGCCGGCAAGGAGGCTCAGGAGGAACTGTTCCACGTCACTTCTTCGGAGGAGCCGCTTGAGGCCGCTTCGCCTCGGCCTTCGCGAAGGCGTCGGCGATGAACGTTTCGAGCGGCTTGCCGCCGTCGAAGAGCGCCGCGATGTCCTTGGCGCCGAAATAGCCGCGCGCGTGGGCGGCCTCCCAGGTGGGGTCGCTCGCTTCCATCGCGCGCAGCGCGACCGCGGTGGCGACGAGGCCCGACGCGTAGTCCTGCACCGTCTGCTCCGTCGCGCCAGCCACCTGCGCTTCACGTAACAAAGCCGGGCCGTTCGTCCAGCCCGAGGCCTTCTTTGCGACGATCGGCTCGACCATCACGCGGGCGTACTCCTTGATGAGGCCTTCGACGTTCGGCTTGTCGGCGGGGCCGACGACGAGCACCACCTCGCTCTCGGTCTGCACGCCGCGGACCTCGTTGTGCGCATCGAGCAGGTTCACGACGAGCACCGAAGCAGGCGCGCTCTCGGGCACCTTCAACAGGTCGCGCGCCTTCTGCATCGGAGCGTCGATCGACGCGAGGTAGCTCTTCAGCACCTTCCGGTACTCGCCCTGCACGGTGCCCATCAGCTCGTCGAGCTTCCAGCCCGTCCACGCCTTCTGGAGGATGCCTTCCAGCCCTTTCAGATCCTGCAGGTCCTTCGCCTTCGCTCCGGACGCGAACGGCGGAGGCGCCGCGCTCGCCGCGTACGCGAGGTAGCGGCGCAGGCCGACCGGGTGCGCGTCGAGGAAGGCGTCGGCGGCCTTCTTGACCTCGGCGTCGCCGCCGATCACGCGCTGGCGCACCTGCGCTCGCACCGGGTGGTAGAGCACCTTCGGCACGGGCTCCTTGCGGGTCACCGGGCCCTGGTCGTAGCCGACGGCGTTGAGCACGGCGAAGAGGGCGAACACACGCTCGTCGGCGCGCAGCTCGATGCCTTCGCCGGTGTAGAGGCTGGCGAACCAGTCGCCCTGGGCGGCGGCGGGAGCAGGAGCGGGCGCAGGAGCGGTCGCCGCGAGGAGGAGGCTGACGAGGATCATGCCGCTAACCTACACGGGAGTCAGGGCTTGAGCAGCGATCTCAGCGCATCCTTGTTGTCGACGACCTTCTGACCGAACCGGGTCACGATGGCCATCATCAGCTTGATGCACGCCTGGGGCTTCAGGGCGAGGGTCTTCTGGAAGTCGGCCTGGCGGATCTCGAGGGCGCGGACGGCGGTGAGCGCGGTGGCGGTGCACATGCGCTGCCCGGTGGAGATGAGCGAGATCTCACCGAGCCACTCTCCCGGGCCGAGCTCGCCGAGCTGCACGTCGCTGCCGCTGCCGTTCTTGGTCGAGAGGCCGACCTTGCCCTCGACGATGACCAGCATGCAGTCGCTCGTCATGTTCTCGACGAACAGCGGCGTGCCCTGGGAGTAGTGCTTGGGCGCGGTGATGCCCGCGAGGATCGTGAGCCCCGTGTCGGTGAAGCCCGCGAAGAGCGGGCTCGCCTTGAGGGCGGCGACGGGGTCGATGGCGGCCATGCCGCAGCTGGATCTACCACGCGCCGCTGCGGGCTTCGTCTTTTGCGGTGCTACAGGCCTGTGAGGAGCTTCACCGCGCCACGGCCGCGAGCAGCGCTTCGTCGTCCACCGCCTCGAACGTCCGCTCGCCGGCGACCAGCTTGAGCACGCCCTTCTCGCGCGTCAGCGTCGCCTTCACCGGCCGGTCGCACCGGCCCTGCAGCTTCTCCTTCAGCGCCAGCAGCCTCGGGTCCGGCCGCGGCACCTGCACCTCGTAGCAGCTCGACAGCCGCACGATCAGCGCCGTGTTCGGCGCCACCCGCTCGAGCTTCGACTCGTCGAGCGTCACGCGATCTCCCGCCGCCAGCTCCAGCTTCGTCGCGAACCCTTCCGTGCCGCGCAGGAGCCGCACGTCGACGCGCCCTGCTCCGAAGCCGAGCAGCCGGCCCACCGGTTTGCGCGCCTCGGCGAGCGAGTCGCCGGTGCCCTGCTCCGTCACGGTCACGGCGTCGATCGCCGGCGGCAGCGTGACCGACGCCGGCGCCTTTCCCGGGTCGCTGACGTCGAGCTCGCCGTAGCCCTTCAGCTCGAACGCGTAGCCCGGGTGCTGGCCGCTCTCGCCCGCCATCGTGCGCTCGAACGCGTAGCGGTACAGCTCTTCGAGCGAGACCTTGTGATCCCCGCTGCGGTCGGCGGCGCCGCGCAGGCCGGCGATCAGGTGGTGCGTGAACACGCTGCCGCGCCAGGCGCCCGCCTCGACCGACGGCTCGTTCTCGGCGCTCGAGGTGATCCACGCCTCGCCCTCGACCGTGAGCCGATCTTCCGCCTGCAGCGCGAAGTCGTCCGCCGCCCGGCCGCTCGCCTTCAGCACCCCGCTCGACTGGCACGAGTCGATGATCGTCACCTTCGCGTCGGCGCCCGAGCCGCGCACGCGGGCCTTGAGGCGCTCCCACTCGAGCACCTCGGCGCCGAGCTCCACGCCCATGCCCTCGTGCCCGTGTGCCGACACGTAGACGTAGAGCACGGCCTTGCGGCCCGGCGCGCGGTGCACTTCGGCGGCCCGCGCCTTCGCCCACGCGAAGGCCTCGTCGAGCTGCGCGAGCGTCGGGGCCTTCAGCAGCTTCACGTCTTGCTCCGCCACCGAGCCGACCTCGGTGAGGGCGCGCTTCACCCGGGCGGCGTCGGCCTCGGCGAAGCGCAGCGTCTTGTGGGCGTCTGAGCCGCGGTTGTGGCCGGCGACGATCGCGAGGCGCGTCGGCGACTGGGCGGTGGCGAGCGCCACGCACGCGGCGATGAAGCCCCCCGTCATGGCGCCTCGCAGCGATCTTTCGCTTCCGTCACGCCGTTCTTGAACGCGGCGCAGAACGCGTCCTTCGCCTTCTGCTTCTGCCCCTGCGCCTCGTACGCGACTCCGAGGAAGAAGTGCGCCTTCCCGTCCGACGGGTCGGCCGCCACGAGCTCGCTCAGATCGTGCACGCCGTCGTCGACGTGGTTCTGCTTCAGCAGCAGCACCGCCCGGTTGAAGCGCGCGTTCTTGAACCCCGGCGAGGCCGCGAGGGCCGCGTCGAAGCTGCGCGCCGCCTTCCCGTACAGCGCGGCCGCGGCCTCGGCGTCTCCACCCTTCGCGGCCCCTTCGGCCTCGCGCACCTGCGCCCTGCCCTGCAGCGACAGCGCGGCGGCGAAGCCGGCGCACGACGCCGCGCGCTCCAGCTCGGCGCCGGGCTTGCTGCCGGCCTCGTGCTTCAGCCGCGCCAGCAGGAAGTCGGCCTCGGGCCCGTGCAGCGCCGAGAGCGCGGCCTCGTCCTTCGCGGCGCTCAGCTTCTCGGCCTCCGCTTCAGTGCGGCAGGTGGCCGGAGGCACCGGGTCGCCGTGAGAGCGATGCAGCGCGTCGAGCGCCGCGAACGGGTCGCCGGCCGGCACCGCCGGGGCGGGCCGCATCACGAACCACGCTCCCGCCGCCGCGCCGCCCAGCACCACCACGGCCACGCCGAACAGCGGAGCCCGGCTCCCGGCAGCGACCGGAGGCGGCGTCGATGCCGCTGCCGGCGCCGCGGCGCCGTTCAGCGTCACGCCGAGCTTCGTCGCGTACCAGGTGAGGATCGCGACCATCGAGTTGAGGCTCGCGATCACCTCCTGCTTGCCGACCTTCACGCCCTCGTCGGTGAGGCTGCCGGCGTGATCGTGCGCCGAGAGGTTCCCCCACGCCTGCACGGTGCCCATGTGCGCGAGGATGTTCGTGGGGATGATCCCCGCGTTCGCCTGCTGGCGGAACTTGGTGATCAGCTCGTCGAGCATCGCCTTGCCGACGGTCTGCTTCAGCTCGCGCGTGACGAGATCGCGCAAGATCGCCTCGAGCACGAGCCGCGTGTTCTGCATCACGCCGCGGTAGTCCGACGCGCGCCCGCGCGCCGCGATCGCCTGAAGATCACCCGAGACGCGGCCGAAGTGGCCGGCGAGCTGATCGATCTGGTTGAAGAGCGGGTCGATCTCCACGGGTCACTTCATCAACCGATCGAGCTCGAGCGTCGCGAGCATGAAGTCCGGCTGGGCCTTCACCACCGCCTCGAGCTTCTCTTTCGCGGCCTTCTTGTCCTTCTTGTCGAGGTGATCGAGCGCCTGCGAGTACTTCACGGCGTTCTCCATCGTGAGCTTGCCCTGCTTCTTCCGCGGCGGCGGCGGCTCGCGCGCCGCGGCCTTCGCGATGAGGCCCGTCAGCTTGTCGGCGAGCCGCGCCTCGGCGCCGAAGATGTCGTTGCCGTCGACGGTCTCGCGCGAGCCGCCGAGCACCTCGGCGGTCTCGACCTTGAGCAGCTTCGACGACATGCGCGTGCCGCCGCTCAGCGACAGCACGTCGCCCATCACCAGGAACTGCGCTCCGAGCAGCTTGCCGATCTGCTGCGCCGTGCTCGGGTCGATCTTCTTCGTCTGCTGCAGGTTGAGCTCGGCGACGACCTCTTCGAGCCGCAGGCGCTCGACGACCGTGATGGCCGGGTCGTTCGCGAGGTCGGTGATGATCATCTCGGCGAGGCCCTTCTTCAGCAGCGCGTGCTCGGGGTTCTGCGATTCGATGTCGAAGTAGAGCACCGCGACGCGCGGCTTCTCGGGCGCTTTCTCGGCCGCAGACGCCGACAAAGCCACCAACCACGAGAGTGCGACCGCGCGTGTCATGACCCGTTTCTACCCCTATGCTGCGCCCGCTCCAATGCCCCTGGCCGAGACCGTCGAAGCGCTCTTTGACCCGCAGCGTGTCACCTGGAACCTCGCGAGGCCTGACCCCGGAGCCGAGCCGAAAGCGCAGGAAATCTGGCTCGGCGTGGGCACGCGAGACGCGGGCCTGGCGCCGCACCCGCGCATGTTGTCGTGGAAGCTCCCGCAGTGGCGGGCGCTGAACCTGCGATCGACCAGCGAGGCGGTCATGCGCTCGGCAGACGCGCTCGACGGCCTGAAATTCCCCATCGAGCTGCGCGCGCACGAGCCGACGCTCGACACCGTCGCCGCGAGCCTGCTGGCGATTCACCGCGTGCTGCACAAGGCCTGGCCCGCGGGCGCGAGCGCCCTCGTCTCGTACGTCAGCGACTGGGAGCAGGGCCGCACCGAGCGGGCCGGCAAGTACGAGTCGGCGCTGGCCTCGGTCTTCTACGCGTCGCTGAGCGTCGCGAAGGGCGACCTCAAGCTCCTCGCCTCGCTCGTCGCGGGGGCGCTCGGCGAGCAGGCGCCGCTCGATGCTCTGCCGCCGCACCTCATCCCCTCGCGGGTCTCGCGGCGGCTGAAGGCCGACTCGGATCTGTACCGCGCAGAGCTCTCGCGCGGCTGGAAGCTGCAGCTCGATCTGCCGCTCGACGACAACCTGGGCAGCCGGCGCATCGACGCGCTGTTCCTGAGCTCCCCGCAGGACGTCACGGTGCTGAAGCTGCTCGCGCGGCACGACCACGAGCAGTCGAGTTACCGCCGCGGCTTCGAGCTGATGGCGGTGCACGCGCCGAACGAGGCGAACGCGTACAGCCGGCACACCATCACGCTCGCGCCCGAGTCGGCCGGTACGCTCGGCGACCTCGGCGTCGCGCTCGACCAGCTCGAAGGGCCCGCAGCGCCCGACGGCAGCCCGCGCGTGAAGGGCCGCCCGCGCTTCAGCTTCCAGCCGGCGGCGCTGGAGGGGCTCGCCGACCCCTGGTACTCCGACGGGTACGCGTGGGCGAAGGGGCGGTCGACGCTGGTCGCTCCGCCGTTCGCGGGCACGCGGCTCACGCGCGAGCAGATCTGGGAGACCGTGTGGCAGCGCTACAACCTCGGCCGCAACGTGCACGTGACGCGGTCGCGCACGGTGTTCGCGAAGCCGTTTCGCATCAAGCAGGCGCCGAGCGAGGCGCACCTGCAGTCGCTCGGCTTCCAGCGGACGCGGCTCGACAGCGCGAAGCACGGCTTCCTGCCGTCGGTGACCGGCTCGTTTCACGGCGACGATCGCGGCGCCGACGTCACGCACTGGGTGAAGGGCGAACTGCGGCTCTCGCTGTATCCCTCGGAGCTCGCCCTCGTGTGGATCGAGCGGACCGCGCAGAACACGACGCTGCTCGAGCTCTGCCACGCGCAGAGCCGGCTGTCGCAGGGCTCCGAGCTCGACGGGCTGCCGTCGGTGAAAGAGCTCGAGCCCTTCCTCGAGCCGATCGTGCGCGAGCGCTGGCTGGTCTACGGCGCGTACCGCATCAACCGCGCGCGCTCGTCGATGCTCGACGAGTCGCGGTGCGTGCTCGGGCTGTTCCACTGCCTCGCCTCCGGAGTCGCCCCGACGCTCGCGAACCTCCCCACCGACGCCGCGGTGCAGGCGCGCAAGGTGCAGCGCGACCGCGACCTCGAGCACTGGTTCACGTCGACCGGCGGAGCGCGGCTGCACCTCGAGCTGGAAGACGCCTCGGACGCGCCGCCGCTCGACGAGGACTTCGCGCTGTTCCTCATCACGCTCGGCCAGCGCTACGCGGCGTTCGAGATCACGCGGCGCATGGGTGAGCTCGAGCGCAAGTCGCGCACCTCGGCGCTGGCGGCGCTGCGGCCTCCGGGCGACGTGCGCGGCGACGTAATGCTGTTCATCAACTCGCTGTGGCACGCGCGCGTGAGCGACGACCCCGACCTCGACGCGCGCTACGACGCGTGGCGTGCGCTGCACGGCATGCACGAGACCGTCGACTCGCTGCGCAGCCAGACCCAGGAGCTCGACGAGTACCGCAAGGAGCGCTTCGAGAGCATGGTCGGCCTGCTCGTCTTCGTGTTCCTGCCGATCACGATCGTGTGCGGGTTCTTCTCGGGCGTTCAGTTCGAGGAGCTGCCGCTCGAGAAGGGCTTGCCCTGGACGACAGGGGGCTGGAAGATCTTCCTCATCTACACCGCGCTGTTCACCGTGGTGACGTTCGGAACACTGGTGCTGGGCCGCCTGCTGACGTGGCGAAGGAGATAGTCATGGGACGTGGACTGTTGAGCATCGTGATCGGCGCCGTCATGGTGATCGGCGGGCTGTCGGGGAACCTGGTGCTGCGCGGCACCGAGAGCGGCGGCGGTCTCGCCGTGCTGGGCTTCGTGGTGATCGGGGTCGGCGTGTTCCGCATCATGCAGGCCAACAAGCAGAACCCGCCGGCGGATGGCGGCGGTGCCGGAGGCGCACCGCCTCCACAACCCTGAGCTCAGTCGTCGGGCTCGTCGCGCCGCGCGCGGTGGGTGTCGACCTGCACGCCCTGCTCGCTGAACCTGAGGATGCAGCCCGGCGGCAGCGCGAGGTACTTCATCAGCTCGGGGACCTTGAGCGAGGCCTCCTCGAGCGACCGCGTCTGGAGCTCGGCGGGCGCGTGCTCCTTGCCGCAGGTGAACGACCAGCCGCTCTCTTTCTGGGACTGGGGCTCTTTGCGCTCGGCGCGCAGGTCGGCGACTCCGACGAGGCACGTGCACATCTTCGCGGTGGTGCTCTGGTGCGGCGACTCGCCGGTGAGATCGTACTCCTCGAGCACGAGTCGCTGCTCGAGCGCGCGGTGCAGCACCGGGGTGAGATCGAGCTGCGGCGGCGCGGTCGGCCGCGCGTAGCCCATCACCCGCAGGGCTCCGACGCCGTAGAACAGCCGCTCGGGGAGCAGCCGCGACATGAACGGCGGGTGCCAGCCGCGGAACGGCCCGAGGAACTGCTCACCCTCGGCGGCGAGGAAGAGCAGCTTGTCGAAGCCGAACGACATCGTCTGCTTGTGCTCGACGCGGCGGGCCTGGCTCATCGCGTAGTCGGCGAGGTGGCTGCAGAGGATGGCGGCGTCTTCGAGCAGCTCGCCGCCCTTGAACGCGAACGAGATCTCGCGTTGTCCGAGCTTGCTGAGCCCGAACGTCTCGGCGCGGAAGCCATGGTCGCCCTGCTCGTGGAAGCCGACGGAGATGAGATCTTCCGCGAACGGGTCTTCGGGGAGGTCGCGCGCGCTCAGGAGCGGAAACGGGTACATGCGCAGCACGTCGAGGCCCCACCCCTCGAGGCCCTCGACGGCCTCGGTGAGAATGCGCTGGCTGTCGGCGAAGAAGGTGCCCGCGCTGCCCTTCGTCTCGCGGAGCAGCGCGAGCAGGTAGCAGGCCTGCGGCTTGTAGCGCTGCATCTCGGAGGCGTGAGGGCCGAAGAGCGAGGTGTCGTGCGGGGTGACGACCTCGTCGAGCTGGGTGAGCGAGAGCTCGACGCCGCGCGGCACGCTGACGTCGGCGCGCGGCGCTTTCCCGGTGGTGTAGATCGCGAAGAAGCTGCTCAGCAGGGGCAAGGCGCATCGATTCTAGGAGAGACGGCCTGAAGCGCCAGTGGATCATCGACCTGAGCGGCACGAGAGAGCCCGAGCCATTCCCCAGACGCGGGCACGAGCCCGAAACCGTGAACGAACGCGGGACCGTCCACGAGCCCGAGCGCTGGCGCGGGCCCGGTCTCGCCCGCAACCCCAACCCCAGCCCCAACCCCAGCCCCAACCCCAGCCCCAACCCGAACCCCGCACCGCCCGCTAGAACGCGCCGCCCTCGCGGTACTGCCCCCAGACCTTGCGAAACACATCGCTGATCTCACCGAGCGTGGCGTAGGCCTTCACGGCCTCGAGCACGGGAGGCATCAGGTTGTCCGCCCCGCGGCACGCGGCCTCGACCTTCGCAAGCGCGGCCTGCACCGCTGCGGCGTCACGCGAGGCCTTCACCTCGGCGAGCCGCGCGACCTGCTCGTCATGCACCTTCTCGTCGATCTTGAGGATCTCGATCGGCGCGTCGGCCTCGGCCCTGAACCCGTTGACGCCGACGATGATGCGCTCACCCTGCTCCACCTCGCGCTGGAACCGGTACGCGCTCTCGCCGATCTCCTTCTGGGGGTACTGCTCCTCGACCGCGCGGATGATGCCGCCCATCTCGTCGATGCGGCGGATGTAGTCGGTCGCGCGCTTCTCCATCTCGTCGGTGAGGTACTCGATGAAGTACGAGCCGGCGAGCGGGTCGACGACGCGGTCGACGCCCGACTCGTGCGCGATGAGCTGCTGCGTGCGCAGGGCCAGCGTCACCGACTCCTCGGTGGGCAGCGCGTAGGTCTCGTCGAGCGAGTTCGTGTGCAGCGACTGGGTGCCGCCGAGCACCGCGGCCAGCGCCTGCATCGCCGTGCGCACCAGGTTGTTGTACGGCTGCTGCGCCGTGAGCGAGACGCCCGCCGTCTGCGCGTGCGTGCGGAGCAGCCACGACCGCGGGTCCTTCGCGCCGAAGCGCTCCTTCATCGTCTTCGCCCAGATGCGGCGCGCGGCGCGGAACTTCGCGATCTCTTCGAAGAAGTCGTTGTGAACGTCCCAGAAGAACGACAGCCGGCCCGCGAAGGCGTCGACGTCGAGGCCGCGCTTCACGCACTCCTCGACGTACCCGATGCCGTCGGCGAGCGTGAACGCGAGCTCCTGAACAGCCGTCGCCCCCGCTTCGCGGATGTGGTACCCGCTGATCGAGACCGGGTTCCACTTCGGCATGTGCTCGCTGCAGAACTCGATCATGTCGACCACGATGCGGACGGCTGGCCGCGGAGGCACGATCCACTCCTTCTGCGCGATGTACTCCTTCAGCATGTCGTTCTGAATCGTGCCGCCGAGCTTCGCCATCGGCACGCCCTGCTTCTCGGCGACCGCGATGTACATGCACAGCGCGACGATCGCCGGCGCGTTGATCGTCATCGACGTCGTCACCTCGTCGAGCTTGATGCCGTCGAAGAGGATCTCGAAGTCCTTCAGCGTCGAGATCGCGACGCCCTCTTTCCCGACCTCGCCGCGCGACATCGCGTGGTCGGCGTCGTAGCCCATCAGCGCCGGCATATCGAAGGCCGTGCTCAGCCCCGTCACGCCGTGCTCGATGAGGTACTTGAAGCGCGTGTTCGTGTCTTTCGGGGTGCCGAAGCCCGCGAACTGCCGCATCGTCCACAGGCGGCCGCGGTACATCGTCGGCTGCGTCCCGCGCGTGAACGGGTACTCGCCCGGCAGCCCGATGTCGTCGAGGCGCTCGCTCTTGCGATCGGCGAGCGTGAGCAGGTCGGGAATCGGGATGCCCGAGTCCGTCGTGAACTCGCGCTTGCGCACCGGCATCTTGGCGGTGACGGGCTCCAGCGTCTCTCTGCGCCAGCGGGCGACGTCCTTCGCGACGGCCTGCGCCGTGGCCGGGTCATAGGTCGTCGCCGCCTTCTTCTTCGGCGCGGCGGACTTCTTCTTCGCGGCCGGGGCGCGGCGGGCGGCCTTCAGACGTGCGGTGCGGGGGCTCTTGCGAGAACGGGAGCTGGCCATGCCCGACGCATTACCACGCCTTCAGCCGCTTCACCGCCTCCGCCAGCGTCGCGTCGCCTTTGCAGAACGCGAACCGCACCAGGCGCTTCGCCTCGGCCTTGTGCTCCGGCGAGTAGAACGCCGACGGGGGGATCGCGGCGACCCCGACCTCCTTCGTGAGCCACCGGCACGTCTCGAAGTCGTCGGCCTTCGCGTGGCGGCCCGCGTCGGCGATCACGAAGTACGTGCCCTGCGGCGTGAACGGCTCGAACCCCGCGCCCTCGAGCGCCTCGACGAGGAAGTCGCGCTTGGCCCGGTACATCTGCTCGAAGCCCGCGAAGTACGCGTCGGGCAGCTGCAGCGCCTTCGCGATCGCCTCCTGAAACGGCGACGCCGTCGCGAAGGTCACGAACTGGTGCGCCTTCTGCGTCGCGCGCACCAGCGCCGCGGGCCCCAGCGCCCAGCCGATCTTCCAGCCGGTGAACGAGAAGCTCTTGCCGCCGCTGCTGACGGTCAGCGTGAGGTCGGGCAGCACGGTCGCGGTGCGCAGGTGCCTGCCCGGCGAGTAGACGAGGTGCTCGTACACCTCGTCGCTCAGCACGACGGCTCCGCGGCGGAAGGCGTGCTCGCCGATCAGCTTCAGCTCGTCGCGCGTGAAGCACTTGCCGGTCGGGTTGTGCGGCGTGTTGACGATGACCAGCTTCGTGCGGTCGGTGAACGCGGCGGCGAGCTCGGCCTCGTCGAACGACCAGGCGGGCGGCCGGAGGCGCACGTACCGGCAGCGCGCTCCGGCCATCTCGACGCTGGCGACGTACGAGTCGTAGAACGGCTCGAAGACGACGACGTCGTCGCCCGGGTTCACGAGCCCCATCACCGCGTCGAAGATCACCTCGGTCGCGCCGCTCGCGACGCTGACCTCGGTCTCGGGGTCGACCTTCTGATCGTAGAAGCGCAGCGCGTGGGCCGCGACCGCCTTGCGCAGCGAGGCCGCGCCGGTCGTGATCGCGTACTGGTTCACGCCTGCCTCGATCGCGTCGATCGCGGCCTGCTTGATCTCTTCCGGCCCGTCGAAGTCGGGGAAGCCCTGGCCGAGGTTGACCGCGTTCGACGCGCGGGCGAGCGCCGAGAACTCGCTGAAGACGGTGGTGCCGAACCCTGCGACGCGCGCGGCTTCGCGGCTCATCGCAGCGCCAGGAAGGCGAGCACGGTGCCGGCCACGAGCAGCAGGCCGCCGATCATGATGAACAGGTTGCGGCGCTGCAGCGAGAGTCGGGCGTCGAGCTCGCGGCGCTGGAGCTCCTGGCTGGCCGCGCGCAGGTCGTCGAGCTTCACGGTGTCGGAGGTGCGCGTCATCGGCTCGTCGGTGTCGTAGCTGGCTCCGGTGGCGGCGGCCGCCAGCACCTGCTTCGCGTGGCCGATGAGCTTGTCGGCGCCCGCGTAGACGGCGAGCGCCTTCGCGGCGTTCTCGAGCCGCTTCATGCGCAGCTGGGCGTCTTGATCGAACGCGATGTCTCCGCTCGCGCGGGCGCCGGCCGAGCCGACCTTGTCGAGGGCGACGCCGGTGCGCAGGCCGGCCTGCCGGTCGAAGAGGAAATAGTCCTCGAAGAGGAAGAGCTCCTGCCGGGTGACGCGACCGTCCTTGTCGACGTACGTGATGAGATCGGCGCCCTTGGCGCCTCGGTGCCAGATGGTGCGGGCGCCCTGCTCGTCCGGAGGCGACTCGACCGCGCGGATGCGGAACATCGTCTCGATGGCGGACTTGAGCTCGTTGGGGGTCCGCTGCAGTACGGTCGCCACGGTGCATTCATACACCGGAGCCTCGGCTCGAGCGCAGCGACCTGCGCTCCCGTGGTACTCCTCCCAGGGCGATGCTCCGCCTCCTCCTCGTGCTCTCGGTGCTGCTCGGCTGCGCCTGCCCCAACAACAAGCGCCCGCCGCCGCCGCCTCCCACCCGCTGCGAGGTCGACCTCGACGAGACCGGCCTCTTCGAGAAGGTCGGCACCGGCTCGAAGGCCTCCGAGATCACCGACGCCTCCCAGCTCATCGGCGGCGAGATGGCCCACGGGCAGGTCGGCGACTTCCTCATCGAGAACGGCCAGGTGCGCTTCGTCATCCAGGCGCCCCGCCGCGTCCTCGGCCCCAGCCCCTACGGCGGCGTCATCATCGACGCCGACTTGAAGCGCCCGGCCGGCGAGCCCGGCCACGACCAGCTCGGCAAGCTCTCGGTGTTCTACCAGTTCGGCCGCACCATCGAGGCCGACACCGTCGAGGTGGTCAACGACGGCTCCATGGGCGGCTATGCCGTCATCGCCGTCGACGGCCCCGACGCCGTCAACGACTACCTCAACCTGCCCGGAGTCATCTCGAGCATGCTCGGCGGCGCCGCGCTCGCGGTCGACCCCAACACCGCGCTGCCGCTGCGCGCCACCACGTACTACGTGCTGTCGCCCTCCGAGAGCCGCATCCGCATGCTCACCGCGTTCTGCAACGACGGCACCGAGAGCGTCGTCGTCTCCATGGGCGATCTCTTCGAGCAGGGCGGCAGCACCGAGCTCTTCAACCCGACCGGCTGCACGAACGGCGTGGGCCTGATGTCGAGCTGCCTCGTCGACCCGTTCCCCTGGTACGCGTTCCAGGGCGACGGCGTCGCCTACGCCTTGCGCAGCTACAAGTTCACCGACCCGAAGACGCCCGAGCCGCAGAGCGCGATGATCGGCTTCTCGGGCGTCGTCGGCAGCCTCGCGGGCGGCAAAGATCAGCAGGGCCTGCTCACGTGGCTCAGCACCGACTCCACGAGCCGGCCGGGCTCGTTCGGCATCCTCTCGGGCCAGAAGCGATCGTACGTGAGAGATCTCATCCTCGGGCGCGACGTCGCCGACATCACCTCGCAGCTGCTCGCGTTCGACAACCAGGGCAAGGCGCGCCTCAGCGTCGTCGTCACGAACCCCGACGCCACCCCGGCCGCGAACGCGCGGGTCGCCGTCATCCGCTCGAGCGACGGCAAGCAGCAGACGCTCATGATCACCGGCGCCGACGGCAAGGCGAAGGCCGACCTCCCCATCGGCAACTACACGCTGAAGGTCGGCGCCATGGGCCACGCCATCGAGCCCGGCGCCGACGCCCAGCTGCCGGTGCAGGGCCTCACGAAAGATCTGCGCCTCGGTCAGGCCCGCCACCTGCGCGTGAACGTGAAGGACCCGTCCGGCGCCGCGCTGCCCGCGAAGATCACGGTGCGCTGCCCCGGCGGCGCGTGCCAGACGCCCTCGACCGCGTACCGCCCGTTCTTCGACGTCGACCCCCTGCCCTCCGACATCCAGGCGATCGGCTTCGCCGACGGCACCGGGGCCGCCGACGTGCTCGTCCCGCCCGGCGCCTACGAGGTGCTCGTCTCGCGCGGGCCCGAGTACAACGGCTGGCCCGACACCTTCCCGATGGCCGGCCAGATGGTCGACCTGAGCACGATGGATCAGACGATCGACCCCGTGCTCGCGCGCGTCGTCGACACCGACGGCTGGCTCAGCGCCGACCTGCACGTGCACGCGGTGAACAGCGCCGACACCTCGGTGCCGAACCGGCTGCGCGTGCTGACGTTCGCGGCCGAGGGCGTCGACGTGCTCGCCGCCACCGATCACGACGTCGTCACCGACCTCGCCCCCTACGTCGCCGAGCTGGGCCTCACCGGCAAGATGTTCACGATGATCGGCTGCGAGGTCTCGCCGTTCGACTACGGGCACCAGAACGTCTACCCGGTGGCGCGAGCCGACACTCCCAACGGAGGCGCCTTCGACTGGGCCGGCCCCGACGGCCCCACGCTGCGCCTCGACGAGCTCTACGCGGGGCTGCGCACGCAGCACCCGGGCGCCGTGGTTCAGCTCAACCACGCGCGCGGCGGCCTCGGCGCCCTGACGCAGCTGAAAGTGGACACGCGCACCGGCGCCACGCACGCCGACCCCGCGACCTTCCGCATGGCGCCCAACCCCGCCGCCACCGCGAACGACACGAAGCTGATGAGCGAAGACTTCGACGCGATGGAGGTGCACAACAGCAGCACCCCGAGCGTCGCGCTGATGAACGACTGGTTCACGTACCTCTCGCGCGGGAAGCTCAAGGCCGCGACCGCGGTCTCCGACTCGCACACCGTTCACCGCGAGACCGTCGGCTACGGCCGCACCTGGGTGAAGCTCGGCGCCTACACTCCGCAAGGCTTCGCCGAGGCGTTGAAGGCGCGGCGCGCCGTCGGAGGCAACGGCCCGTTCATTCGCTTCACCGCGCGCAGGCTCGACGCGATGAACATGCCGGTCGGCAGCGCCGTCGACGTCGGCGACACCCTGAGCCTCGCGGCCGGAGAGAAGGTCGAGCTGACGGTCGACGTTCAGGCGCCGGAGTGGATGACGTTCGACATCATCGAGGTGTTCACGCACGGGCCCGGCCGCGAGGCGGTCAACGGGGTGACGAACACGACCGCGCTCATGCCGGTCGCATCGCGGAGCCTCGTGTCGACGATGCTCCCGGTCGAGGCCGTGCCGATGGTTCCGAACGCGCGGCGCATTCACGTCACCGAGACGTTCACCCTGACCCCGACGGCGGACACCTGGTACGTCGCCTTCGTGCGCGGCAGCAGCGCGGTGCGGCCGCTGTTCCCGCTGCTGATCGACGGCGTCTCGTGCAACGCGAGCGGAGCCTGCACCACGGGCAACCGCTACCCGTGGAGCTTCACCAACGCGATCCTCATCGATGCCGACGGCAGCGGCAGCTACGACGACTTCCCGCTCAAGGGTCAGGGGCTCTCGGCGCCGGTGCCGAAGGCCGTGAAGCCGCCCTACCGCGTACCGTCGCTCGACGAGGTGCTCGAGATGATCCGCACGCTCAAAGAGCACCGGCACGAGTGAAGCAGAAGCTGCTCGCGAGCGCGTTCGTGCTGGGGGTCAGCATCAGCGCCGGCATGGCCATCGGCCTGTGGTGGGCGAACGAGACGGAGGAGGCGATCTGCGACCGGCTCGAAGAGGAGTGCGGCGAGGCCGCGATGCTTCGCGACGACTGCCTCGAGGGCCGGCAGCAGGACCTGATCCGCTACGGCGTCGGCGCGATGCGGCGGGTCAAGGCGTGCCTCGCGCAGGCCCCGCACGACTGCATGGCGGTGAGCGCGTGCGTGGCGTCGGCGGGCGGCGAGATCGACGGCTGAGATTGCGGTACCGGCAATCTGCCGGTTATGTTCTACGTACCGGTAAATTGACAGTGGGCACCCGAATCGACATCAGACCTGATCGCTCGGCCAAGGCCAGGCTCGACCGCGCCGCGGCGCGACTTGGCCTGCCGCTCTCGGCGTTCGTGCTGTCGGCGGCGCTCGAGCGCGCGCAAGACGTTCTGGCGCGGGAGCAGCGACTTCTCTCCGACCGAGACCGCGATCGGGTCATGGCCCTGCTCTCTCGCCGGCCCAGGCGCAACGCTGCGCTGAGGAAGGCGCTCAAGCACCACCAGGAGCTCATCGCTTCGTCCGAGGAATGACCTCCTCGCGCTTCGTGATCGAGCTCCTGCAGAAAGATCATGAGCGCAGGTCGTTCAGGTGCGGCTCTGCCGCCCTCGACGACTTCCTCGCGCGCTTCGCGCGACAGAACGCCGATGCGGGAGTCGCCCGCACCTTCGTCGCCGTCGCGCCGCCGTCGTCGCGGGTGGCCGGCTACTACTCCCTCGCGGCCTCCAGCATTCGGTTCGCCACGGTGCCTGAAGCGTTGCGCCGGCGACTGCCTCGGTACCCCATCCCTTCGATTCTCCTGGCGCGCCTGGCGACGGACGTGACCGTGCGTGGTCTGGGGCTCGGAGCCGCACTGCTCGTCGATGCCGGCAAGCGCGCCGCGCGGCTGTCAGGCGAGGCCGGAGTGCGCTTTCTCGAGGTGGTCGCGAAAGACGATGCGGCCACAGCGTTCTACGTGAAGCACGGGGCGACGCCGCTGCTCGACGACGCCCGGCATCTGGTCTTCGACATCCGGGTGTTTCAGTCGCCCTCTTGATGCCGCGGAAGCCCGTCGTCCGGCACCTCGTAGTAGTCGCCCTTGCTTGCCACGAAGATGTGCGCCTTCGAGCGGATGCCGGTGGGCGCATCGAGCGTGCCGACCGCGATGCCGATCGGCTCGTGGGCCTCGTCGAAGAACAGCGTCGACCCGCACTCGCCGCAGAAGCCGCGCCGCACCGTCTCGCTCACCTGGTGCCACTTGAGGCCGCGGTCCTCGGTCAGCTTGAAGTGACGGTGATCGGTGCCGGTGTACGCGCCGACGTGGCCGTGCCAGCGGCGGCACTTCGAGCAGTGGCAGTAGATGACGTTGCTGAGCACCCCGGTCTGGTACCGCACGGCTCCGCAGAAGCAGCCCCCGCTGCGCGTCATGTCACGGCTCCCGGTAGAGGATCACGCCGCCGCCCCCCGGCTCGAGCGAGGGGTTCGCGTTCGACTCGTACGTGAGCGCGATCGTGAGCTTGCCCGGCAGGTGCGACGCCATGTTCACCCACAGCCCGCCCTGGTTGATCACGGGCGCCATCGAGCCCACCGACTGCGGGTGGCACACGGTGAACCCGGTGCCGTTGGGAGTGCGGCCGAGCTTCGGCCCCCCGCACTGCTGGCCGATGGCCCCCGCGCGCTGGAAGTTCGCGACGATCGCGACGTTCTCGCCGCCCTCGCTCACGATCGCCTGGTACCACTGCGTCGAGTCGAGCATCACGATCGGCCCGTTGCGCGGAAGGAAGACCGGCGTCGACCAGACGCCCGCTACCCTCTGCGCGTACCAGACCTCGCCGTTCGGGTCCGCGAGCTTCAGGTGAAACGCGACGCGGGGCACGTCGTTCTGCAGCGTCAGGCTGACCGAGGGGAGCCTCGCGGGCGTGTCGACCGGCACGTCGGTGGTGGCGATCGTCTGCACCGAGCCCATCGACGCGTACGACAACGTCACCCGGCCCGCCGTGTCGTCGCTGAAGAACGCGAACCCGGCGGTGCCCGTCGAATCGACGGCCATCGCGAACGGCCAGTCGCGGGCCGCGAGGGCGCCCTGCACCTCGGTGTCGACGGTGCTGTTTGGCCCGCGCGCGCGGTAAACGATCTTCCCGCAGGCTCCGGCGTCGCACGCCGGCCTCGCGGCGTACGCCACGTGCAGCTTGTCGCCGGAGTACGCCAGCACCGGGTTCGACAGCTTGCTGCCGTCGGTGTTCGGGAGGTTGATGTCTTCGAGCGAGAAGGTCTTGCCCTCGTCCTCCGAGTGGCCGTAGCGCACCGCGCCGTTCTCGTTCACGTACGCGACGCCGATCTGGCCGGTCGCCGGGTGGCGCGCGAGCGAGATCTGCCGGTTCGGGTGCGCGACGTCGATGGTGCCCACCACCTCGATCTGCACCGGCGCCTGCCACGCCCGGTCCGTCCCGTTCCACCGCGTGAACACCAGCCGGTTGTCCGAGTACACGCCGTCGGCGTTCGGGTCGACGATGTACGCCGCGATCATCGGCTGCTTGAACTGATCGAGCGCCATCGCCGCGCTCACGCCGTAGCGCGACGTCGCGCCCGCATCGCGCGGCAGCGGCAGCGCCGTCGACCACCCCACCGGAGGGTCCATGCCCTGCTGCCGGCCCGCATCCACGCCGGCGTCTTCCATGCCTCCGCCCGTGCCGCCGGCGCCGCCGTCGGTCATGGGCCGCGGCTTCGGCCCACACGCCGTCACCACCAACGCCAGCATCAACCCCAGTGCTCTCATGTGCTCACCGTCTTGAAGATCTCGCGCGCAATCACCAGCCGCTGAATCTCGCTGGTGCCCTCGTAGATGGTCTGCACCCGGGCGTCTCGCAGGTACCGCTCGACGGGGAACTCGTCGATGTACCCGTAGCCGCCGTGAATCTGCACCGCGCGATCGCAGACCCAGTTCGACGTCTCGCTGCAGAACAGCTTCGCCATCGACGCCTCTCGCGTGAACGGCTTCCCGGCCTCTTTGAGTGTCGCGGCCCGCAGGCAGAGCAGCTCGCTCGCCTCGAGCCGCGTGTGCATGTCGGCCATCATCCACCGAAGCGCCTGGAACTCGGCGATGGGGTGGCCGAAGGCCTTGCGTTCTTTCGCGTAGCGGATCGAGGCCTCGAGCGCGGCGCGGCCGACGCCGCAGGCCTGCGCCGAGATGCCGATGCGGCCGCCGTCGAGCGCGACCATGGCGAGCTTGAAGCCATCGCCCTCGCGCGCGAGCAGGTTCTCTGCCGGGATCTCGCAGTTCTCGAACGTGAGCGACACGGTGTTCGAGCCGCGCAGCCCCATCTTGTCTTCCGCTCGGCCGATGATGAGCCCCTTCGTGCCGCCCTCGACGATGAAGCACGACAGGCCCTTGTTGCCGGTGTCGGCGGTGCGCGCCCAGACGACCATGACCCCGGCGTGGGCGCCCGACGTGATCCACTGCTTCGAGCCGTTCAGCACCCACCGGTCGCCCTTCTTCACGGCGCGCGTGCGCAGCGCTCCGGCGTCGGAGCCGCAGTGCGGCTCGGAGAGCGCGAACGCTCCGACGCAGGCCTGGCCGGTGGCGAGCGCGGTGACGTGCTTCTTCCTCTGCGCCTCGTCGCCGTACGCGTTGATGAGCTCGGCGGCCATGTTCGTGACCGCCATGCCGACCGCGGTCGAGGCGCAGGCGGCCGAGATCTCGATCATCGCGAGCGCGTAGCTGACGACGCCCGCCGCGGCGCCGCCGTAGGCCTCGGGGATGTTGACGCCGAGGAGCCCGAGCTCGCCGAGCTTCGGGTAGACGTCTTTGGGGAACAGCTCCTCGCGGTCGAGCCTGCGGGCCTGCGGAGCCACGACCTCGCGCGCGAACTTCCGCGCGGTGTCGCGGATGAGCGACTGCGTGTCCGTCAGCTCGAACTTCACCGAACCGCTTTCAGGTTGAACGGGAACTCGATCGGCTGATCCTTGCCGTTCGGAGTCTTCGGGAACTGCATCGACGACAGCACCGTGATGACGCAGTCGTGGAGCTTCGGGTCCTTCAGCGTCGTGCCCTTCTTGAGGATCTCGGCCTTCTTCACGTGGCCGCTGGCGCCGACGACCCACTTCGTCTTCAGCACGCCCTCGACGTCCTTGTCCTTCGCGGCGAGCGTCTCCTCGTAGCAGGTCTGAATCTTCGTCTGCCAATACGCCACGACGGTCTTCACGCTCTCGGGCGTGAACGGCATCGTGCGCACGTCGGGCCCCTCGGCCGGAGCCGCCTCTTCGACGGTGCCACCGTCGGCGGCGTTGTCCACCACGATGGCGCCCTTGATCGCGTCCTTCTGCGCCGCGCTCGTCTCGCCGCCTTTCTTCTTCGGAGCCGCCGCCAGCGCGAGCGTCAGGGCGATGCACACCACCGTCAGGTTCATGTCGTTCAGTCCTTGAGCAGAGAGGCCGAGATCACGATGCGCTGAATCTCGCTGGTGCCTTCGTAGATCTCGGTGATGCGGGCGTCGCGCACGTGGCGCTCGGCGTCCATCTCCTTCGAGTAGCCCATGCCGCCGTGCACCTGCAGCGCCTTGTTGGCGACCCGGCTCGCCATCTCGCTCGCGTACAGCTTCGCCATCGAGCTCTCGGGGCTGTGGCGCACGCCCTTGTCCTTGAGCAGCGCCGCCCGCAGCGTCAGCAGCCGCGCCGCGTCGATCTCGGTCGCCATGTCGGCGAGCATGAACTGAATCGCCTGGTGATCGCGGATCGGCTTGCCGAACGTCTTGCGCTCGTTCGAGTACGCGAGCGCCTCTTCGTAGGCCGCGCGCGCGATGCCGATCGCCTGCGCCGCGATGCCGATGCGGCCGCCGTCGAGCGTGCTCATCGCGACCTTGAAGCCCTCGCCCTCCTTCCCGAGGATGTTCTTCGCCGGGACGCGCATGTCTTCGAAGTAGATGGTGCAGCTCCAGGCGGCGCTGATGCCCATCTTCTTGTCGGGCGGCTGCCGGTTGAAGCCCTTCGTGGCCGTCGGCACGAGGAAGGCGGTGATGCCCTTGTTACCCTTGCTCTGGTCCGTCATCGTGAACAGCACGATGGCGTCGGCCTTCGGGCCCACCGTGATCCAGTTCTTGCTGCCGTTGATGACGTACTCGTCGCCCTTCTTGACGGCGACGGTCTTCTGGGCGGCGGCGTCGCTGCCCGCCTCGGGCTCGGTGAGGCCGAAGCAGCCGAGCTTCTCGCCGCGCGCATAGGGAATGAGGAACTCGCGCTTCTGCTCGTCGGTGCCGAACTTCATCACCGGGTCGCAGTAGAGCGAGTTGTTGACGCTCATGATGACGCCGGTCGAGGCGCAGCCGCGGCTGATCTCTTCGATGGCCAGCGCGTAGCAGACGTTGTCGAGGCCGGCGCCGCCGAGCGCCTCGGGCACCGCGACGCCGAGCAGCGAGAGCTCGGCGAGCTTCTTCACTGCCGCTTCCGGCCACGCGTGCTGCTCGTCCCACTTGCGCGCGTTCGGCTGCAGCTCGTTCTTCGCCAGCTCGCGGCACATCTTCTGGATGTCCCGCTGAACATCCGTGAGCTCGAAATCCATGGGGTTGCGCTTATCATCCGAACCGGCCGATGCCCACCGAGGAGGAGTGCCTCAAAGCCGTGCAGGCCCTCTACCGCGTCCGCGCGGTCGAGAAGCCCCCGGGCCCCGACGGGCGCAAGGAGGTCTGGCACCAGGGGAACAAGGGCGCCGAGCTGCTGTCGACGGTCGACGCCGAAGGCCGCCTCGAGGAGCAGGACCTCACCCTGTTCAAAGAGGTCTTCTACTGGAGCCGCGGCAGCGCAGGCATGAAGACCGGCAAGCTCGTCGGCAGCGCCGACGTCTCGAGCCGCGGGAGCATCATGTGGGACCCGGCGCCGGCCCCGGTCCGGCTCGAGCGCTGCCGCAAGGCGCTCGATGGGTACTCCGGGAAGGACGAGTACCTGCGGCACCTGCGCGACGCGGTGAACGCGGCGCTGGCGGGGCTCGACTGGGACGATCAGCGCGTGGTGACGCGGCCGGTGCAGCCCGGAGACTCGCAGACGCTGCAGCTGCCGCCGCAGACGGGGCCGTTCAAGAAGCTGATCACGAAGATCACCGGAGCGGTGAAGAAGAAGTAAGCGATGCCGATGAACGAGGACGACGACGAGCACGACCCGTGGAACGAGCCGGAGCACCGGCATCCCCGCGCGCGGGAGCTGATGCCCGAGGAGCTGTTCGACTGCGCCGACGAAGACGCTCCCTTCGGCAGCGACGAGGGCGCCGAGGCGTACCTCGAGTACCGCGACTGGCGCGCGCAGAACCCGGGAGCGCCGCTGACCGAGTGCCTCGAGTGGATCGGTGACGAGTCGGACTACCCGGACGCCTTCACGTTCGACGCGACGATCATCGCGACCGTGCTCGGGCAGCTCGTCGCCGAGGGCCGAGTCGACGCAGCCGCCAAGCCCGCCGCGCGCCGCGCGATCGAACGGCAGCTGCTCGACGCCGGCCCACCGCGACGGCAGCTCCTCGAGATGTCAGCGGCTGCGATCGAGGCTGCTTAGGCGTGCTCAGGCGCCCTTGAAGCTCGCCGGCCGCTTCTCGAGAAACGCCTTCATGCCCTCGGCCTGATCGGCGGTCTTCATGAGCTGAGCGAACTTCTCGCGCTCCAGCGCGTTGCCCTGCTCGAGCGTCGTCTGCAGCCCCGCGTCGATCACCTCGAGCGCCGCGCTCACCGCGAGCGGCCCGCGCTTCGCGATGCGGCCGGCCACCTCGCGGCAGTGCGGCAGCAGCTTGTCGGGCGGCAGCACGTCGACGACGAGCCCGAGCTGCTTCGCGGTCGCGGCGTCGACCATGTCTCCGCTCGTGATGAGCCACTTCGCGCGCGCCGGCCCGATGAGCCGCGGCAGCCGCTGCGTCCCGCCCCACCCGGGGATCACGCCGAGCGTCACCTCGGGCAGCCCGAGCTTCGCCTTCTCGGACGCGAAGATGAAGTCGCACGCCAGCGCCAGCTCGCAGCCGCCGCCGAGCGCGAAGCCGTTCACCGCCGCGATCACCGGCACCTTGCACTGATCGATCGCCTCCATCGCCTGGTGGCCGTCTTGCGCCTTCAGCTTCCCGTCGAGCAGCTCGCCGATGTCGGCGCCGGCGACGAACGACTTCTCGCCCGCTCCGGTGATGATGATCGCCCGCGCCGTCTTCTCGACGCTGCGCACGGTCTCGAGCAGCTCGCTCAGCACCTGCGAGTTCAGCGCGTTCAGCGCCTTCTGCCGATCGATGGTGATGGTGGCGATGCCGTCGGTGACTTCGCTCTTCACGAATTCCATGTGCGCTCCCGTTCCTCAGTACTTGTAGAAGCCGCGGCCGCTCTTCTTGCCGAGCCAGCCGGCGTCGACGGTCTGCCGCAAGAGCGGGCTCGGCCGGTACTTGTCGTCTCCGAGCCCCTTGTGCAGCACCTCGGCGATGTACAGCACGGTGTCGAGCCCGATGAAGTCGGCGAGCTGCAGCGGCCCCATCGGCTGGTTGGTGCCGAGCTTCATGGCGGTGTCGATGTCTTCCGCGGTGCCGAGGCCCTCCTGCAGCGCGAAGCAGGCCTCGTTCAGCATGGGGATCAGGATGCGGTTCACGATGAAGCCCGGCATGTCCTTCGACACCACCGTCGTCTTCCCCATGCGCTCGGCGAGCTGCTTCGTCTGCGCGTAGGTGCCGTCGCTGGTGGCCGCTCCACGGATCAGCTCGACGAGCGACATCAGCGGCACCGGGTTCATGAAGTGCATGCCGATCACGGCCTCGGGCCGCTTCGTGGCGGCGCCGATGCGGGTGATCGGAATCGAGCTCGTGTTCGACGCGAGCACGCCGCCCGGAGCGACCACCGCGTCGAGCTCACGGAAGATCTTCTTCTTGAGCTCCTCGTTCTCGGTGACGGCCTCGATGCCGGCGTCGGCGCCCTTCACCTCGCCGATGCTGCCGGCCGTGCTCAGCCTCGCCAGCGCGTCTTTCCGCTTCGCGTCGTCGAGCTTGCCCTTCTCGACGAGCTTGCCGAGGCCCCCCTCGATGCGCGAGCGGCCCTTCTCGAGCGCCGCCGGCATGGCGTCGACGAGCGTGACCTTCAAACCCGAGGTCAGCGCGACCTGCGCGATGCCGGCGCCCATCTGACCGGCGCCGACGACGACGATGTGCTCGATGCTCATGGCGGCGGCGTATAGCCGCTCACCGGTTGCGCTGCACGCCTTCCCGGCACAGCCGATCGTCCGTCGCCCCGAAGTCGATGCACGACTCGTACGCGCTGGCCGCCTCCGCGCGCAGCCCGAGCTGCTCCCGCGCCGCTCCGAGCGCGCGCCACGCGTCCGTCCACACCGGAGTCATCAGCACCGCCTGCTCCAGCCACCTCACTGCCTCGTCGTACCGCCCGCGCTCCAGCTCCAGCGCTCCGAGCGAGCCGTACGGCTGCGACAGCTGCGGGTTCGCCACCATCATGTGGCGGAAGTCGCGCTCGGCCTCGTCGAGCTTCCCCTGCCGCCAGTGCGCGAGCCCGAGGTTGTGCCGCGCCTCGTTGTAGTCGGGGTTCACCTTCAGCGCGCGCTCGAAGCGCTCGACCGCCTTGGCGGGCGCACGGTCCTCGAGATCCAGCACGCCGAGGTTGTTGTAGGCCTGCGCCATCTCGGGGTTCAGGCGTATCGCCTTGATGTACCGCTCGCGCGCCTTCGCCTTGTCGCCGCGGCGCTGCGCGATGATGCCGAGGTTCACCTGCACCTCGGGGCACTGGGGGCAGAACTCCTCGGCGTGCAGGCAGACGATCTCGTCGAGCGTCTCGGCGCACTGCGCGCCGTAGGGATCATTGGGCGGCACGCGCAGCGGGCACGCGGTGAGCAGCAGCAGGCTGAGCCAACGCATCAGAAGTACACCGAGGCTGCGAGGGTGCCGCCGTACGCCGGCCGGAACAGCGACCTGCTGTTCACGCCGAAGTAGGCCGTGAAGAACGTCCGCGCTCCGATCGAGATCTCGTTCGTGACGAAGTACTCGAGGCCCGCCGACACGCCCGGCCCGGCGAAGATCTGCGTGTTCGTCGAGCTGTCCGGGTTGTCGCGGAACAGGTACAGCACGTCGAGCTCGAGGCCGACCCAGGGCCGCAGCGACTCCTGCAGGAAGAGGTAGCGCACGTACGCCTGGCCGCCGGTGCCGAGCAGCTGCCGGCTCGCGACCGGCGTGAGGAACATCGCGAGCGGGACGCGCAGCCCGAGCTCGAAGCCGTTGTCGAGGTAGTACGCGCCGTCGAGCACGGCCATCAGGCCGGTCGTGACCTCGGCGTCGGGGAAGCGCATCGGGGAGAACTCGATGCCGAGGTGGCGGTTCTGGAACTGTGCGTGCGCGGTGCCTGAGGCGATCAGCGCGACGACGAAAAAGGGTCGCATGGTGGTGGTGTCTCCGTGGGCCTCCGGACATGGGAGGCAGTACGGACACGCACCCGCTGCGGCTGCGGCATCGGCTGGGGAAGCAACTCTTCGAGCGACTGCACGACGGCCGCGGCGGCCTTCGTGATGAAGCTCTTCAGGGTGCCCAGCGCGATCACGAGAGAATTCTCGGATCCCGAGAGGGGCGAGTTGCGTCAGGGCACCGTAAGTGTGCCGGAGGTCTCGTCGACGTGGAGCGTGTTGCTGCGGACCTCGGCGGAGCCGGCGTCGGCGCGCCAGATCATCACGATGCCGCGGTACTCGCCTTTGCGCAGCGAGATCTTCGAGCTGGGCTCGAAGCTGGCGCCCGCCGGCATCGCGAGCTGCTCGCGCTTGAGCAGGGTCTCACCCTCGTAGAGCTGGATCTCGACCTGGCGGATGGCGCTGAAGTTTCCCCACAAGTGCCAGGTGATCTCGCGCTCGACGGGCAGCAGCCCGAAGCCGCCGCGCCAGAAGAAGATGCCGGCGACCGCGGCCAGAATGATGGGGAGGCGCTTCTTCACGCTGCGACGTGACGTAACACGCGCCGCCAGAGAGACCAGGCGACAACCGCACGCTCCGTCGCTGATCGACGGCCGACAGGAAGACGGCGGGCTTCTTCGCCTGATGTCGCCGAGCTCGATCGTTCTGGGTGCGCCCAACCGGATACAGACTGCAGGCGAGAGCGTTCTGGTTGCGCCCAGCCGCGCCTATCCGGCTGCGTGCAACCAGAAGCAGCTCGAGGTCGTTCCGTAGGCCAGAAAACCACGCGCCGCTCCGTCGCCGACCGCAGAGCACCCCTCGTGGCCCAGCTGCGTGGCGGCCATGCGGCGGGCCCTCAGTCGCTCGAGCGCGCGAAGAGCCGCGCAGGCACACCGAGCGACCGCAGCAGCACCGGCGGCCGGACGCCAGCAACAACCCCGCGCAAAGACCACCGCTTCCCTGCGTGCCGTCGTGCGGTGCCACGGGCGAGCGGTCGTCGCGCCAGGTTCTCTGGCAGCGATCACCCCGCCACCGGCGCGATGCACAGCGGCCCCCGCTTCCCTACTCGCCCTTCGAGCGCTTCCCGCCGCCGCTCGCGCGGGCCTTCAGCTCCGTCACGTTCACCTTGGGCAACAGCGACGGCGTGTCGGCGTGCTCCTTCACCTTGTCGGGCACCAGCTTCACCTCGGCCCGCACCTCGATCGTCATGCCGGCGATCATCTTCAGGAACTCGTTCCTCAGCTTGTCCGACTGCAGGAACCGGCGAAGCTCCTCGGAGATCACCCGGCCGATCTCCTCCTTCGTCTTCTCCGCCTGGCCCAGCACGACGCTGAGCGCCTCCTTCGGCAGCTTCAGCTGGCCGGCGAGGTTGCGAATGCCCTCTTCCGTCATGAAGACGGCGCCCAGGCCCGCCACCGCCACCTTGCGCACCAGCTCCGGGATCACGCCGCGCAGGCCCGCGCCGTCGGCGCCGTGCTCGCCCGAGACGTCGTCGTCCGTCGACGGAGACGGAGGCGGATCCAGCGGGTCGGGGTTCGGGTCGTCTGGCGAGTGCACGCTCATACGGTAGCCTGGGCTCCGGGACCCGTCACGACAGGCGCCCGCCCGCGCACGTTCTCTTGCGAGATGCGGCCCGCCACGTTCCGGGCGATCTCCATGAACTTCGCGGCCTCCGGCGAGTCGGGGTGGCCCGCCACGATCGGCAGCCCGCGGTCGCCGCCCTGCCGCACCTTCAGGTCCAGCGGCAGCTCGCCGAGAAACGCGATGTCCATCATCTCGGCCGCCTTCCGCCCGCCGCCCACGTCGAAGATGTGCGTGCCCCCGCCGCAATGCGGGCAGAGGAACTGGCTCATGTTCTCGATGATGCCGAGCACCGGCACGTGCACCTTGTCGAACATGCCCTTCGCGCGCACCACGTCGGCGAGCGCCACGTCCTGCGGAGTCGTCACCAGCACCGCCCCCGACGAGCGCAGCTGCTGCGAGATCGACAGCGCTACGTCGCCGGTGCCCGGCGGCAGGTCGAGCACCAGGTAGTCGAGCTCGCCCCAGTTCACGTCGCGCACCAGCTGCATCAGCGCGCCGTGCAGCATCGGCCCGCGCCACACCAGCGCCTGGTCGGGCTCGATGAGGAACCCGATCGACATCACCTTCAGCCCGTGCGCCTCGAGCGGCTCGAGCCGCTTCCCGTCGACGCTCACCGGCTTCTTGCGAATGCCCGTCATCAGCGGGATCGACGGGCCGTAGAAGTCGGCGTCGAGCAGGCCGACCTTCGCGCCGCAGCGCTGCAGCGCCACCGCGAGGTTCACCGCCACCGTGCTCTTGCCGACGCCGCCCTTGCCGGCGCCCACCAGCACCACGTTCTTCACGTCGGGGAGCAGCTGCTGCCCCGCCGCCGGCCCCGGAGCGGGCCTCACCCGCGCTCCCCAGTCGACCTTGCGCTCGCCGATGCCGGGCACCGACGCCAGCGCGGCCGTCACGTCCTTCTCGATCTTGTCCTTCAGCGGACAGGCCGGCGTCGTGAGCTCGACCTTCAGGCTCACGTCGCTGCCCGAGATCTTCAGGTCCTTCACCATGCCTGCGCGCACGATGGAGATGTTCAGCTCGGGGTCGATCACCTTCTCGAGCGCCGCGAGCACTGTTCTTTCGTCGATGGCCATTGCGCTTTTCATGTATCAAGCGGCGGCCGATGAATCACTTCATCTCGGGGATCATCAAGATCATCATCCTCGAGGCCCAGGTGGGCCTGCTGCTCCTCGATGCCGTCACGAAGGATCGCTTCGAGAAGCAGAAGAAGATCGCCTTCATCGCGCTCTCGGCGCTGATGGTGTTCGCCTGGTGCGACTACGGAGCGTTCATCCGCAACGGGCTCCAGCTCGTGCACCACCACGAGCAGTTCCACTTCTATCTCGGCGCCAAGTACCAGGCCGAGGTCGGCTGGTTCGATCTCTACCGGGCCGCCGTGCTCGCCGACGCCGAGACCGTGCGCGGCCTGCGCGTCGATCAGATCCGCGACAACGCCACGTTCGAGCTCGAGCCCGTCTCGAAGGCGTTCGCCGAGCGCGACCGCATCGTCGGCCGCTTCTCTCCGCAGCGGTGGGAGGAGTTCAAGCGCGACTGGGTCCTCCTCATGGAGCCGCCCAACAAGGCCGAGCTCGACGCCTGCGAGACCCAGCGCTGCAACGACGGCGCGACCGTCGTGCAGTGCCGCGCTGCCTGCGAGCAGGAGCGCAACGCCGCCTACTTCCAGTGGCGCGCGCGCTTCAACGGCGTCGTGCAGGATCACGGCAACTCGAACTCGCCCGCCTGGGCCGTGCTCGCGCACCCGATCGCGCGCCTCGTGCCGTTCACTCCCGGCGGGCAGCAGTTTCTCGGGCTCATCGACATCGTGCTGATGGGCGTCTTGTGGTGGCAGGTCTTCAAGACGTTCGGCTGGAAGATCGCGTCGATCGGCATGCTCGTGTGGGCCGCCCCGCCGTTCGTCTTCTCGTACCTGGGCGGCAGCTTCCTGCGGTGGGACTGGCTGTTCGCGCTCGGCATGACGCTCGTGATGATGAAGCGCGAGAAGTGGCTCTACGCCGGCCTCTTCTTCGGCTTCGCGGTCGCCACGAAGCTCTTCCCGCTCTTCTTCGGCGTCGCGCTCGGAGTCCGCGCGCTGCTGACCTGCTGGCGCGACAAGAAGGTGCACCCGAAGTACAAGCAGATGGTGATGGGCACGGCGATCAGCGGCACCGCCGCCGTCGCGCTCGCCTCGATCATGTTCGGCGGGTTCTGGGTCTGGCCCGAGTACAGCCGCCGCATGGAGACCACCGTTCGCGAGCGCTTCTACAGCAACCAGTACAGCTTGCGGACCGTGTACCTCCAGTGGCGCGTCTCGCTGGGCTGCATGATGAGCGACTGCCGCAGCGAGAACCTCGAGTGCAGCCCGCAGGTCTGCAAGGGCTGCTGCGACGCGAACGGCCGCCGCTCACCCGACAACCTCGGGCTCACGTGGCTGTTCCCCGCCGACATGAAGCAGGGCCGCGCCGACGTCGACGTGGCTGACTACCAGTTCGGCCTCAAGCTCGTGCAGCTCTTGCTCACGCTCGCGGTGTTCCTCCTCGTCCTGCGCACCGACGAGATCGGAGCGTTCACCCTCGGCCCGCTGCTCGTCTGCATCTGGCTGGTGGTGAACGCGTACTACTGGAACATGCTCGGGCTGCTCGCGCTCGGGCTCGCGACGCGCGAGGGGCAAAAACCCGCGCTCGGGGCCCTGATGGGCCTGCACGCCGTCTTCATGGGCTTCTACCTGTACCAGCACACGAACCACGGCTACTCCGAGGGCTACATGGTCGCGCTGCAGCTGCTGATCCTCCTCGGCGCGTTCGCGTTCTTCGAGTACCGGGCGGTGAAGGCCGAGCTCCTGCAGCTGTTCTCGACGCTCTCGGGCCGCAAGCGCGCGTGAGTCATGCGGCCACCTCGCATCACGGCGTCGCACGCGGCCCGAAGGTGAGCCCTCGCAGCGCTGAGCGACGGTGCAGGCCTGATCGCTGCCAGAGAACCAGGGGCGACGACCGCCGTCTACGGCGCTGATCGACGGGCTGACAGGCGACAGCAGGCGGGCTCGGGCTCGGCGCCGACGGCCCGCGTCGCACGTGGCTCGTTCTCGGTCGACGTGGTTGCGTTTACCGACCCACAGGGGGGCACCAAACGCTTCCACGTCAGCGAGCGGTTCTGCCGGGCCCCCGGATCTCGGCACCGAAGGCACACCAGACCGCCGCTTCCCTGCTGGCCGTCGATCGGCGCGACGGGCGAGCGGTTGTCGCGCCATGCTCTCTGGCAGCAATCACCCCGCTCGCGGCGCGCGACACAGCCGGCTCATCGTGACGGAATCGCCGCCAGGGCGTCGACCATCGGCTGCACGAGGGCGGCGTCGACGCTGCTCGCCTTCAGCATCGTGAGCGCGGCCTCGCAGACCTCGCGATCGACCTCTTTGCCGACCGACAGCAGGTACGGGTCGTACCGCCCGCCAGCCATCGAGCCGCCCGCCTGAAACGTGCCGGTGGTGAGCCCCTTCTTCTCGCTCCACTCGACGGACACGCGGTGAAACACGAGCTGCAGGTGATCGGGCCGGCCGTCGGGGTGCACCCAGCAATACAGCTCGGTCGAGTTGTCGCCGAGGTACCAGCGCACCTTGAGGCCCTCCTCCTGCACGAGCGAGCTCGGGTCGATCTCGCGCAGCGACGCGCCCCACGCCTTCAGGTTCTCGGGCGTCGGCTTGCTCATTCCAGCGCCACCACCCGGTACGCGTCGCCCTCGCGCTCGAGCCGCACCGCCCTGCCTTCGCCGAGCGGCAGCTGCGCTCCGCCGGCGTCCACGATCCACCCGCCGCGCTCGAGCGCCGAGCGGGCGCGGGCGAGCCGCTCCTTCGCCTGGGGCTCTTTGCCGAAGTCGTCTTCGAAGCGCTTCGCGGTGTACTTGTTGCGCCACGACGCCGACAGCAGCGAGAGCGCGGCGTCGAACCGGCCAGCATCGGCGGCGTCGAGGAACTGCTGCAGCACGTTCGCGGCCTGCTCCTGAACCTGCGGCTTCGCGGGCTCCAGCTCCTGCACGCGCCAGGCGCCGTCCTCGAGCACCAGCTTCAGCGCGCCCGAGCTCGAGCCGTCGGCCGCGGCGCGCACCGCAGCAGCCCGGGCGGAGCGCACGGCCTCGGCGGCGTACAGCTCGCGGAACCGCTTCGCGTCGAGGCCGGTCGAGAGCTCGAGCGCGGCGTCGAGGCGGTTCTGCTCGAGCGCCTCGGCGTAGGCGCGCGCGACGCCCTCGGGCCCCGCCGGAGCGGGACCGAAGTGCGCACAGGAAACGAGCGACCCCGCGCACACGGCGGCCACGAGAACACTCTTCATTCACCCGGAAGCGTAACACCGGGCCGGAGGGCCCCAAGTTTCTAGCGTCCGGCGTCGAGCTGCGCCGCGAGCCCGGGAGGCAGCACGACCATCTCGTCGCCCGGGTTCGCGTGGCGGAACTGCCGCACCCGGGGGCTGATCGGCGCCATCTTGAGCGGGACCAGGGTCGGCGCCACCGAAGCATCGGGCAGCGGCGCGACGGTGACCGCGACCGGAGCCGGCGACTGCGACGGCGCCTGCATGCCGAATATGGACAGGACCAGCACCATGACGCCGAAGCCCAGCACGGCGCCGATCGCTACGTTGCGCATCATCGAGCGGGCTCTATATACCGCGCGGCATGGAGATCAGAGCCCCACGCGGAAACCAGCTGAACTGCAAGGGTTGGGTGCAGGAAGCCGCCTACCGCATGCTCATGAACAACCTCGACCCCGACGTCGCGGAGCGGCCCGAGGACCTCGTCGTCTACGGCGGCACCGGCAAGGCGGCGCGCGACTGGCCGTCGTTCGAGCGCATCATCGCGAGCTTGAAGACCCTCGGCGACGACGAGACCCTGCTCGTGCAGTCGGGCAAGCCCGTCGGCGTGCTGCGCACCCACCCCGACGCCCCGCGCGTGCTGATCGCGAACTCGAACCTCGTCGGCAAGTGGGCCACCTGGGAACACTTCCGCGAGCTCGAGGCGAAGGGCCTCATGATGTACGGGCAGATGACCGCCGGCTCGTGGATCTACATCGGCACGCAGGGGATTCTGCAGGGCACCTACGAGACGTTCGCGGCCGCGGGCAAGAAGCACTGGGGCATAAGCGATCTCACCGGCAAGGTCGTGCTGACCGCGGGCCTGGGCGGCATGGGCGGCGCTCAGCCTCTCGCCGCCACCATGAACGGAGCCATCTGCCTCGCCGTCGAGGTCGACCGCGCCCGCGCGAAGCGGCGCCTCGACACGCGCTACCTCGACGTCATCGCGCTCTCGCTCGATCAGGCGCTGAAGCTCGTGGAGGACGCGAAGAAGGACAAGACGCCCGGCTCCATCGCGATCATCGGCAACGCGGCCGAGGTGCTGCCCGAGCTGGTGCGCCGCGGCTTCAAGCCGGACCTCGTCACCGATCAGACGAGCGCGCACGACCCGCTGAACGGCTACATCCCGAAGGGGCTGTCGCTCGAGGAGGCCGCGGCGCTGCGGAAGGCCGACCCGAAGCAGTACACCGAGCGGTCGATCGCCTCGATGGCCGAGCACGTGCGCGCGATGCTGGCGTTCAAGGAGGCCGGCTCGCACGTGTTCGACTACGGCAACAACATCCGCGCGTTCGCGGAACAGGGCGGCGTGAAAGACGCGTTCTCGTTCCCGGGCTTCGTGCCCGCATACATCCGCCCGCTGTTCTGCGAGGGCCAGGGCCCCTTCCGCTGGGTGGCGCTGAGCGGCGACCCGGGGGACATCCAGCGCACCGATCGCGCGCTGATGGACCTGTTCCCCAAGAAGGCGTCGATGGTGCGCTGGCTGCAGCTCGCCGGTGAGCGCGTCGCGTTTCAGGGGCTGCCGGCCCGCATCTGCTGGCTCGGCTACGGCGAGCGCGAGAAGGCCGGCCTCATGTTCAACGACATGGTGCGCAACCGGGAGCTGAAGGCGCCGATCGTGATCGGGCGCGACCACCTCGACTGCGGCTCGGTGGCGTCGCCGAACCGCGAGACGGAAGGCATGAAAGACGGGACGGACGCGGTCGCCGACTGGCCGATCTTGAACGCGCTGGTGAACGCGGTGAACGGGGCGTCGTGGGTGTCGTTCCACCACGGCGGCGGCGTCGGCATCGGGTACTCGCTGCACGCGGGCCAGGTGATCGTGGCCGACGGGTCTGACGCGGCGGCGCGGCGCATCTCGCGGGTGCTGACTTCGGACCCCGGCATGGGCGTGCTGCGCCACGCCGACGCGGGCTACGACGAGGCGATCGCGGTCGCGCGCGAGCGCAACGTGAAGATCCCCGGCATCACGACCTGATGTTCGATCTCGTCATCAAGAACACCTCCGAGGTCGTGACCTGCGACGGCACGGGCTCGCCCGAAGACGTGCTGAAGCCGATTCCGAAGGGCGCGATCGGCATCAAGAACGGCCGCATCGAGTACCTCGGGCCCGAGTCCGGCCTGCCCGGCGAGGGCGACGACACCCTCGACGCCCGCGGCAGCTTCGTGGGCCCGGGCCTCGTCGACCCGCACACCCACCTCGTCTTCGGCGGCGACCGCTCGGCCGAGTTCGAGCAGCGCTGCCGCGGAGCCACCTACCTCGAGATCGCCGCCGCCGGCGGCGGCATCCAGCGCACCGTCGACGCCACCCGCGCCGCCCCCGAGAAGGCGCTCGCCTACGGCGCCGTCCCCCGCCTCGTGAACCTGCTCTCGCACGGCGTCACCACCGCCGAGGTCAAGAGCGGCTACGGCCTCGAGGTCGACGCCGAGCTCAAGATGCTCCGCGCGATCAAGTCGCTCGACGGCGTGCAGCCCGTCACGCTCGTGCCCACCCTGCTCGCCCTGCACACGCGCGCCGACGGCTGGCTCGAGGCCGTGCTCGACGAGCTGCTCCCCCGCGCCGCGGAAGGCAAGCTCGCCGTCTTCTGCGACGCCTTCGTCGAGAAGTCCGCGTTCACCGCCGACGAGGCGCGCCGGGTGCTGACCGCCGCGAAGCAGCTGGGCCTCACGCCACGGCTCCACGTCGATCAGCTCACGCCGGGCGCCGGAGCCGAGCTCGCCGCCGAGCTCGGAGCCGCAACCGCCGATCACCTCGAGCACGTCAGCCCCGAGGGCATCGCCGCGCTCGCGAAGGCCGGCACCGTGGCGGTGCTCGCGCCGACCTCGACGCTGTTCCTGCGCGAGAAGAAGTACGCGCCCGGCCGCGCGCTCGCCGACGCCGGAGTCCCCGTCGCGCTCTGCACGAACTGCAACCCCGGCTCCTCGATGACCGAGAACGTGGCGCTGGTGATGGCGCTGGCCTGCCTCGAGTGCGGGCTCACTCCGGCGGAGGCGTACCTCGGCTTCACGCGCAACGCGGCGCGCGCGCTCAGGCTCCCCGACGCCGGCCGGCTCTTCCAGGGCGGCCCCGCCGACGTCGTCGTCTACCAGTGCCCCTCGTACCGCACGCTGCCGTACCACCTCGGCCAGACCGAGGTGCGCCAGGTGCTGAAAGACGGCCTCTTGTGCTGGGAGCTCGGCCGCGTCGTCCGCCGCAACAAGAGTTAGACTGAAGGCCCCGCCGCCCATGTGCCGCATCTTCGCCGTCCGCTCGAGAGAACCCTGGCCCGTCGCTCCCGCGTTCGAGTCGCTCAAGAAGCTCAGCGTGCAGCACAAAGACGGCTGGGGCGTGGTGCAGTTCGACGAGACGCCGACGCACCACCGCGACGTCTGCGCCCTGCACGCGAGCGAGGCCTTCCTGACGCTGACGCGGAGCTTGCGCTCCAAGAACCTGCTCGCGCACATCCGCGAGGCGAGCGTCGGCGGCGCGCACCCCGACAACACGCACCCGTTCGCGAACGGCCCGTGGGTCTTCTGCCACAACGGCACGGTGCGCGGCTTCGACCAGAACCCGAAGCCGATGGACGCGCTCATCGACCCGGTGTGGAGGCCGCACATCAAGGGCGAGACCGACTCCGAGCGCTGCTTCTACGCGTTCCTCACCGAGCTGAGAGACGCCACCGGCCTCGACGCCGTCTGCGCCGCGCTGGGGCGCACGATGCGCAAGGTCGCGCACCTGTACCCCGGCACGCCCGACAAGCCGACCGCGCTCAACCTGCTCGTGACCGACGGCCAGATCACCGCCGTCACCCGGCACAAGAAGAGCCTGTTCCACGTCGAGCGCGAGGGCCTCACCATGATCGCCTCGGAGCCGGTCGTCGAGGGCGAGAGCTGGCGCGAGGTGCCCGAAGATCACCTGCTGACCATCGACGAGAAGCTCGCGGCCCGGTTGAGGCCGATACCGCCTTGAAGCCCAGCGATCTCGACTTCGTCACGCATCACACGGAAGACATCGGCGGCCTGAAGATGCACTGGGTCGAGGCCGGCGCCGGCCCCACCGTCGTGCTGCTCCACGGCTTCCCCGAGATGTGGTGGTCGTGGCGGCACCAGATCCGGCCGCTCGCCGACGCGGGCTTTCGCGTCGTCGTCCCCGATCAGCGCGGCTACAACGACACCGCGAAAGAGGGCCCGTACGATCTCGAGACGCTCTCGGGCGACGTCTGCAACCTCATCGATCACCTCGGCGCGGGGCCCAAGGCCCGCATCGTCGGCCACGACTGGGGCGGCGGCGTCGCCTGGTTCCTCGCCGCGCGCCGCCCCGAGCACGTCGAGCGCCTCGCCGTGCTCAACTGTCCCCACCCGCTCATGATGCGCGCCGGCTTCCTGAAGCCGCGGCAGACGCTGCGCAGCTGGTACATGTTCTTCTTCCAGGTGCCCGCGCTCGCCGAGTGGCTGCTGACGAAGGACGGCGCTTCGAACCTGCTGCGCATGCTGAAGGGCAACGCGGTGAACCGCGCGAACTACTCCGACGAGGAGCTCAGGCCCTTCGCCGAGGCGATTCAGAAGCCCGGCGCCGCGAAGGCGATGGTGGGCTGGTACCGGGCGATCCCCGGCCAGCTGATGCGCCCGATCGTGAACGCCGACGTCGACGTCGACACGCTGCTCGTGTGGGGCATGAAAGACGGCGCGCTCGGCTACGACGAGCTCGTGCCGGGCACCGAGCGCTGGGTGAAGAAGCTCGAGATCGTGAAGGTCGAGAACGCCGCGCACTTCGTCCAGTCCGATGAGCCCGAGACGGTCAACCGAGCGCTGATCGACTTCCTCAAGTCCTGAGGGGCGCAGAGCCGCTCACCCAGGCGTCGAGCAGGGCCTGAGCGCGAGCCCCTGACGCCGTGACGTCGAGCCGGCGAGTCGAAGCGTCGACGAGCGAGATCGAGACGCGAAGCATCGGCAGCTCCACCTTCACGCGCTCGACCCACTCGACGACGGCCGCCCCGCCATCCTCGAGCAAGTCGAAGAAGCCGGTCGCGTAGAGCTCGTCGGCCGAAGCCAGCCGATACCAGTCAGCGTGGTGAATCGGGATCCGCCCCGCATACGTCTGCACGATCGTGAACGTCGGGCTCGAGACGTCACCCGAAGAAACGCCCGCCCCTTCCGCGATGCCGCGCACGAGCGCCGTCTTCCCCGCCCCGAGCTCGCCGGACAGCCCGATGAAGTCGCCCGGCTGCAAGAGCGCGCCGAGCCTGACGCCGAGCGCGTGAGTCTCGGCCGCCGACGACGACGTCAGCGTCCCCACCGCACCCAGACCTCGCCGAGGCCGTCGAGCAGGTCCGAGGCGACCAGCCCCATCTGCCCCTTCTTCTTCGCCATCAGGTCGCCGGCGAGGCCGTGCGCGTAGACGCCGGTGACGGCGGCGTCTTCGGGGCCGAGGCCCTGCGCGAACAGCGCGCCGCAGATTCCCGACAGCACGTCGCCGGTGCCGCCGGTCGCCATGCCGGGGTTGCCGGTCGGGTTGATGAACACGGTGCCGTCGTCGCGCGCGATGAGCGTGCGGGCGCCCTTCAGCACCACGACGACCTGGTTCTCGGTCGCGATCGAGCGCGCCGAGATGATGCGGTTCTGGCTCACCTCGACCACCGTCTTGTCGGCGAGCCGCGCCATCTCGCCGGGGTGCGGCGTCAGCAGGAGCTCGCACTTCGCCTTCTTCAGGATCTCGAGGTGCCCCGCGAGCGCGTTCAGCGCGTCGGCGTCGAGCACGCACGGAATCTCGAGCTCCTCGAGCAGCGCCTGCAACAGCTTCGGAGTCTCTTCCCCCCGCGGGATGCCCGGCCCGAACACCACCGCGCTCTTGCCGTCTGCCGCCTCGAGCAGCGGGTTCAAGTCCGACGGGCCGAGCGCGCCGTCACCCACGAGCTCGAGGCCCATCACCTCGGGCGCGTGCGCCATCACCGGCACCAGCGCCTCGGGGCGCGTCGCCACCGTCACCAGGCCTGCGCCGGCGCGCAGCGCGCCCTTCGCCGCCAGCGCGGCCGCCCCGGTCTTGCCCCACGAGCCGGCGATCACGAGCACGTGCCCGAACGTGCCCTTGTGCGAGTCGGGCTTGCGCGGAGGCAGCCGGCCGCGCACGTCGCTCTCTTCGAGCAGGTAGACCTGCGGCTCCTTCAGCACCTGGTGCGCGGCGCGGGGGATGCCGATGTCGACGACCTCGATCTCGCCGCAGAGTGATGCGCCCGGCTCGAGCGCCTGCCCGACCTTCATGAAGCCGAACGCGAGCGTGACGTCGGCGGCCACGCACGGAGCGAACGGCACCCCGTTGTCGGTCTGCAGCCCGCTGGGGAGATCGGCGGCGAGCACCTTCGCTCCGGCGGCGCGCCACACCGAGATGCGGCCGATCGCGTTCGCGTGCTTGGACTCGGGCGCGCGGGAAAGGCCCGTGCCGAAGATGGCGTCGATGACGACGTCGCCGGGGCCGACGGGCAGCTCGTCGCTGATGGGCGCCACGCTGACGGCTCCGGCGAGCAGCGCCTTGAGATTTCTGTGGGCCTCGCCCTCGAGCGCGTCTTTGACGCCGACGAGCTCGACGTTCACGAGGCGGCCGTGGGCGGCGAGCTTGCGGGCGGCGACGAGGCCGTCTCCGCCGTTGTTGCCGATGCCGCAAAGCACGAGGAAGCGGCCCTGGGGCGACGCCATCTTCAGGGCCCGCTGCGCCACGGCCTCGCCGGCATTCTCCATGAGCACCGAGGCGGGCATGCCGTGACCGTCGGCGGCCTTGTCGACCTCGCGCATCTGCAACGTATTGAGGCAGCGCTTCATGAACGAGTTCCCTCTCCCCTCGTAGGGGAGAGGGCCAGGGTGAGGGGCGAGAGCGTCACGAATCCCTCATGATGGCGACCATCTCCTTCACAGCGTTCTCGAAGCCGACGAGCACGGCGCGCGAGACGATGGCGTGGCCGATGTTCAGCTCGTCGATCTCGGCGATGCGCGCGATGGGGCGGACGTTGTCGTAGTTCAGCCCGTGGCCGGCCGCGCAGCCCATGCCAAGCCTGGTCGCCGCCTTCGCGCAGTCGACGATGCGCTGGAACTCGCGCTCGCGGTCTTTGCCGGTGCGGGCCTCGCAGTAGCGCCCGGTGTGCAGCTCGACGCGATCGCACGAGATCTTGTGGGCGGCCTTCACCTGGTCGAGGTCGGGGTCGATGAACAGCGAGACGACCATGTCGCCGTCTTTGAGGTTCTTCACGACGCGGCCGACGGCGTCCTTCTGGGCGTTGACGTCGAGGCCGCCCTCGGTCGTGAGCTCTTCGCGGCGCTCGGGCACGAGCGTGCAGACGTCGGGCTTGTACTCGTAGGCGATCTTCACCATCTCCTGGCTGGCGGCCATCTCGAGGTTGAGCAGGGTCTGCACGGTGTCGCGGAGCACCTTGAGATCGCGCACCTGGATGTGCCGGCGGTCTTCGCGCAGGTGAATGGTGATCTGCTCGGCGCCGGCGAGCTCGGCGATGGCGGCGGCGGTGATCGGGTCGGGGTAACGCGACTTTCTCGCCTGGCGCAGGGTGGCGACGTGGTCGACGTTGACTCCGAGGCGCTGGGTCATGGCCGGCCCTTGTACCGCGGGCCGCGCCTCAGTCCAGCGCCTTCAAGATCTCGTCCGGCCGCTGCTCGGGGATGCAGTGCCCCACGTGCGGCAGCACCTTGAACGGCGCCTGCAGCGCCGTCGCCAGGTGCTCCCCGTGAATCAGCGGCACGAGCGGGTCCTTCTCGCCCCACAGCACCTTCGCCGGCACCCCGCCCGCCTTCAGCTGCTCGAGCGGCAGCCGCCACGCTCCCACCGCGCGGAACGCCTCGAGCATGCCTTGCCAGACCCCGTCGGCGCGCAGCGCCTCTTCGTACATCTCGACGTGCCGGTCGGTCAGCGTGCCCTGCTCGACCCACAGCCACTCGAAGTACGCGCGCACCGCCCGCCTGTACATCGGCAGCCGTGACACCCACCCGATCGCCATGTCGGCCGCCGGGTTCTGCAAGAGCTGCTTCATCTGCTGCGGCAGCCCCAGCGCCGGCGCCGAGGCGATCACCACCTGCGACACCGCCTTCGGCCAGCGCGCCGCGATCTCCATCGCCACCAGCCCGCCGAACGAGTGGCCCACCAGCGCGAAGCGCCTGAGGCCCTTGGTCTCGAGCCACGGCATCAGCTTCTCGGCGATCGCCGAGGGAATCGACGGCGCCCAGTCTCTCGACCGCCCCGAGCGTGGCAGATCGGGCGCCACGAACCGATACCGCGACGACCCCGCGCGCACCACGTCGTCGTAGATGCGCACCGTCGACGCGAGCCCGTGCAGCAGCACCACCGGCGGCCCGCTGCCCTCGTCGCGATGGTGCAGGCCGTTCACGCGCCAGAGACTCCCGGCGACGACCGCCGTCTACCGCGCCGATCGACGGCCGGCAGGCGACGGCCGGTCGACACGCTCGCGCAGCCGAGCTCCCACGTGGTTGCGTTTACGGACCACAGGGGGGCACCCAACGCATCCACGTCGCCGCTCATGCGCCGAAGATCTCCTGGAAGTCCTTCCGCCACGCCGCGTCGTCGTCGTCCTCGACGAGGTCGAGCACGATCTCTTCTTTCAGCTGCGCGATCTCGGCCGGCGTCATCAGCTTCGCGATGCTCTCGGCGGTGGCCCTCGCCTGCCGCAGGTCGCCGACGCGCGAGATCGAGCGGACCAGGTGCCCGACGACCGCCTCGCGCATCTGCTGCGACGCCCTGAGCGCCGCGAGCACCCACTCGCCGTCGACGTCTTTGTTCGCCTTCAGCCAGAGCAGCACGGGGTCCTTCAAGAAGTCGTCGCGCGTCATGGGGTACCCGCCCACGCCCCCGACGCGGGACGGGACGTCCTGTTCCAAGGGCGGCAGCTCAGCGCCCGGGAGAGAGACTTCTCACCACGCCGAGAAGGAACCGCCGTCTTCCCGTCGGCCGTCGAGCAGCGACGGAGCGTGCGGTCGTCGCAACACGTTCTCTGGCAGCGCCCGGCCGGCCTCATGCGAGCGCGCGCTCCAGCGCGTCGCCGATCTCTTCCGCGTAGGCCTTGTTGCGCTTCGCGTCCGGCCCCTCGATCAGCACGCGCGCCTTCGGCTCGGTCCCCGAGAAGCGGACCAGCACGCGGCCCTCGGCCTTCAGCTTCTTCTCGACGTCGCGAATCGCCTTCATCACGTCGGGCAGATCTTCCAGGTCCCGCTTCTGCTTCACGACCACGTTCAGCAGCGTCTGCGGCACCGCCTCGAAGATCTTCTTCAGCTCCGACATCGGCCGCCCCTGCCGGCACATCACCGCCAGCGCCTGCAGCGCCGCGAGCGTGCCGTCGCCGGTCGTCGCGTGATCCAGGAACACCAGGTGCCCCGACTGCTCGCCGCCGAAGCTGTACCCGTTCTTGCGCATCTCTTCGACGACGTAGCGGTCGCCCACCTTCGTGCGCACCACCTTCACGCCCCACGGAGCCACCGCCCGCTCGAGCCCCACGTTGCTCATCACCGTCGCCACCAGCGTCTTCTTCGCCAGCGTCTTCCGGCGAATCAGCTCACCCGTGCAGATCGCCATGATCGCGTCGCCGTCGACGACCTCGCCCTTCTCGTCGACCACGATCAGCCGGTCGGCGTCGCCGTCGACCGCGATGCCCAGGTGCGCCTCGTTCTTCTTCACCGCCGCGGCGAGCCCTTCGGGGTGCAGGGCTCCGCACTTGTCGTTGATGTTCCGCCCGTCGGGCTTCACGCCGAGCTTGATGACCTTGGCGCCCAGCTCCTCGAGCACGTTCGGCAGCACCTTGTACGCCGCGCCGTTCGCGCAGTCGCAGACCAGGGTCAGCCCCTCGAGCGTGAGCTCCCGCGGGAACGTGTTCTTCAGGAACACGATGTACCGGCCGCCGGCGTCGTCCAGTCGCACGGCGCCGCCGATCTTCGTGGCGGTCGGCCGCAGGTGATCGATCGTGCCCTCGGCGATCATCGCCTCGATCTTCGCCTCGGTCTCGTCGGGCAGCTTGAACCCGTCGCGCCAGAAGAACTTGATGCCGTTGTCCTGGTACGGGTTGTGGGACGCCGAGATCACCGCGCCGGCGTCGGCGCGCATCGAGGTCGTCAGGTTCGCGATCGCCGGCGTCGGCAGCGGCCCCACGAGCGCCACGTCGACGCCCATCGACATGATGCCGGCCGACAGCGCCTGCTCGATCAGGTACCCGGAGAGCCGCGTGTCCTTCCCCACGATCACGCGGTGCCGGTGGTTCCCGTTGCGGATCAGGTACGCGAGCGCCCGCCCGAGCTGCATCACCACCTCGGCGGTCATCGGGTGCACGTTGGCGACACCGCGCACTCCGTCGGTGCCGAAGAGCTTCTTGGAGGCCTGGCTGCTGCCGTTGCCGTTCTTGCCGTTCGTCGCTGCCATCGAGCAAATGCCTTATCAGCGAGCCAGGCGGATCGCATCTCCGACCGCGGCCGCATCGCGCGCCTCGCCGACCGCGTGCACGCGCACGATGTCGGCCACCCCGCGCTCGGCCAGCACGGCGACCGTCGCCGCCGTCGCGACGTCGCGCTCCCGCGGAGGCTTGCCGCCCGTCAGCGCCCCCAAGAACGCCTTGCGGCTGGTGCCGACGAGCAGCGGCACCTCGAGCTCCCGGAACCGGCCGAGGTGCTTCAAGAGCGTCAGGTTGTGATCGAACGTCTTGCCGAACCCGATGCCGGGGTCCGCGATGATCTTCGCCCGCGGCACGCCCGCCGCCACCGCGCGTTCGATCGACGCGCGCAGCGACGCGAGCACCTCGGCGACCACGTCGCCGTAGCGCGGCTCGTTCTGCATCGTGCGCGGCACGCCCTGCATGTGCATCACGCACAGCCGCGCTCCGAACCGGGCGGCCAGCTTCGCGAGCGCGTCGGAGTCGCGCAGGCCCGTCACGTCGTTCACGATCGTGGCGCCGGCCTCGAGGGCCGCGAGCGCGACCGCGGGCTTCGTGGTGTCGACCGACAGCGCGGCGCCGCTGCCTGCGAGCCCGCGGATCACCGGCACCACGCGCGCCAGCTCGTCGGCCTCGCTCACCTCGGAGGCGCCGGGCCGCGTCGACTCGCCGCCCACGTCGAGAATGTCGGCTCCCGCGGCCGCCAGCGCCTGCCCGTGAGCGATCGCGGCGGAGGGGTCGAAGAAGAGCCCGCCGTCGCTGAACGAGTCGGGCGTGACGTTGACGACGCCCATCACCTGGGTGCGCAGCGTCAGCTCCCAGCGCCAGCAGCGCCCGATCTCGTCGTCGACCCGCTCGCCGGCCCGGTGAAACCCCACGCGCTGCAGCACCCGCGTCGAAGGGTTCGCTTGCGGCAGCGTCTCGGCGACGAGCACCGGCACCTTCTGAGGCAGCGCCAGCTGCACGAGCTCGCGGGCCATCGCCGCGGCGTAGCCGCGCCCCTCGAACGGAGGAAACGTGAAGTACGCGATCTCGGGCGGCCGCCCCGGCTTCGGAGCGTTCTTGAAGGCGCAGGTGCCGATCACGCGCTCGCCGTCGAAGGCGAGGTACCCGCACCACGGCGCGGGCTGCTCCGGCAGCGCGAGCACCTGCGCGACGATCTTCCGCAGCTGCTCGGTCGTGTCGGCCGGCAGCTTCATGTCGGGTCGAATGCGGTCGAGCCGAAGCACGGGCTGCGACTAGCATGGCGCGCCACCATGGGCACCCTGATTGCCGCGCTGTTGGCCGCCGCTCCGCCTGCCGGCCCCACTCACTTGAAGGTCGAGGTCGAGTACATGCTGACGGGCCCGAGCGGGCCGCTCGCGGCCAAGCCGCAGAAGAAGACGTGGTTCTTCGAGGTGCCACCCTCGCGCGCGACCGACGCCGCGATGCGCGAGCTGGTGCACCGCATCTTCTTCGACGCGAACACCCTGATGAAGAACCGCGAGCCGGGCGACCCGAACTGGCTCGCGATGACGAGCATCAAGAGCTCGAAGTTCGACCCGAAAGAGATGCTGAGCATCGAGAAGGCCGAGGACTTCCCGTGGCACAAGGCCTGGAGCGAGGTCGTCTGGGAGCCGAGCTGCTGCTACCTGGTCGACGCCAAGGGCAACTACGACACGCTCAAGGGGGGCGAGCTCACCGAGCTGCTCGGCTACCGGCTGGTCGACGCGAAGGTGCTCGACGAGGCCGGCTTCGTGTCGTTCGTCGACAAGCACTTCCCCGGCAACAAGGGGAAGAAGTTCTTCGACGACCGCGCGAACCGCTTCAAGAACCTGACGGCGATTCGCGACGACCCCACCAAGCGCAAGCCGGGCTCGAAGCCCGAGGTGTCCTGGGTGAAATGAGTTGGGAGTCGGGAGTCTGGAGTCGGAAGTTACAGCTCGAGCGTTTGACTCCCAGCTCCAGACTCCCGACTCCCGACTCTTACGCCTTGCCGGGCTCCATCTTCGGCGGCAGGCCCTCGAGCGCGTCGAGGATGCGGCGGCCCTTCTTCTCTTCCTCTTTCTTCGGAGGAGCGACCACGCGCGGCGGCGGCTTCGCGCGGGTGATGCTGCCGCCCGCGATCAGCGTGTCGAGATCGGCGGCGTCGATGGTCTCGTACTCCATCAGCGCGTCGGAGATGCGCTTGAGCGCATCCATGTTGTCCATCAGCGTCTTCTTGGCGCGCTCGTAGGCGCCCATGATGATGCCGCGGACCTCGGCGTCGATCTGCCGCGCCGTCTCTTCGGAGTAGTCGGGCCGGCTCGCGAAGTCGCGGCCGAGGAACACCTCGCCCTCGCGGTTGCCGAACGCGAGAGGCCCGAGCCGCTCGCTCATGCCCCAGTGGCAGACCATGGCGCGCGCGGTGCGCGTGGCGGTCTCGATGTCACCGGCGGCGCCGGAGCTCATCTCGCCGAACACGAGCTCTTCGGCGATGCGGCCGCCGAGCGACATGCAGAGCTGATCCATCAGCTTCTTCTTGTAGGCCGAGTGCTTGTCTTCCTTCGGGAGGAACTGGGTGACGCCCAGCGCCTGGCCGCGCGGAATGATGGTGACCTTGTGCACCGGGTCGCAGCCGGGGAGCAGCCGCCCCACGAGCGCGTGACCCGCCTCGTGCACCGCGGTGTTCCGCTTCTCGTCTTCGGTCATGATCATCGACTTGCGCTCGGGGCCCATCAGGACCTTGTCGCGCGCGAGATCGAAGTCGTGGCTCGTGACGCGCTCGCGGTTGCCGCGCGCCGCGTACAGCGCGGCCTCGTTGACGAGGTTCTCGAGGTCGGCGCCGGTCATGCCGGGCGTGCCGCGCGCGATCGTCTCGAGGTCGATCTCCTGATCGAGGGGGACGCGGCGCGTGTGGACCTTGAGCACGCCGAGGCGGCCCTTGAGGTCGGGACGCGGAACCACGATGCGGCGATCGAAGCGGCCCGGGCGCTGGAGCGCCGGGTCGAGCACGTCGGGCCGGTTCGTGGCCGCCATGAGGATCACGCCCTCGTTGGACTCGAAGCCGTCCATCTCGACGAGCAGCTGGTTCAGCGTCTGCTCGCGCTCGTCGTGGCCGCCGCCGAGGCCCGCTCCGCGGTGCCGGCCGACGGCGTCGATCTCGTCGATGAAGATGATGCAGGGGGCGTTCTTCTTGCCCTGCTCGAAGAGGTCTCTCACGCGAGAGGCGCCGACGCCGACGAACATCTCGACGAAGTCGGAGCCCGAGATCGAGAAGAACGGCACGCCGGCCTCACCGGCCACCGCCTTCGCGAGCAGCGTCTTGCCGGTGCCGGGGGGGCCCATCATCAAGACGCCCTTGGGGATGCGCCCGCCGAGCTTGGTGAACTTCTTCGGGTCTTTGAGGAACGCGATGATCTCTTCGAGCTCTTCTTTGCACTCGTCGATGCCGGCCACGTCGGCGAACGTCACCTTGTTGTGGCTCTCGTTGAGCAGCTTCGCCTTCGACTTGCCGAAGGTCATCGCCTTGCCGCCCGTGCCCTGCAGCTGGCGCATGAAGAAGATGAAGAAGAGGAAGAGGAAGACGACGGGCATCCACTGCGAGAGGATCGTGAGCCAGATGCTCGTCTCCTCCGGCGGCTGGAACGTCACGTCGACGCCGTCGTCACGCAGCTGCTTGATGATGGCCGAGTCGGCGACGGGGCCGATCGTCTTGAACTCTTCGTTCGTGCCGGCGAGCTTGCCGGAGTAGGTGTTCCCCTTGATCTTGACCGAGGAGACCTTCTTCTCCTTCACGTCGTTCAAGAAGGTGGTGAAGGACTTCTCGGTGGGCGCCTCCGACGTGTGCTGGAACACCTGGTAGAAGGCGATGAAGAGGGCGATGAGGATCACCCAGAGGCCGATGGTCTTGTAGCTGGATCGCAAGCCGATTCCCTTTCGAAATCACTCTATAACAATAGAGACGTTACCGCGCCGACACTTGAGCAGTCGTCTTCCTGGCAGGCCCGTAACGCCCCCCCGCTCGATGGCGACCCTCATCCGCTCGATGAGCTCGCCGTCGACGGCGAGCTGCTGCTCCTTGAGCCAGCGGGCCAGCACGCGCCGTTCCAACGGGGCGGGCAGCGCTTTCAGCCTCTTCGCGTCGAAGCGGTTCTTCCCCAGCCGCACCTGGCCGAAAGCGGCGTCCGCCTGGGCGCAAAGCAGGGCGTCGTCGTCGGAGGCGAGCCGCGCGAACCGCGCGAGCCGCAGCGCCACCCGGCCGTCGGTCGCGGCCTCCAGGGCGGGCATCACGCCCTTGCGGAACCGGGTGCGCAGGAGGGCCGGGTCGTCGTTCATCGGATCTTCGTGCCAGCTCGCACCCTGAACCTTCAGCCATTCCCTCACCTGGGCGCGCGTCGCAAACAGCAGCGGGCGGATGACCCGGTCGCGGCGCTCGAGAATGGAGGCCGCCCCGCCGAGCGCTGCGCCGCGCGAGAGGCGCATCAGCAGCGTCTCGGCCTGATCGTTCGCGGTGTGCGCCGTGGCGACCCAGTGGAAGCGGCGCTTCCGCCGCTCGGCCTCGAGGGCGGCGTAGCGCTTCTCGCGGGCGCGCTCCTCCACGCCGGGGCCGGAGCCGAGCGAGACCTTGCGCACGGCCGCAGCCAGCCCGAGCTCGCGCGCGAGCCGAGCCACGTGCTTCGCCTCCGCTGTGGAGCCCGCTCGCAAGCCGTGATCGACTGTGACGACCGCGAGGCTCGCCTTCAACCGGTCAGACAGGCGGGTCGCCCCGAGCATCAAAGCGACCGAATCGGCCCCTCCCGAGACCGCAAGGATCACACGGCGCTGATCCGAGGTGAGATCCCTGAGCGTCACATAGAGCTGCTCGAGGAATGGGTCGCCAGAGCCAGGCATTTGAATTGTCAGGGATTTTAGAAGTGTCGGGGCGTTACCGGACGGTGGCTTGCTGAGGGGGTGGGTGCCTCTTATGATCACAGTGACCTGCGCGAAATGGATCAGCTGGCGCAGTGTTCACGCTGTTGGAAGGAAAGCAGGAAAAGACTTTCTGAAGTTGGGCCCAGGGGTCCCCCCCCTCCCCCTCTGGGCTCACGGGACCGGACGGAGCAATTCGCCTCGGTCCTTCTTTTGGGAACGCCCCGGGTGAGTCGACCCCGGGGCGTTTCGTTTTCCGCCCCGTCACCGCGTGCGGTTGAACCACTGGCTCATCGTGTCGTCGGGCCGGCACTGCCGCAGGTCTCCGACCTGGCGCCGGCCGAAGTGCGCGAAGCCCGCATCGGTGCGGTCGACGATCGTCGCGGGCGGCGTGCCGCCGTCGGGCAGCGAGCCCGTCTCCTGCTGCGAAGGCCAGCTCACGTCGGCGGCGTAGAGCATCACGCAGGGCGTGCCGAGCATCACCTCGGAGGGCGGCAGCGGAATCGTCGCCGCCGGAGTCGAGCTGCCCTTCAGGTAGACCTTCACCACGGGCTTCGGCGCCACGCGGCACTCGCCGGTGCCGAGCGTGCCGCCGTCGCCGGGCGGCCCCACCACGCACGTCGACCCGGCGGCGCACGTGCACGGCTCGCCCTCGTTGCAGGTGGTGCCGTTCGCGGTGCACGAGACCGGCGACATCGGCCGCGCGTCGTTGAAGTAGTGAACGAAGACCTTGTACGCACAGCGGCCGCCGTCGCAGCTCGAGTCGCGCTCGGGGTTCATGAGCGAGATGTCTTCGACGAGGCCGCCGGCGCCGGTGTCGTCGAGGTTGAGGCGCGGGTTGTCGCAGGAGCCCGTGCCGCCCCACTCGAAGTTCGTGCCCGCGCCCCACACGGGCAGCCTCAGGTTCGAGTAGCCGTTCAGATCGCCCGATGTCTTCGTCATCGGGTCCCAGAACGAGAAGGCGCCGCTCCACGGATCGTTGGGGACGGTGGCCGAGGGCCGCACGAGGTGCAGGTCGAGATCGGTGCCCGAGAAGCCCGCCCACTCGAGGCGCACGATCAGGTCTTCGTTGCGCGCGACCGCGAAGCGCAGCAGCACCACGGTCGCGTGCTGCTGCGGGTCGGTGACGGTGAGCCGCACCTCGTAGTCGCCGGGGAGCTTCGGCGCGGGGCTCACCGTGAAGTCGGGCATCGTGCCCGGCGTGAAGCCGGGGGAGCCGGGCGGCGAGGTGATGACCTCCCAGCGGTAGGTGAGGCCCGCGCGCGCGGTGTCGGGGTCGGTCGTGCAGTCGGCGGCGTTCAGCGACGACTCCGCCGAGAACTTCACGGTGGAGTCGGGCTCGATCACCCGCGAGCTGCGGAAGTCGTAGCCGCCCATCGGCACCGTCAGCAGCATGGGCCACTCGGGCCGGTAGTCGCGCGGCGCGCACCCGTGCGGCGGGGTCACCTCGATGAGGTTCGCGCACACGCGCGGCGGCAGGTTCGGGTCGAGGCGGCCGGCGAGCGGCACGGTCACCATCGGGTTAAGCGGGTCGTCGCCCTCGATGACGAGCTGGGCCGAGTAGCTCATCTGCGTCTCGTTGAGCGGGCGGAAGCGGATGGCGGTGTTCACGCCCTCGCCGGCCTCCTTGGTGATGGGCAGCACCGGGTTGCCGTTCGCGAAGCTGAAGGCCGCGGGGTCGGTGCCGGTGATCTGCAGGCGGGTGAGGGTGAGCGCGACGAGCCCGTCGTTCGTGATGTCGACCTGCGGGAGCCTCGAGGGGTCGAGCGGCGGGTCGCGCATGAACGGCTCGAGGCCGAAGTCGATGCCGCCGTCGTACGTGCACATGCGCATGCCCGAGCAGTCGACGCTGACGGTCATCACCGGCTCGGCGCCCTCGCCGAGCATGCCGATGCGCACCGTCTTGTGCTCGTCGTCGTTCGTGGTGAGCACGAGCGTGGCGGCGTACTCCTGGCGCACGGTGGGCTTGAACGTGACGGTGAGCGTCGTGGCGGTGCCGCGCATCAGCGTGATGGGGTCGGTCTTGACGGTGAAGCCCTCGGCGCCGCCGGGGGCGCTGGCGCTCTGGATCTCGATGGCCGAGATGACGGCGTCGGTGGCGGTGAGCGACTCGAGCTTGACGGTGCGAACGGTCGACTCGCCGACGCGCACGGCGCCGAAGGTGAGCGAGTTGGGTGACCAGCCGACGGAGGGAGGGATGGTGTTGATCTGTCCGCACTTGCAGGCCGTCACCGCACAGAGGGCGAAAAGCAAGGGAAGCCGGGACATGAGACCCGTCATACCTGAAAAGGCGTTGACGGCCCCACTCTGTCGGATAACCTCTCTCTTCCGAATCGATTTCCCGCGGAGACACCACATGGCTGGCACCGACAAGCGCAAGCAGTCCCTGTACTTCCCCGAGGAGATGCTGAAAGAGATCCAGGAGGAGGCCACGCGCCAGGACCGTTCGCTCTCGTGGGTCGTTCAGCAGGCCTGGAAGATCGCGCGCGAGCGCATCAAGGGCTTCCCGGCCGTGAATGACGTCACCGGCGATGAGAACGTCGATCGCCGCGAGGAGGCGTGACCTTTGTCCACCACCGACCACCGCAAGCAGTCGCTCTACTTCCCCGAGGACATGCTCGGTGAGATCCAGCGCGAGGCCGAGCGGCAGGATCGCTCCATGAGCTGGATCGTCCAGCAGGCCTGGAAGCTGGCCCGCGGCGAGATGAAGCGCATCCCCTCCGTCAACGACGTGCTGCCGCCCGGCGGCGCTGCTCCCCGCTAGTCCGTCTTCTCGAGCACGAGCACGCGAGCGGGCTTCGTCGCCGTCTTGAACAGCGGCACCCGCTCGCCGTTCTTCTTCGTGCGCCCCTCGACGTAGTACTCGACGCCGGGCGGCACCATGCGCGAGGCGGGTATGACGCCGCGCCACAGGTCGCCGTACTGCGCGCTCATCTTCACCTCGACGTAGTCCTGCCCGGGGCCGCGGTAGAGCAGCACCAGCTCCTTGAAGTCGAGGCCGCTGACCTCGAGCGAGCCCTCGACGGTGAAGGCTTCGTTCGCCTTCGCCTGCGCCGGAGCCGTGTGCAGCAGCGCGCCCTTCGGCTCTGCGCCCAGCAGCAGTGCGAGCACGATGATCACGCTGATCATTCTACAGGGGTGTGGCTGGACTTTTTTTGCGGTGATCGCGCGGACATGTCACCGTTCGGATCGTGCCGGCGTCGCGCGCATCGCTCTCTCTTCAGCTGTCCCTCTACAGGCGCCAGAAGGCGCGCATCAACCGGAGCGTCATCGGCAGCTCGCCGGTGTTCCGCCGGTACGAGGCCCGGTACCGCCGCGCGACGAAGAGCTTCACGAAGGTCACGACGATGGCCGACGTGCGCAAGCAGGTGTGCGCGGCCGACATCGTCTACGTCGGCGACTACCACACGCTGAAGCTCGCCCAGACCGGGTACCTCGAGCTCGCCCGCGAGGCGCTCAAGACGAACCGCCGCGTCGTGCTCGCGCTCGAGCTCGTCGAGGGCCGGCACCAGCACACGCTCGACGAGTTCCTCCTCGGGCAGCTCTCCGAGGCGCAGTTCCTCGAGGCGATCGGGCACCCCTACCGCGGCGCGTTCGACATCTGGCCGAACTTCGCCCCGGTGCTCGAGCTCGCGCGCGAGAAGGGCCTCGTCGTGCTGGCGATCGACAAGCGCTCGCGCTCGAAGAGCTCGCTCGAGGAGCGCGACCGCTTCGCCGCCCAGCAGCTCGCCGCCGTGTCGCGCGCCGACGATCGGCCGCTCGTGCTCGTGCTGATGGGGCAGTTCCACATCACCCCCGCCCACCTGCCCGCCCGCACGCGCCAGGCGCTCGGCGACGTCGAGCGCCAGCACCTCGTCGTCTACCAGAACGCGGAGGGCATCTACTGGCGGCTCGCGGAGGCCGGCCTGGCCGACTCGACCGAGGCGGTCGAGGTGCGGCCCGGCGAGCTGGCCATCGTGTCTGCGTCGCCGGTGGTCTGCCAGCAGAGCTTCCTCGACTACCTCGAGGCCGAGCTCGGCGACTCGCCGCTCGAAGACTCGGCGGCGGCTTCCACGTTCCGCGACCTGGCGAAGGCGCTGGGGCGGCTGCTCGCCGTCGACGTGTCGAAGGCGCTGCGCGACGTCGAGGTGGCGACCGCCGGAGACCTGACGCTGATCGAGCGGCTGTCGAAGCGCGGGCACTTCCGCCGCGGCGAGCTCGACACGCTGCGCCGGCACGTGCTGTCGCGCGAGAGCGCGTACATCCCCCGCGCGCGAATGGCGTACCTGGCCTCGCTGTCCTTGAACCACGCGGCGGAAGAGGCGACCCACTTCGTGCGGCACGTGGCGGTGGGGCCCGCGATGGAGAAGCCGCGGCGCAGGTCCGACGCGTTCTGGGCGCGGTGCCTCGAAGAGGCGCTCGGCTTCTTCGGCTCGCGGCTGCTCAACCCCAAGCGGCGGTGCACGCAGCTCGCCGAGTGGAGCGCCCTGTTCGCCGGAGGCTCGCCCGCGCAGCGCGACGTGTCGGCGTTCGTGCTCGCGCTGAAGGCGGCCGAGGCCGAGGGGCCGGCGGCGTCGCGGCGGCTGATCCCGATGGTCGACGATCACCTGTTCCACGCGGTGAGCCACGCGCTCGGGTACCTCCTGGGCGAGGCGCTGGCGCGTGCGTTCGAAGACGGGCGGCTCAGCCGCAAAGAGATGCGGGCGCTGTTCGTCGACCCCTTCCCCGCGCCGGGGGATCAGTACTTCACGCTGGCGTCGCGCTTGTTCTCGATCCGCTAGACAATCTACGCATCCACCACGGCGTGGTACTGCCCCAGCCGCTGGCGATCCCGCTCCGCGTGATCGGGGAACAGCCGCTCCATCAACGCCTTCAGCTCCGCTTCCCCGGCGGGGTGCGTCTCGAGGTACCGCTCGAGCTCGGCGCGCATCGCCATCGCGTTGGGGAACCGCTCGGCCGGCAGCTTCTTCAGGCAGCGCTCGATGACCTCGCAGAGCGCGTCGGGCGCATCGGGCCGCAGCTCCCGCGTGGCGATCGGCTGCCCGTCGGTGATCGCCATGAACACCTGAAAGTCGTTCGCGCCCTTGAACGGCATCAGGCCCGTCAACAGCCGGTACAGGTTCACGCCCAGCGCCCACAGATCGGCCGTGCCCGTCACCGGGTGGTTCTTCACCTGCTCCGGAGCGATGTAGCCGCTCGTGCCCCGCACCTTGCCCGGCTTCGTCGTCGGCCGCGACCCGAGCGCCTTCGCGATGCCGAAGTCGAGCAGCTTCACGCGGCCGTCGTACGAGATCATGATATTCCGCGCCGAGACGTCGCGGTGCACCACGTGCAGCGCGTGCGCGTGATCGAGGCCCGCGCAGCACTCGGCCACGATCGCCGCGGCGAGCGCCGGCGACAGCCGCTCGCGCCGCTCGTCGAGCCTCGCCAGCACGTCGTGGAGGGTGTGCCCGGCGACGTACTCCATCGCGATGAACGGGCGCCCGCGGTCGAACCCGACGTCGTGAATCTGCGCGACGTTCGGGTGCGTGATGATCGACGCCAGCCGCGCCTCGTTCAAGAAGCGCGTCACCACGTCTTTCTCGTCGGCCTGTGACGACGACACCGTCTTCAGCACCAGCGTCGCGCCCTCGCCGTTGCGCGCGAGGAAGACCTCGCCCATGCCGCCCTCAGCCAGCTTGCCGAGGATCGTGTAGCGCCCCACCACCTCGCCCGGCGCCAGCGCGCTGCGGTGCGGAGTCCACGGCGTCAGCGGCGTGCCCTTCTTGTAGCTCGACGGCGACGGCGCCGGCGGCTGCACCTGGAGCTCGCCCGACTTCTCTTTCGCCTCGCGCTCCGCCGTGATCTCGCGCGTGCGCACCAGCGACACGCGGCGCCGCGCGGCGGTCATCAGCTCGGGCTGCAGCTCGAGCTTCAAGATGTCTTCCGCGAGCGCCGCGCAGCCGGCCGGGCGATCGTCGGGGCTCTCGGCGAGCGCCGCCAGCACCAGCCGGTCGAGCGACTGCGGCACGTCGCGGTTGAGCCGCGACGGGGGCACCGCGCCGACCGAGATCGCGAACGAAAGGTGATCGGCCGTATCGGCGCGGAACGGCACCACGCCCGTCAGCGCCTCGTAGAGCATGACGCCGACCTGGTAGAGGTCCGACTGCGGCGTCGGGGCCTCGCCCTTCAGCACCTCGGGCGGAGTCCACGGGAGGTACTCGACCGACCGCCGGAACGGCGAGCCGAAGCCCGTGAGCTTCACGTTGCCGGCCCCGTCGATGAGCACGTTCGACGAGCGCACGTCGCCGTGCAGCACCTCGAGGTGGTTGCCCTCCCAGCTCAAGATGTAGCGGTGGCAGTCGTCGAGCGTCGCGAGCACCTCGCGCACCACGCTCAAGACGGCGTCGATCGGCACGCTCTGGCCCTTGCGCGCGAGCTCGGCGAGGCCCTCTTCGAGCGACGAGCCGCGCACGAGCTCGGTGGCGAGCCACGTCTCGCGCGTGTCGCCCATGCACGAGTAGACGCGGGCGACTCCGGGGTGCTCGTGCAGGTGGCGGCCGAGCTCGACGGCGCTCAAGAACCGCTGCGTCCACGCCTCGACCGCGGCGGGCTCCCCCTTGAAGTGCTTCAGCGCGACCTCGGGGGCGCCGTCGGTGTCGGCCGCCGGGTTCAAGGCGCGGGCGCGGTAGACCTCGACCGCCCGGCCGCGCGCGTAGAGCGACCCCAGCTCGAAGCCGCCGATGCGCGTGCCGGTCTGCTCCGAGGGGGCCGTCGTGACCGTCGGGCGCGGAAGAAAGAGAAACGCGCGGACGAGCTGCTCGACGAGATCGGCCGCCGAGCGGTGCGTGTGGAAGCGCAGCCCGGCGACGCACTCGTCCTTCTCGTTGCGGCGCCAGACGACCTCGGCGGGCACGGTCAGCATCTCGCCCGACTCTTCGTGCCGCACCGAGAACAGGCCCTGCGCCTGCGGCGGCGGCACCAGCTCGCCGCGGATCTGCGCGCCGGTCTGGCTGAAGTTCACCATCTGCAGCGACGTGGCGCCGTGGGAGCCCGGCCCCGACCAGAAGGCCTCGGTGTGCAGCTCGACGCGCGGCCCCGCGCGGTGGCCCGAGGGCGTGCGCATGGCTCCGAGCATGAGCGCCTCGATGCCCGACGACGACGAGGTGTCGAGCGCGGCGAAGCGCAGGCCGGCGACGTACTGCCACGTGCCCGACTTGCGGTGGAGCCCGGCGACGGTCTGCTTCTCGCCCGGCGAGCCGGACACGCGCACGGTCTGCACGCGCACGACCTCGGCCTGCACGTTCACCTCGAGCTGGCCGTCGGTCGAGACGAGCGTGAGGCGCTCGAGGGAGCCGGGCACAAGCGGGGCTCCGGTGACGAGGGCGACGCCGGTGGCCGAGAGGTTCAAGGCCTTCTCGGGGACGAAGCGCTCCTGCACCTGGCGGAGCACGGGCAGATCGACGACGACACGGGGCGCACGCCGGTGCTCGACGAAACCGTTCTGGGTCATGCGGGGGGCGCGGGACGAGGAGAGGTGCGAGGCGAGACGCGCAAGAGTAGCCCAGGGCCCCCGTCGCGCGCTCAACGAATCCTTAAATCGTACCTACATCTGTGGGAGTAAAGTGCCCACACGATGGGCGTTGAGGCTCTCGACGTACGGCCGGCTCGAGGCGATGACGTCGTGAGAGCGATGCGCGAAGAGATCGGCCCCATCGGGCGCGCGCTGGCCGGCCGCTACTTCGAGCCGGTGCGCTTTCCGCAGTCGGCGGCCGAGACGCTGAAGCGCCTGTCGGACGAGGGCTTCGTGGTGCACGTCATGCGCACGACGGCCTGGGTCAACTACCTGTACCTGAGCTGGGCGCTGGTGAAGCACCAGCTGCCGCCGGTGCGGGCCGTGGTGAACCTGCGCCGCTGGTTCACGCGCCCGTGGACGCGCACGGCCCAGCGGGGCGACTTCGACGTGCGCTTCACCTACGCGCGCATGCACCAGGGCTCGGGCCTGGTGTTCCTCAAAGAGACCGCGCTCGGCAGGGCGTCGGGGCGCCAGACCGAAGAAGACCCCTTCCCCGCCCTCGTCGAGATGGCGAAGAAGAGCGACCGGCCGGTCTTCCTCGTGCCCGAGCTGCTCGTCTGGGAAAAGTGGAACCAGAAGCTCGCGCCCGATCTGTTCGACCGCGTGTTCGGCAGCCCCGAGGCGCCGGGCTTTCTGCACACGTTCTTCACGTTCCTCCGTAACTACCGGCGCGCGCAGTTCCGGCTCGCCGAGCCGATCGACCTGCGGAAGTTCTGCTACGAGAACGCCGACTCGCCGACCGCCGTGCTCGCGCGCAAGGTGCGCAGCGCGCTGCACCACCACCTCGCGCGAGAGACGCGCGCCGTGTTCGGGCCGCCGGCGAAGTCGACCGAGCGGCTGATCGAAGAGACGCTGCGCGACCGGACCCTGAAGAAGTCGCTCGAGGAGGCGGCCGCAGAGAAGAGCCGGTCGATCGAGAGCGTGACGCGCGAGGCGAAGCGGAACCTGAACGCCATCGCCGCGCGGTACAGCCCGTCGGTGGTGGCGGTGGCGTCTCCGGTGCTCGACTGGGTGTTCAACCGCATCTACGACGGCATCGAGGTCGACGAGGCGGGGCTCGAGCGGGCGATGAAGGCGGCGGCGACGGCTCCGGTGGTGCTGACACCGTCGCACAAGAGCCACGTCGACTACCTCGTGATGAGCTACGTGCTCTGGTACCGCGGCTACTCGGTGCCGCTCGTCGCCGCCGGAGCGAACCTCTCGTTCTTCCCACTCGGGGTCTTCCTGCGCCGCGGCGGCGCCTTCTTCCTGCGGCGCACGTTCAAGGGCGACCCCGTCTACACGGCGTCGTTCAAGGCCTACATCAAGAAGCTCGTGCACGACGGCATCCACCACGAGTTCTTCCCCGAGGGAGGGAGATCCCGCAACGGGAAGCTCCTGCAGCCGAAGCTCGGCATGTTCAGCTGGCAGGTCGACGCGGTGCTCGAGGGCGCTCGCGACGATCTGCTCTACGTGCCGGTCGCCATCGACTACGAGAAGGTCGTCGAGTCGTCGAGCTACGGCGCCGAGCTGAAGGGCGGCGAGAAGAAGGCCGAGAGCGTCGGCGCGCTGCTGTCGGCGCCGAAGGTGCTGTCGGAGAACTACGGCAGAATCCACCTGCGCTTCGACAAGCCCATCTCGCTCGCCGCGCTGATGAAGGAGCGCAAGCTCGACGTGCGGGCGGGCGTGAGCGAAGAGCAGAAGCGCTCGCTCGTGCGCGCGCTCGGCCACGCGGTGATGTACGGCATCTCGCGGGTGTCGACGGTGACGCCGCACGCGCTGCTCGCCTCGGCGCTGCTCGCGCACCGCAAGCGCGGCATCTCGGCGAAAGACGCCGGCGAGCGCATCGTGTTCCTCAGGCGCATCGCCGCCGATCTCGGGGCCCCGTTCTCGCCGCAGCTCGAAGGCGCGCCGTCGTCGCCCGACACGCTCGGCCCCATCGCCGACGCGCTGGCGATGTTCGCCGGGCAGGACATGGTGAAGACGGTGCAGGCGATGGGCGAGCCCATCTACCAGCTCGAGGACGACAAGCGCGCCGAGCTGGCGTTCTACAAGAACACGCTCTTGAACCTCGTGGCGGGCCGCACGATCGTGGCGAGCGCGCTGTTGTCGACGCCGGGCGAGTCGCTGGCCGCGGTGCGCGAGCGGGCGCTGGTGCTGTCGCGCCTGTTCAAGTTCGAGCTCATCTACCCGGTCGGCAAGACGTTCGAGGTCATCTTCACCGAGACGGTCGAGCACCTGAGAAAGCTCGGCCTGGTGCTGGCCGACGAGGCGAGCCTGAAGCCCGCGCCCGAGCCGTTCGCGCGGCCGATGCTGCAGTTCCTGGCCGAGCTGATCCGCGACTACCTCGAGTCGTACTGGCTGAGCGCCAAGCTCGCGGCGAACCTCCCTCCGGGCGGGCTCGACAAGAAGGACTTCGTGAAGAACGCGCTCGAAGCAGGCCGCGGCGAGTTTCTTGCCGGCAGCCTCACGGCGGCGGAGGCTCTCTCTCGGACCAACCTCGAGAACGCCGTACAGTACCTGGTCGATCGATCAGTGCTGATCGAGCAGCAGAAGAAGCTCGTCGCGGACGCTGCCGCGGCGAAGTCGTTGATGGACACGATTCGCAGCTACCTCGGAGAGTGAAGCCGTGCTCAAAGCGCAAGTGGGTCCGATTCTCGCGGTGATGGTCCTCGTCCCCTTCGCGGCCTCGGCCCAGGACGAGCTGGGGCTCGACTTCAGCGAGGCGAAGACGCCGCCCGAGTTCCGGCCCGCCATCGCGTTCGTCGGCGTCACGCCCGAGCAGGCCGAGGAGCCCATCGCCGTGCGGGCGAAGCTCATCGAGGCCGAGCTGCTCAAGCTGCTCAACGAGTCGGAGCGCTTCAGCGCCGTGAAGGCCCCCGTCGACGTCGCCGGCGTCTCGACCACCGCGCGCAAGTGCCTCGACTTCGCCTGCCTCGAGGCGCTCGCCGAGAAGCTCGGCGTTCACCGAATCATCATCTGCACGCTCGCGAAGTCGGGCCCGGCCACGGTGCTGTCGATCAACGGCTTCGACCCCACCCTCCCCGCCGTGCTGCCCGCCACCGTCGAGAGCGGCGAGAAGGCCGAGAAGGCGGCGATGGGCGGCTTCGCGGGAATCGCCGGCAAGACCCAGGCGCAGCGCGACAAGGAGTTCCTCGCCAAGGTGCGCGGCCCGTTCTCCGAGATGGTGAAGCAGCTGGCGACGCCGCTCGGGAAGCTGTCGATCGACGTCATCGAGCAGAGCGCGGTGACGTGGTGGAAGAACAAGGAGCTCGGCACCGGCAGCTTCGAGAAGGCGATGCCCGTCGGCACCTACGAGATCGAGGTGCGCAGCAGCGAGTACCAGCCCTTCAACACGACGGTCGCGGTCGAGCCGATGAAGAAGGCCGAGGTGAAGGTCACGCTGGTGGCGAAGCCCGTCGAGCGCGCGGCGCCGCAGGTGGTCGAGGTCGTGCCCGAGGTGCCCATCTACAAGCGGCCCGGCGTGTACGTGGCGGTCGCCGGCATCGCGATGGTCGCCGTGGGCCTCGCGTTCGGCGGCATGGCGAAGTCGACCGAGAGCCGCGCGGTCGACATGAACCCCCGCGACGGCCTCATCGACATCACGCGCTCGCAGGCGCAGCAGGCGAAGACGAACGCGCTGCTCGCGAACATTCTCGTGCCGATCGGCGCGTGCGTCTTCGCCGCGGGCGCGCTGTGGGCGTTCGTCGTGCCGCTGGTGTTCACGAAGAGCACCGGGCCTGCGGCGCCGACGGGCCCCACGGGACCCGGAGACCCGGCCGAGGGGTCGGGCTTCGGCCTGGCCGCGACCTTCGGGGGCAAGTTCTAGGTTGAAAATGCGAAAGCTGGCCTTCGTTTCGATGGTGGGGGCGCTGCTCGGGTGGGCGGCGTCGTGCAGCGTGAAGTTCGACGACAACGCGAAGTTCGCGTGCGACGGCGACGGCGACTGCGGCGGCGGCGGGTACGTCTGCGTGAACGGCGAGTACTGCTGCAAGGCAGACGGCGACGAGGTCGGCAAGGGCTGTGACGGGCGCGACAACGACTGCGACGGCATGACCGACGAGGGCGCCGGCGGCATCGAGACGTGCAACGGCGTCGACGACGACTGCGACGGCGTCGTGGACAACGGCTTCGACCAGATTCAAGACCCGCGGCACTGCGGCGGGTGCAACCGGGCGTGCCAGTCGAACCAGGCATGCAGCGTCGGCACGTGCGTGCTCCGCGGTGAGACGAGCTGCGTCGACGGCATGGACAACGACGGAGATCTGAAGATCGACTGCCAGGACTCCGACTGCAACACGCTGAGCTGCGGCGTGGGCTGCCAGTGCCGGGCGCTGCAGAAGGCCGAGGGGGCGTGCGACGACGGCCTCGACAACGACGCCGACGACGCGGGCACCGACTGCGCCGACGCCGACTGCAACGGCGCGGGCTGCGGCGACGGCGGCTGCACGTGCTCGATGGGCGCGAAGAGAGAGACTGCGTGCAGCGACGGCGTGAACAACGACGCCGACGACGCCGGCGCCGACTGCGCCGACCCCGACTGCGTCGGCCGGCTCTGCGAGGCCTCCCCGTCGACGCAGCGCTGCACGGCCTCGGGCGCCTGCGCGTGCAACGACGGCGGCATGCTGGCCGAGACCGGCGCGCGCTGCCGCGACGGCATCGACAACGACTGCAACGGCCTCGTCGACTGCCAGGAGACCGCGTGCGACGGCCTGTCGTGCTCGCCGGACGGCGGCCTGGGCTGCGTGTGCAGCAACGGCGGAGGGAAAGAGACGAGCTGCGCCGACCGGCGCGACAACGACGACGACGGCACGACCGACTGTATGGACTCGCTGCCCGACGGCGGCGGCGACTGCCCGACGGGCACGGCCTGCACGTACCTGAACCCCGGCGGCCAGGTGAGAAACGGCACCTGCGCGGCCGATCGCCTCTGCAAGTGAGCGGGCGCCTCGCGGCGGCCCGAACGTGGGTCCCGCTGCGCGTCGCGAAGGCGCTCAGCGAAACGACGCCCCCCGCCCCTGCCTGAGCTCGCCCACGGCGTGCATGAAGACCTCGGTGTAGTCGCGCCCGCGCAAGGTGAACGGCTTGCCGTCGAAGCTGCCCTGCTCGTAGCCCTCTTCGACCAGCGTCGCCTGCTGCTCGCAGTTGAGCGACGCCCACCTCCGGCCCTCGCGCAGCCCCTTCTCGAGCCGGTAGCCGTCACCCACGAGCTGCGCCTCGAGCGAGTCGGCGATGTACGCGTGCCCGCCGTTCTGGTGCTGCCAGACGTGACACAGCTCGTGCACCAGCACCGCCGTCTGCAGCGGCAGGAACCGCGCCGGCACGAACAGTGTGTCTTCGATCACGAACGCGCGCCGCGTGACGCCGAGCAGGCCGGCGACCGGCGCCCGCACGCGCACGCGCGCCAGATCGACGCTGTCTTCGTAGATCCGCCCGAGCACCACGCGCTCGGGGCCGCTGAGCTTGCGCTCCGGGGCGTCCGACAGGCGCGCCGCCGCCAGCACCGCCTTCGCGGCCGCGAAGCCGGCCGGCTGCTTCCACCAGCTCACTTTGCCGCCACCTCGAGCCACTTCTCGAGCGTCGCGGCGTCGCCCTCGCCGTTCAGCGACGCCACGATCACCGCGCTCGCGTCGAGGAACACGGTCGACGGCAGCGACTTGAGGCCGAGCGGGCCCATCACCTCGTCGGAGTACGCGATCGTGCTGTCGATCTCGGCCTTCTCGGCCGCGGCGATGATCGCCTCCTCGTCGGTCTCGAGCGAGAGCGCCACGAACCCCACCCTGCGGGCCGCGTGCTTCGCCTTCAGCCCGTCGAGCACCTGGAGCTGCCGCAGGCACGCCTTGCAGTCGGGGCGCCACACGCTGATCACCCAGGGCTGACCCGCGAGCGTCGAGCGATCGATCAGATCGTCGGTGAGCGTCACGGCGCGGAAGCTCTCGGGCAGCGGGCGGTTCTGGCGCTTCGCGCTCTCGCAGGCGGACAGCAGCAGGACGATGGCGAGGCTACGGAGCACGGACACACTGCACCCGGTGGAGACTCTGCCCTGTGTGCTCGCTCGCCGTGAAGTAGCTCTGCCCGTCGGGGCCCCACGTGATGGCCTCGCCCTGCGGCTCGTCGATCGGCGAGGGCACCTCGACGGGCGGGCTGTTGAACGCGGTCTCGACGCCGGCGTCGGCGGGCGTCTCGCGCAGCTCGACGATGCGGTTGTAGAGGCGCAGCAGCACCGAGCTGCCGCAGGGGTGAATGGCTCCGCCGGTGACGAGCACGTCGGTGGGCTGCGGCACCGAGGCGCTGCCGAGCTCGATCAGCGTCATCGTCGTGCCGGGCGTCATGGGCCTGGGGAAGCGATAGACGCGCGAGGGCCTGCCGGCGGTCTCTTTCGTGACGACGTAGAGGTCGCCCGTCTGGGGGTGGCTGAGCAGCGTCTCGGCGTTGTGGCGCTCGCCGCCCGGGTACACGAACGGCAGGCGATCGAACTTCAGCGAGAGCTCGGGGAGCTCGTTGGGCCCCGGCAGCGCCGCGGGCTCGGCGACGCGGTACACGGTGTAGCTCGTGCGCTGGCGCAGGTTGTCGCCGATGTCGCCGAGGAACAGGCAGGGCGTGCCGTCGTCGCACGGCCCCGCAGCCATGTCTTCCCAGTCGACGGCCTGCGCGCCGGGCAGGCGGAGCTCGGCGAGGAGCCGGCCGAACGTGTCGAGCGCGAACAGGCGCGCCGTATCGCCGGAGTCGTTGTGCGCGTAGATCACGCCCGGCAGCCGGCGGCTCGCGGCCAGGCCCGACAGCTCGTCGATCAGCGACGGCAGCGGGCCGCGGAGCTCGACGGCGCCCCAGGTCTCGCAGGGGCGGCAGTCGGGGCCGCCGGGGCCGGCGACGAGCACGCCGCCGTCTTCTGCGTAGCCGGCGTCGACGTGCTGCACGTCCCACGGCATCGGCGCAGGCTTGGGGCCGCAGGTCGCGGAGACGGCGACGGCGGCGAGCACGAGGCGGATCATGCGGCAGCCCGCTCCAGCATCCACGAGGCCGCTTCCCGGTGAAACGTCTCTCTGAACTCCCGGCGGAAGATTCCGAAGTGACCGATGGCACGCGTGCCCAGGCCCGCGGGGGTCAGCTCGCGGACGTCGATCTGCGCGCGCGCGTAGAACCGGGCGAGCGCGCGCACGGAGTCGGGCGGCGCGTAGCCGTCGTCGGCGATGACGTAGGCGCGAATCGGGAGCTCCAGCGACCCGTGCGCGGCGAGCGGCGACGACAGGACGTAGCGCGGGTCTCTGCCCCAGCGCGCCCACTCGAGGGCGGCTCCGAGCGGCACGTTCTCGCCCTGGCGCACGGCGGCCATCGGCAGGTAGCCGACGGCGCGCGCGACGATCGGCATCAGGTGCCAGTGCGTGAACATCAGCGCGCGGCCGACGCCGTGCCAGTTCTTCCAGTACCCGCTCTGGGCGGCGACGAGCAGCGCGCCGGCGAGCGAAGGAGCGCGCGGGCACAGCCCGAGGATCTGACCTCCGATGCTGTGGCCGACGGCGAACAGCGGCGAGCTGCCGAAGCGCTCGCGGGCGAAGTCGATGGCGGCCGTGAGGTCGAGCGTGGCCCAGTCGCTGACCGTCGCGTCGAACCCGCGCAGGCGCGGCGGCTTCGACTCGCCCATGCCGCGGTAGTCGAACGTGACGGTGGCGATGCCGGCTTCGGCGAGGCTCGCCGCGAAGGTCCTGTACATGCGCTGGGTCACGCCGAGCGCCGCAGCCACGACGGCGATGGCGCGCGGGGCTTCGTTCGACTCGAAGACCTGGGCACCGAGGGCAAACCCGTCGCTCGCGATCACCCGCGCGGGCTCTCCCCTCACCCCGGCCCTCTCCCCTGCGAGGGGAGAAGGGGGCGCTACATCGACGCGTCTTGAACCACCATCCACGACGTGCCCCTCGGGTGCAGCACCACCAGCGTGTTGCCCGACGCTGACGGCTTGTTGGGATAGCTCAACGTCCACTTCGCCATCACCGTCACCGAGCCCGGCGCGGCGCGCGCGTCGAGGAACTCGAAGCTCAGCGTGCCCATCGCGGCCTTGTCGGGGTAGCGCTTCTTGTACCGCGCGAGCACCTGGTCGCGGCCCTTCGTGAGGCCGTTCGGCGTGATGAACGTGGCGTCGTCGGCGTAGCTCGCGGTGAAGCCGTCGAGGTCGCCCTTGCTCCACGCGGCGGCCTGGTCGGTCATGAACGCCTTCGCCGAGTCGACCCGCGCGGCCTCGGAGGGGCCGGTGTCGACGACGGTGCCCTTCACGACGCAGGAGGCCTCGATCGTCTTCGTCTTCGTCTTCAGGCACGCGCGCAGCACGTCGGCGTCGGAGGCGCCGGCGTCAGGCGCCGCGGCGAGAACCTGCGCCGCGGCGAGAAGAATCAGGGCGTGGGCGAGCATTCGCCGGAACTTACCTTCTTCAGCTCGGCGAGGAACTGGTCCGGAGGCAGAAAACCGGTCACCTTCGGATCGTTCAGCACGGTGCCCTTCGGGTCGATGAACGCGACGGTGGGCAGGCCCTTCACGCCGAAGCGCTCGTAGAGCGTGTCGAGCACCTCGTGATCGTTCGTGCCGTCGACCTTGATGTTCACGAAGCGGCCCGCCTCGTCGACGACGGCCTGGGCCGTGTACGTGTGCTGGTCGAGCTCTTTGCAGGCGGCGCACCACTCGGCGAAGAAGTCGATCATGACGGGCTTGCAGGTGGCCTTCGCCTTCTCGAGGAGCGCGTCGAACGGGGCCGCGCTGTTCGCCTTGTCGGCGCTGAAGCTCGCCCACTCGAGCGAGTGGGCTCGAGGCGTGGCGGGCTCGGGCAGCGGCGCGACGCGCAGGGCGAGCGCGACGACGAGGGCGGTGACCCCGAGCGCCTTCTTCCAGGCCTCGGCCTTCGTGCCGTCCTTGAACGAGAGGTGAATCGCGCCGAGCATGACGCCGGCGAGCGCGAGCACGCCGGTGAGGATGACGAGCGGGTCGCGGCCGAGGGCGGCTCCGGCCGAGGCGATGAGCTCGCGCACCAGGGGGATGCCGTCTCGCCAGTAGCCGATGGCGAGGGCGACGAGCGCGACGCCGAAGACGCTCTTGACCCACTCCATCCACACGCCGCCCTTGGGCAGGCGGACCATGAAGACGCCGATGATGAAGAACGGCACGCCGATGCCGAGCGCGTAGATGAAGAGGAGCCCGCCGCCGAGCACGGGGTTCTTGGTGGTGGCGACGAACGTGAGCACGCCCGACAGCACCGGGCCGGTGCACGGGGCCGCGAGGAAGCCCGAGACCGCGCCCATCAGCAGCGCGCCGATGAGGCCGCCGCCGCCGACGGTGTTGAGCTTCGTGGCGAGGCTGGGCGGCAGCGCGAGCTCGAAGGCGCCGAACATCGAGGCGGCGAGCGCGAGCAGGAAGACGCCGAGGCCGAAGGCGACGAAGGGGTTACCGAGGGCGGTGCCGAAGGCGCGGCCGGCGAAGGCGGCGGCGACGCCGAGGGCCGCGAAGGTGACGCCCATGCCGACGACGTAGGCGCTGGTGAGGATCACGGCGCGGGCGCGAGACTCGGCCTGGCGGGCGCCGAAGACTCCGACGGTGATGGGGATGAGCGGCCACACGCACGGGGTCATCGAGGTGAAGAGGCCGCCGAGGAAGATGGCGCCGGCGGCGAAGAGCATGCGGCCTCCGGCGAGGAGCTCGGTGGCGTAGTCGCCGGTGCTCGGCCCGGTCGGGAGCACGAAGGGGATGAAGACGATGCCCAGCGCCGCGGCGACCGCCAGGAGGAGAACCTTCTTCAGGGCCATGAGTGCTGACGTGATCCTAGCGAGGCTCAGGTTTCACTTCACGTACACTCGGCAGGTGGCCGACGACTCGTGGCCGGCGCTGCTGCGAAGCATCAACGACCGGCTGATCGGGTACCTCGAGACAGAGGGACCCGTCATTGACGATGACAAGAAGCTGCTGCGGACCCGCTGGCTGGGCAATCCGCCGGCGAGCGAAGAGGCCATTGCCGCGGCGGAGCGCAGGCTCGGCGTGAAGCTGCCGGCCGCATACCGTGAGTTCCTGGCGGCCTCGAACGGCTGGCGTACGTGCCTCGAATTCCCGCATGGGATCTGCGACCTCGTGCCGATCGAGGAGCTGCGTCGCTTCACAGAGGTCGATGCGCGGCGTGGAGCGTGGGATGGCTACCTGCGAGACCTCGCCGCCCACCCGATGACCGAAGACTGGCAGGGGCCCGTGTCCGAGATCGAAGACAGCCTCGCGATTGGCGACGGCGACGGCAACGAGTACATCTTGCTGTGCCCGTCGGCCGGCGGGAAGGTGTGGACGTACCACAATGAGTGCGGCTTCGAGGCGTACGCGTCGTTTCTGGAGCTGATGCAGGAGGGCCTGAAGTGGAAAGCGGTATGGTGAGGCTCACCAGTCGCGCGTCCGCCTCGGAACGCCCGCCGTCGCGTTGACGTACGCCAGCACCGTGGTGTCGGGGTCCCACTTCACGCTCTGCACCGGGAACCCGGCGTCGATGCGCACCGGGTCGCCCGGCGCCACCATGACGGTCTTCGTTCCGCCGGGCCCCGAGAGCTCCAGCGGGATCTTCAGGCCCTTCGGCAGGTCGTTCTTCGCCACCAGCTGCGCCTCGACCACGCTGCCGGTCACCTTCGTCAGCCCCTCGAGCTTCGGCACCGCGGTGATCTTGTTCCACCGCTCGAAGAACGGCCCGAAGTCGTGCCCGGTCTTCGCCTTCGTGAACTTCACGAAGTCCTCGGTCGACACCGCCTTCTGCCGGTGCGTCTGGAACCAGTCTTTGAGCAGCGCGTCGAGCTTCGGAGTCCCCAGCTCGGCCTCCATCATGCGCAGCATCCACGGGCCGAGCTGGTACGGCAGCGACGTGAAGATCTCGTTCACGTCGGTGTAGTCGGGAGCCGAGAGCGCGTGCGGCGTCGTGCGCAGGGTGTCGGCGACCTCTTCGCGCGCGTTCTTCAGAAGCTCGACGAACTTCTTCTCGCCCTCGGCGTGCCGGAAGTAGCGAAACGTCGCGTAGTTCGTGAAGCCCTCGCTCATCCAGAAGTCGCCCCAGTCCTTGATGCGGACGTTGTCGCCGAACCAGTGGTGGGCCACCTCGTGGGCCGCGGTCTCTTTCGCCGACTCGAGATCTCTCGCGGCGTTCATCATGATCGCGACGGCGGCGGTGTGCTCCATGCCGCCGAGACCGCCGGCGACCTCGACGAGCTTCATCGACGGGCCGTAGTCGTACTTCCCGAGCCAGCTCTCGTAGAAGTCGAGCGACGCCTTCGCGGCCTCGCGGTAGGCCTTGCGGTTCGCCTCGCTCGCGCGCGTGCTGTTGCCGTAGCTCGAGACGTGGACGCCGCCGTGGCTGTGGCCGCCGTCTCCGAGCACGAAGTCGGGCGCGGCGTAGAACGCGATCGCGTACGCGGGCGCCTCGGCCGCGCTGATGAACGCGCCGTTCTTCGACTTCGCGCCGGTGCCGACGGCCTGCATGCCGGCCGCGACCTTCACCACGACGCTCGCGGTCGCTCCGTCGGCGGGGTGAGAGCTCGAGGGGAACAGCGCGCCGGTGTTGTACGGCCACGTCATCGTCCACATGCGGCCGGTGTACTTGTCGCGGATGAGGCCGAACGAATTCTCGTCGACGGTGTCGTCGGGCTTCACCGTGTACTCGACCTGCAGGGTCTTCGCGCCGGGCGCGGTGACGTGCAGACGGCCGTCTCTCTGCTCGAACGGCACGCGCTTGCCGTCGGCGAGCACGCGCGAGACGGTGAGCCGCTCGGGGTTCGCCTCGAGCACGGCGACCGCGGGTGCCTTGGAGTCGAGGGCGATGATGGCGCGCGCGGGGAAGGCGTCGCGCTTGCCGCTCAGGTCGAAGGTGAGATCGTAGTGCTTCACCTGCACGTTCGCGGCGGGGACGGCGTGCTTCAGCACCGCCTCGAGGTCGGGCGGCAGCGGGCCCTTCGAGACGCCGATCAACACGCCGAGGGCCTTGCGCACCGGGTCGAGCTCGAAGCTGTCGAGCTCGGCGTCGTTGCGGAGCAGCGCCATGATGCTCTCGGCGGCGGCCTTCTCTTTGGGGGTGCGGATGCTGGCCTGGGCCTCTTTGAGCGCCCGGAGGTCGTTCTTGGTGAGCCGGCCGCTGTCGGCCAGGGCGCGGGCGAAGACGGAGGCAAACTTCTTCGAGCTCAGGTCGGGCATGGGGGAGCCGCTGAAGGCTTCTACCACGCCCCGCTCTCGGGTACTTTCGGTTCACCCTATGCCTCTCGAGTTGAAAGATCTGGCCAGCCAGAAGGTCTTGGTGGTTCCCGACGAAGGTCTCACGTTCGGCCGCGAAGGCGGAGACGCGAACGTGCAGATCCGGGACACGGGCGTGAGCAAGCGCCACGCGCGCGTGTTCGGCGAGAACGGCGCGTGGTTCCTCGAGGACCTCGGCTCGAGCAACGGCACGTGGCTCCAGAAGGAGCGCATCAAGGACGCCACCGAGCTGCTCCCCGGCGACATCTTCCAGATGAGCCAGGCGAAGTACGAGGTGCTGCAGGCGACGGCCGACGGCGAGGCCGCCGAGCCGACGTCGATGGCGCAGGACGAAGACGCGCCCCCGCCGGAAGACGAGTCTCCGGTCGAAGAGAACGAGCCGACGCCGAAGCCGATGGCGGCGGCGAAAGAAGGGCCGTCGAAGGCGAACAAGGCGGCGAAGGAGCCCAGCGTCTCGAAGAGCAAGCCGATGGCGTCGGCGGCTCCGCCGAAGAAGGGCGCGAAGGCGGACGCCCAGGCGAACAAGAAGACCGAGGCCGGGGTGCCCGACACGGGCGGCGGGGGCGAGCCGAAGAAGATCACGGTCGGCTACTTCCTCATCACGGTGCCGAAGGCGTTCGCGTTCTACCTCGCGGCGATTCCCGTGATGCTGTTCAACCCCGTCGGCACGATTCGCAAGGCGGTCAAGGAGCAGAAGCACGAGGCGAAGGGCCGCATGGAGCTGATCGCGTGGGCCCTGCCCGCCCAGCTGATCGGCGCGGCGTTCGGGTTCCTCGGCGGGCTGATCTACGGCCTCGTCACGCACACGCTGAGCGTCGGGGACATTCTGCCGATCGGGCGGCTCATCGGAGCGGTCATCGGCGCGATCATCACCGGCATCATCTGGCACCCGTTCCTGAACTGGTGGGTGAAGTTCCTCAAGGGCACGTCGGACGATCGGTCGCGCACGAACCTGTTCCTGCTGGTGCAGACGGCGACCGGCCTGCTGGCGCTGCCGGCGTTCGTGGGGCAGGTGCTGAACCTGGTGCCGCTGCCGCTGATCGGCCTCGTGCCGCTGGTGCTGTCGCTGGCGTCGTCGCTGGTGATGCTCTTCATCTGGTTCTCGTGGTTCACCGAGGCCGGGGTCGTGAAGTGGTTCCGCATCGTGCTGATGGTGCTCGGCGGCCTCGCGTGCCTGTCGACGCTGGCCGGCATTCCCGGGGCGATCGCGGGCCGCGGCAGCATCGGGTCGGGCGGCGGCGACGTCGACGCACAGGTCGCGGCGGCCGAGGCGCAGGCGAAGGCGGCCGAGGCGCAGGCCGAGGCGATGGGCAAGGCGGCAGAGGCGCAGGCCGAGGCCGCCGAGAAGCAGGCCGACCAGGCTGCGGCCGCGGCAGAGAAGCAGGCCGAGAAGGCCGACAAGGTCGCGGCCGCGGCGCCGACGCCTCCGCCCGCGGAAGAGAAGAAGGCGGCGCCGCCGGCGCCCGCTCCTGCTCCGGCTCCTGCGCCGGCTCCCGCTCCAACGCCGGCGCCTGCGGCGGCGGCAGGCGCTCCGAAGCCGCCCGAGGCGGCGCCCGCGGCGGTTCCGCACGGCGGCGGCTACGGCGCGTGGCACGCGAAGTGGGAGGCGATCGAGAAGCGGATCACGGACGACCCGACGATCTTGAACAAGGACGCGTCGATTCTCGCGCTGTACAAGAAGCTCGAGGAGGACGTTCAGGACGCGGAGGCGAAGTTCGCCAAGGGCAAAGAGCCGCGCCGCGTGCGCGATCACTTGAGGGACGCCGAGCTCTACGAGAAGACCGAGAAGACGGTGCTCGAGCTGTACGGAAAGCTCTTCAAGTAGCCGCGATGCTGACGGTCGGCGAGCTGATGTCGTCGAACGTGCTGACGCTGGTGGCTGACGCGTCGGTGGGCCGCGCGCACGCCGAGATGAAGCTCGGCCGCATCCGCCACTTTCCGGTCGTCGACAAGACCGGAGCGATCGTCGGGGTGCTGTCGAGCCTCGACGTCGCGCGCGCCCTGAAGGCCGACGGCAGCGGCCGCGCGGTGCCGGTGAAGCAGGTGATGACACGCCAGGTGTACAGCATCGGCGCCGACATTCCGGCGTGGGAGGCCGCGCGGGTGCTGCGCAAGAAGAAGATCGGCTCGCTGCCCGTGATCAACGATCGCGGCGTGCTCGTGGGCATCATCACCGCGTCGGACTTCCTCGAGGTCGCCGAGCAGGCGCTGGCCGGGCGGCCGCTGCGGCGCATCACCTGACGGTCACCGCTCGACGGCGAGCGCGACGTGGCCGTTGGCGATGAGGCGGTACGCCACCACCCGCTTGCCGTTCGGCAGGAACCCGAGCCGCAGCCGGCGGCCGCCCTCGGTGTCGACGACGTGCTCCTGCCAGGCTCCGGTCGCGGTGCTGCGCTGAGCGATGCGCAGCTCGTCGAACCCCGCGGGGCACACCGTCACGAAGGTGTTCGGCGCGCACACGTAGAACGCGATCGCGGGCTCGTGGAGCGCGGGGTCCATGGCGAGCGAGGGGTACCAGCCGCCGGTGCCCATGCCGAACACCGGGTCCGCGGCCGAGAACGCCGCGGCGCCGGGCGCCTGCTGGTAGTAGCGGAGCACGTTGTCGGCGGTGTCGAGCACGGCGACGCCGGTGCCCTCGACGGGGTCCCACGCGAGGCTGGCGCCGGTCTGCGTGCCGGTGACGCTGGCGACGGCCCGGGGGGTCGTGCTCCAGGCCCCGGCGTCGTGCCGGTGAATGAAGACGTCCTGGCCCGCGGTGTCGGCGCCGCCGAAGACGTGATCGTACGTGATGATCGGCCCGCTGCCCGCCATCGTCATGGCGATGCGGCCGCCGGGGGCGTCTTTGTCGTTGCCGCCGGCCTTGGTGCAGCTCCCGATCAGCGCGCCGGGCATGCCGGACCAGCACTCGACGTCGGAGCCGGCCCAGTCCTGCTGCGGGAACTGCCCGTTGTGCACGTCGCGGTAGCAGTAGTGCAGCCCGCCCGCGGCGTCGTAGCGCAGCGCCGGCCACAGCCCCACGACGACCCCGGTGTCCGAGACGGGGTTGCCGCAGGTGATCTGATCGCCGCGCGACGCGACGATCGTCTTCGACCACGCCGAGCCCGAGCGCGTCGCGAGCTCCGCGTCCGAGTTCGTCCAGAACGCGTTCGTGTCGCTGCCGCCGCCGAGGTAGCCGATGCCCGGCTCGCCCGTCACGGGGTTGAGGTCGACCGTGATGCCGACGGAGCGCGTCACGGCGGCGACGACCGAGACCGCGCCGACCGTGCCGTTCTGCCACTCGACGTAGCGGACCTCGGCGCCGCCGTCGGGCAGGTCGGAGAAATACGCGACGCCGACGCGGCTCTGGGTCCTGTCGACCGCCATGTCGAGGTACCCGGAGCCGACGGTGGTCGAGTCGAGCGTGACGATGAGATAGCGGCCGGCGTCCGGCAGGCCGGAGTCCCCCGTACCGGAGTCGCTCGCGCCGCCTGCCGTGCTGCCTCCCGCCGTCGCGCCGCCCGCCGTCGCGCCGCCCGCGGTGGCGCCCCCCGCGGTGTTGCCGCCCGCGCTGCCGGCATCTGGCAGCGCCACGATCGGTTGACTGCACGACATCGACACGACCGCGAAGACCGCGAGCGTCGGGCGCATGGCGCGACACGCTACCACCTCAGCCCTGCGGCTTCTTCGGCAGCTCGAGGCCCGCGCTGCGCGCGAGGCCCATCACGCCTTCGACGGCGGCGGCGACGTAGCCGAAGGGGTTGGCTCCGTCGACGGCGGTGACGTGCACCGTGCCCATCTTCTGCTGGAACGCGGCGGCGAGCTCGGGCAGGCGGTTGGCGAGGGCCAGCTGGATCACCTCGGGCGAGAGGGTGTTGTCGATCTCGCGCAGCCGGGCGGCGCGGTCGAGCTCGAGCTTGTGGGCGAGTTCCTGCTTCTTGAGCTCGAGCTCGACGGTCTTGAGCTCCAGCTCGGCGAGCGTGCGCTTGCCTTCGGCGACGCGCGCCTGGGCGACGAGCACCTCGGCGGCCTGGGCCTCGGCGGCGACGCGCATCGCGTGGCGCTGGGCCTCGGCCTTGGCGTCGGCCTGCAGCTGCTGCATGCGCGCGCGCTCGCTCGCGGCCTGCTTCCCGAGCAGCACTTGCGTCTCGGCCTCGAGCTTGCGCAGCTGCAGCTCGCGCTCGGAGTCGATCTGCGCCTGCTTCGCGGCCCGCTCGGTGGCGAGGCGCGTCTCTTCGACGCGGGTGTCGGAGGCGAGCTTCTCGAGCCGCGCCGCCTCTTCGGAGGTCTGCTTCTCGCGGCGGATCTCGGTGGAGGCGGCGACGCGCGCCAGCTCGATCTGGCGCTCGGTGGCGGCCTCGTCCTGCTTGACCGCGCGGTCGCGGGCGAGCTCGGCCTCGCGAGCCTGGCGCTCGAGCTCCTGGCGGAACCGCGCCTGCATGTTCGCGAAGACGGTCTGCGACATCACGCGCACGTCTTGAATCTCGATCGAGTCGACGACGACGCCCCACCCTCGCACCGTGCGGTCTTCGGCGCGGCCGGTGCCGCCGACCACGGGCGCGATCTCGCGCATCAGCTCGGAGGCGAGCGCGTCTTTCCGCCGCGTCATGCAGTGCTCGACCGAGAGGTTCGCGACGAGCCGGCGCGTGGCGCCGATGAACATCTCGATCATCATCGCCGAGAGCTTCTCTTGCGCGCGCTCGGGGTAGCTGAAGTTGAGCATGCGGAACGCGATGAGCGGGTCGGCGATGCGGTAGACGGCGACGCCGGTGACCTGCACGCCCGCCTTCTCGGCGGTGACCTGGTCGGCGACGAAGTGCAGGCGCTGCACGGTGGTGGGGACGACAGAGACGGACTCCCAGGGCCACTTGAAGATGGTGGCGCCCTGCCCGCTCATCACCACCTTGCCGCCGCGCATGCAGATGAGGAACTCGCTGGGCTTCGCCGAGACCCAGCCCCACTTCTTCATCTTCTCGGGGTCCTCTTCGGGTTTGCCTTTGCGCCAGCCTTCAGTGGTGTGTCTCGAGGGGAGTGCGGTCATGGGAGGGGGCCGCAGTGCATCGGCCGCGCCGGGCCTCAACGGTGCGCGCCGACTCGACGCGGCGGTCGGCGCTGCACCACATTCGGGCGCATGCAGTGGGCGATTCTGGCGCTGAGGCTCGCGCCGCGCGCGGGGAATGTGGACTTGACTGGTCCACATTCCTTCCGTTACAGAAAGTCTCGTGAAGCTGCCCATCTACATGGATAACCACGCGACGACCCCGCTCGACCCGCGGGTGCTCGACGCGATGATGCCGTACCTGAAGGAGGACTTCGGGAACGCGGCTTCACGCAACCACGTCTTCGGGTGGAAGGCCGAGGCCGCGGTCGAGGCCGCCCGCAAGCAGGTCGCCCAGCTCGTCGGCGCCGACCCCAAAGAGATCGTCTTCACCTCGGGCGCCACCGAGTCCGACAACCTCGCCATCAAGGGCGTCATCGACTTCTACCGCGCCAAGGGCGACCACATCATCACGCTCAAGACCGAGCACAAGGCGGTGCTCGATTCGTGCAAGCGCCTCGAGCGCATGCGGCAGGAGCGCATCGACGAGCTGAAAATTCTGCGCCTCTCCGAGCTCACGGGCAAAGACGTGCAGCCCGAAGAGGTCGCCACGCTCGAGATCAAGCACGACCTCGAGAAGGACGCCCAGTTCCAGCGCTGGGTCTCGAAGGTGCAGACCGGTGCGCGCGTCACCTACCTCGACGTGAAGAAAGACGGCACCGTCGACCTCGAGGCGCTGAAGGCCGCCATCACCGACAAGACCGTGCTGGTCAGCATCATGCTGGCGAACAACGAGATCGGCACCGTGCAGCCGGTCGCCGAGATCGGCGCGCTGTGCCGCGAGCGGGGCGTGCTCTTCCACTGCGACGCCGTGCAGGGCCTCGGCAAGATCCCCTTCGACGTCAACACGGCGAAGGCCGACCTCGTCTCGATCACGGCGCACAAGATGTACGGCCCCAAGGGCGTCGGCGCGCTGTACGTGCGCCGCAAGCCGCGCGTGCGCATCGCGCCGATCATCGACGGCGGCGGGCACGAGCGCGGCATGCGCTCCGGCACGCTGAACGTCGCGGCGATCGTCGGCTTCGGCAAGGCGGCCGAGCTCGCGCGCACCGAGATGCCCGAAGAGAGCAAGCGCCTCGTGAAGCTGCGCGAGCGGCTGCTGAGCGGCCTGAAGGCGAAGCTCGACATGCTGGTCGTGAACGGCTCGATGGAGAACCGGCTCCCCGGCAACCTGAACGTCAGCTTCGCGTACGTCGAGGGCGAGGCCCTGATGATGGCGATCAAAGACGTCGCGGTCTCGTCGGGCTCGGCCTGCACGTCGGCCTCGCTCGAGCCGTCGTACGTGCTGCGCGCCTGCGGCGTCGACGAAGACATGGCGCACAGCTCGATTCGCTTCGGCCTCGGCCGCTTCAACACCGAGGAAGAGGTCGACTACGTCGTCGATCTCATGGTCCGCGCCGTCAGCCGCTTGCGCGAGATGAGCCCTCTGTACGAAATGGCGAAAGAGGGCATCGACTTGAAGTCGATCGCCTGGACGGCGCATTAGGAGGTTCGAAAGTCATGGCCTACTCAGAAAAAGTCATCGAGCACTACGAGAACCCCAAGAACGTGGGGACGCTCGACAAGGAAGACCCGAACGTCGGCACCGGCCTCGTCGGAGCGCCCGCCTGCGGCGACGTCATGCGCCTGCAGCTCAAGATCAGCGACGACGGCGTGATCCAGGACGCGAAGTTCAAGACGTTCGGCTGCGGCTCGGCGATCGCGTCGAGCTCGCTCGTCACCGAGTGGGTGAAGGGCAAGACGGTCGACCAGGCCGGCACGATCTCCAACAAGGAGATCGCGAAGGAGCTCTCGCTACCCCCCGTGAAGATCCACTGCTCGGTGCTCGCCGAAGACGCGATCAAGGCAGCCATCGAGGACTTCAAGAAGAAGAAGGCGGCGCGGGGCAGGTAATGACGGCCGCGCCCGCCATCTCGTCGCCCAAGCCGATGGGCAAGGGAGTCCTGCTCGGGGACTCCGCCGTCGACCGGCTGAAGAAGCTGCTCACCGAGCGGCAGACGCCGCAGGCCGGCCTGCGCATCGCGGTGAAGGGCGGCGGCTGCTCCGGCCTCGCGTACCACATGGAGTGGGCCGAGGCCCCCAAGGAGCGCGACAAGATCTTCGAGCGCGAGGGCGTCCGCATCTTCGTCGACCCCAAGAGCTACCTGTACCTGATGGGCACCGAGCTGATCTTCGAAGAGACGATGATGGCCTCGGGCTTCAAGCTGCGGAACCCGAACGAGAAGAGCGCCTGCGGTTGCGGCGAGAGCTTCACGGTGTAGCCGTGGGTCACTTCGAGCTCTTCGGGCTGTCCCCTTCGGTCGACCTCGACGTGCCCTCGCTCGACGCGAAGTACCGCGAGCTGTCGCTGGCCAATCACCCCGACCGCAACCCCGACGATCGCGTCGGAGCCGCCTCGCGCACCGCTTCGATCAACGAGGCGTTCAAGGTGCTGCGCGACCCCGTCAAGCGCGCGTTCTACCTGCTCGCCTCGCGCGGCGTGGACCTCGAGCGCGTCTCGATGCCGGCCGACTTCCTCGAGAAGATCCTCGAGCAGCGCGAGCAGCTCGAGGTCGCCAAGGAGCAGAAGAACGTCGCCAAGGCGCGCGGCCTCGCAGCGGAGATCAGCCAGGAGTCCGACGAGGTGCTCCGCCTCGGCCAGGAGGCGCTCCGGCGCGACGACCTGCCGCTCGCCACCGCCCTGCTCGCCAAGGTGCGCTACTTCGCCCGCTTCCTCGAAGAGGTCGAGGCGATCGAGGAGGACGCTTAAGTGAAGGGCTTCCTGCAGATCCACGACCCGCTGAAGCCGAAAGGTCACGCGGTCGGCATCGACCTCGGCACCACGAACTCGCTGGTGGCGGGCGTCATTCACGGCAAGCCCGTGTGCCTCGAGGCCGACGAGGGCGGCGCGAAGCTCCTGCCCTCGGTGGTGCACTACGGGAAGGACGGGGGCGTCGTCGTGGGCTCGCGCGCCGTCGCGCTGATGCCGTCGGCGCCGACCGACACGCTGAAGAGCGTGAAGCGGTTCATGGGGAAGTCGCTCGGTGACGCCGAGACGAAGAAGCTCGGGGCGTACAAGTTCTCGGGTGGCTCGGGGGTGGTGCGGTTCGAGGTGAGCGGCGGGCAGCCGGTGACGCCGATCGAGGTGTCGGGCGAGATCTTGCGCGCGCTGAAGCGGCGCGCCGAGTCGCACTTCGCCGGCAAGGTCGAGCAGGCCGTGATCACGGTGCCGGCGTACTTCGACGACGCCCAGCGCCAGGCGACGAAAGACGCAGGGCGGCTCGCGGGGCTCGAGGTCTTGAGGCTCTTGAACGAGCCGACCGCGGCCGCGCTCGCGTACGGCCTCGACAAGGGCTCGCAGGGGAAGTTCGCGGTCTACGACCTCGGCGGCGGCACGTTCGACATCTCGATCCTCGAGCTGACCGACGGCGTGTTCCAGGTGAAGTCCGTCGGCGGCGACAGCGCGCTCGGCGGTGACGACTTCGACCGGGCGATCGTGAAGTGGGCGGTCGGTGACCGGGCGCTGTCGCCGGCCGAGACCGCGGCGCTGCTCGCCGCGGCGCGCGCCGCGAAGGAGCAGCTCACGTCGCAAGAGAGCGTCGAGCTCGACGGCAAGACGCTCACCCGCGCGGTGTTCGACGAGCTGATTCGCCCCTTCGTCGAGAAGACCGGCGCCGCCTGCCGCCGCGCCCTGAAGGACGCCGGCGTGAAGCCCGGCGAGCTCGACGGCGTCGTGCTGGTCGGCGGCTCGACGCGCGTGCCCGCGGTGCGGAAGTACGTCGCCGAGCTGTTCGGGCGCGAGCCGCTCGCCGACATCGACCCCGACCAGGTGGTGGCGCTGGGCGCCGCGGTGCAGGCCGATCTGCTGACCAACGCCGATCGCAAAGACGAGGTGCTGCTGCTCGACGTGATCCCGCTCTCGCTGGGCCTCGAGACGATGGGCGGCGTGGTCGAGAAGATCATCCCGCGGAACAGCACGATCCCCATGGCCGCCGCCCAGGTCTTCACGACGTTTCAAGACGGCCAGAACGCGATGGACATCCACGTGGTGCAGGGCGAGCGCGAGCTGGTCGAAGACTGCCGCTCGCTGGCCCGCTTCCGGCTGAGCGGCATCCCCGCCCTGCCCGCCGGCATCGGCCGCGTCGAGGTGCGGTTCTCGGTCGATGCCGACGGCATCTTGAGCGTCGCCGCGAAGGAGCAGTCGACCGGCACCGAGCAGAAGATCACCGTGAAGCCGACGCACGGCCTCACCGACGAGGAGATCGAGCAGATGCTGCTCGACTCGATCGATCACGCCGAAGACGACATCCAGAAGCGCCTGCTGCGCGAGCAGCAGATCGAGGCGCAGCGCCTCCTCATGGACGCGAACAAGCAGCTGACCGAGAACGGCGACCTGCTCGAGGCGGCCGAGCGCGCGCAGATGGAAAGCGCGATGAGGTCGCTCGAAGCGCTGGCAAAGTCGACCGGCGACCACCATGAATTGAAAGAGGCGATCCACGCTCTCGACGAGCAGTCGAAGCCCTTCGTGGAGCGCATCATGAACCGCGCGATCGCCAGGGCGGTCGTGGGGCAGAAGGTGTGACGTGCCGAAGATTCACTTCGCGAGCCCGCTCGACGACGTGACGGTCGAGGTGAAGCCGGGGACTCCGATTCTCGAGGCCGCGGAGGACTGCGGCGCGAAGGTCGGCCACTCGTGCGGCGGCGTGTGCGCGTGCTCGACGTGCCACGTCTGGGTGCGCAAGGGCCTCGAGTCGCTCTCGGAGCAGCAGGACGAAGAGCTCGACCGCCTCGACATGGCGTTCGACGTGAAGCCGAGCTCGCGGCTCGCCTGCCAGGCGCAGGTCGACGGCGAGGACCTCGAGGTGTGGATCACCGAGGAGTCGCTGAAGGCCTTCATGGACGAGAACCCCGACGTCCGGAAGAAGCTCGAGGCCGAGGGGAAGTGGCCGGTCAAGAAGTAGCCGACCGCCATCGGGACGATGCGCGGCGCTGATCTGGCGGCTCAATCGGCCGTGTTATGGTTTTGCCGTGGCCCAGCCGACGACCGAGCCCCTGCTGACGTTCGCTGAAGCGGCACGCCTCGATCCCGATCGGCAGCGCGGCGACTTGGACAAGGGGAGGTGGGTCCCCGTGACGAAGAACACCTGGCGACATGGCCGTCTCGCCGCAAACGTGTGCCGGATTCTCGGTCGCTATGTCGATTCTCACCCAGAATGGAGCCTCGCCATTGGCGACCCGGGAACAAAGCTCTCTCACGACCCAGACACGCTGCGGGGGCCCGATGTGGGGCTCGTTCGCGCGGAGCGGGAGCCCACGGGTTCCGGAGAGTCAGGCTGGCTCGAGGGTGCGCCCGAGCTGGTCGTCGAGGTTCAAGGCGACAGTCAGAGTCAGAGCCAGTTGTCGCGCAAGGCGCTCGAGTTCCTGAAGGCCGGGGCGCAGCTCGTTTGGGTACTCGACGATCAGTCCCGAGAGCTCGTCATCTACACGCCCCCTGACCGCGTTCGCGTCGTCGGCTCGACTGAGCTGTTAGACGGCGGCACCCTGTTGCCAGGGTTCTCGTGTCGCGTCGCCGATCTCTTCGCGTGACGTCGCGCTCCCCCACCGGGGCGTAACAGCTCGGCGGCCAGCAGCCGGCCACCGCTTCCAGGCGGGGTGATGCGCGGCCCGGCGCGAAGCCTTGGCCGCGAGAGTCGCCCGCAGCGCGGCGATGCGATCGTCGGGCCTGCGCGTGGGGTGCGGGCGGTTCGAGCCTTGGACGAGCGAGGTCATGGGTTCGCTGCATGACCCGCGTCGCCCCCGCGGTGCGCGAGCTTGCGTGCGTGGTACTCGAGCGCGGCCACGCTCGAGGGGAGCTCGATGCCGGCCCACGACAACAGCTCGAGCGCCTCGCGATCGTGGGCGAGCATCGCCACCACCTGCTCGCGCGTCCGGCCCTGCGGGCCGAGGGCGTTGTCGACCGCGCGCTCATCGGCGATGCGGCCCTCCCGCCAGCGTGCGTTCGGGGTCATCGCCCCGCCTCCGACCCGGTCGAGCGAGCCCGTCGCCTCGTTCGCCGGAAGGAAGCGCTGCGGCCCGATCGGCTCGCGCAGATCGGCCGATCGCAGCAGCCACTGCACGTAACCCTCGTAGCGTGAAGGTGGCACGACGGCACGCATCACGACCGTGGTGAACGTCTGCCCTTCGCCCTCCTCCACGAAGCAGGCGAGCACCGTCATGCGCGGCCGGCGCCACGACGCCGACGTGCCGTCGGTCATCGTCAGCTCGCGGATGATCTCGGAAGGGGCCACGCGGCGATCGACGCGCACCAGGAGCACCGGGTTCGACTCCTGCACCGCCGAGAAGCCGCCGCTGCTCGGCCACGCGTGCGTGACGTAGACGAAGTCGCCGCCCGGGCGCTTCGGGGCCGCAAAACGAACCGGCCGCGAGGCACAGCGCGGCTCGGGCTCCGCAGGCGGCGGAGGCCCGGGGGCCGCCAGCGTCGCCTTCACGGTGAACGCCGCCGAGCTCGAGGCAGCCGAGGGCACGCCGCCGAGCGACTCCGCCTTCGCGCGCACGTCGATCCACAGCTCGTGAGTGCCCGCGGGCACCCGCACCGGCAGCTTCGCCGGAGGCTTCGTACCGCCGCGCAGCACCGCCACCTCGACGCCGTCGAGGCGGACGTCGATTCCGGCCTCGCCGCCCTGCTGCATGCCGGCAGAGCCCGAGAGCGCGAGCTCCACGTTGATCGGCTCGGGCGTGTCGACTTCCAGCAGGAGGAAGCCGTCGACGAAGGCCTCGCTGCTCGTGTCGGCGGCCACCCGGCCCACGGGGCGAATCGACGCCGACATCGCGAAGCGTACGCCGACGCCGCCGTCGAGCGGCGCGAGCTGGATTCGCGCGTGGTTGTCGAGGCCGCCGAAGACGAGCGTCTCGTCGTACTCCGCGGGCGCCCCTTCGAGGCGGGCGGGCGTCTCGCCGGTCGGGTACCGCTCCTGGCCGCCGGCGACGGTGACCTGGGTCACGACCGCGCCGTGACGCCCGAGCTTGAGCTGGGGCTCGGTCGACGCGAGCGCGGCTGCGAGGATGAGGGCGTGCATGGCGCTTCGATGTCCCGGGCGAAAGGGTTGTTCAGCTCAGATCGATTTTGCGGCGTAGACGTTGTGAAGCCCGAGCGCCTTGATCGTCTCGAACGGCTCTTGATCGACGGTGATCGAGAACCCGCGCGCCTGCAGCGTGGCCGAGATGCCCGCGACGTCGCTCGTCTCCACGATCACCTGGCGGAGCTTCGCCCAGTCATGCTCGGCGATGCCGGCCAGCACCCGCGCCTCGACGCCCTCGACGTCGACCTTCAAGAGATCGATGCGCTCGACGCCGTGCTCGGCGATGACGTCGGAGAGTGTGCGCACGCGCACCTTCACCTTCTTGCGCGCGAGGCGGCGCACGACGCCGATGGCGGCCGCGGCCACGCGTGGGACGCCGAGATCCTTCGCGAGCGCGCCGGCGTCGATCGCAGGCGCCTCGACCAGCGAGCCGGTCGAAGACACGAAGGGGTCGTACGTCAGCTCGGCCTCGCCGGCCGTGTCCGACAGCGCGCACTCGAGCACCGTGCCCTCGACGTTCTTGCGCAGCGCCTCGCAGACCTCGGGGTTCGGCTCGAACGCGTAGAGCTTCAGCCCGCGGTGGCGCCGCGACAGCCACAGCGAGCACAGCCCGATGTTCGCGCCGACGTCGAACACGCAGTCGCCGTCGCGCACGGCGAGGCCGTGGCCGTCGTACGCGCCGTTCACGAAGATCTGCCGGTGCAGCACCTCGGCGTCGGTCGCGTTGAGCGCCCAGACCTCGAGGCCGCCCGGCAGCGTCACCCGCTTCATCGGAAGGGCGACAGCAGCTGCGGCACGTACCGCTCCTCGAGGTTCTCGCCGCCGAACAGGCCGACGTCGACGGGCGGCCTGCGCCCCGGCGGCGCGATGCGGCTCTTGAACAGCACGTCCCAGACGATCAGCACGTGGCCGTAGTTGCCGTTCGCCTCCTCCGGCACGCGCGAGTGGTGCCAGCGGTGCAGCTCGGGGCCCGCGAGCAGCCAGTTGAACGGCCCGAGCTCGAGCGCGGTGTTCGCGTGCTGGAACTGCAGGTGGGCGATCGCGAACGCGCCGGCGAGCGCGAGCACCAGCGGCGGCGCTCCGAGCAGCACCAGCGGCACGCCCGCGGCGACGAGCAGCGCCAGCATGTCGAGCGGGTGGTTGCGCGACGCGTTCAGCGAGTGCAGCCGCCGCGCGCTGTGGTGCACGATGTGGAGGCGCCACAAGGGCCGCGTCTCGTGCATCCACCGGTGCGCCCAGTAGGCGCCGAATTCGCCGACGACGATCGCGAGGGCGACCTGGGCGACGAGCGGCGCGGCGGCGGGCCAGAGGCCGAAGGACGGCAGGAAGCCGGCGCCTGCGATGAAGAGCGCGTCGACGGCGAGGGTCGAGAGCACGAGGTGGAGCGTGTCGACTTTCGAGTCGCCCATCGGCCGGTTCCACGCGCGCTCGTAGGGCGCCGCCTTCTCGACGAAGCCCACGAAGAAGCCGGCGACCGAGACGGTGGCGAGCACCGAGAGGTCGAGCCGCCAGCCGAGGCCGGTGAGTGCGTACACGGCGCAGGGTGTGCCCAGGGTGAGCGCGACGTAGGCGATTCGGCTCACACCTGCTCCACGACGAACACGTAGCCCATCGATCGAATGCTACCGCATGCGCCCCCACCGCTCTTGCGCTGAAGCGGCCCTGCGTCGCGTTTACTGCTCAGGGCATGACGCTCTGGGACGCAGTGGTGGCAAACGACGCTGGCACGCTGAGGAGGCTGGCCTCCGAGGCGCTGGACATCAACGAGCAGTTCGACGGAGGGCGCACCGCGCTCCACGAGGCCGCGGCGCGGGGCCACGTGGACCTGGTCCGGCTGCTCCTCGCGGCCGGCGCCGACCCCGAGCTCCACGACGGCGATCACGAGACGGCCTTCATCAAGGCCGCGGTGAACGACCGCTACGACGTGGTGCACCTCCTCTCGCCGCTCGCGACCGAAGACGAGCGCGACTACGCGCGCTCGATCTTGCGGGTCCAGCGGGTGCCGTTCGACCCCGGCCAGTACCAGGGCCGCGACGCGCCGGTCCCCGAGTGGAAACGCGCGGCGGCCGCGGCGATGGCGCGGGTGACGAAGCTCCTGGGCGACGACCGCGCCACCGAGCGGCTCGAGCGCGTGGAGCGCTCGGAGCAGAACGCGCGGCCCAAGCGCCGCTGAGCGTCAGGCGCGGTCGGCGCGAACGTCGCTTGACCCCAACGGGCCCGCTCCTTATAAGCGCGCGGCTTCCATCGCCCAGGTGGTGGAATTGGTAGACACGCCAGATTCAGGGTCTGGTGGTGGCGACACCGTGGAGGTTCGAGTCCTCTCCTGGGCACAGAGGGATCCGGCGGCTTCAAAGCTGCCGGGTCCCTTCGTCTTTTCAGGGGAAGCTCTCTTCAGGTGAAGCAGTCGTAGTTGCGCGCCCGCTTGATGAGCCCACCCTCGAGCTCGAACACCATCGCGAAGAACGCCTTCATCGCGGCGCCGCTCTTCAGCACGCCCTCCCAGGCGCACTCGACGACGACGCGATCGCCCTGCTCCGTGGTGCTCAGCACCTCGTAGCGCTGGCGCACGAGCAGCTCGCGGCCCTTCTGCTGCGAGGCGACGAGCTGCTGAAGGTCGCGCTTCTCGCCCTTCGGCTGCAGCTTGTTCGGCAGCCACTCGTGCACCGCGTCGGGCGCGTAGAAGCCCGCGACGTCGTCGCCCCGCTCGACCGCGCGGATGAACGCGAGCACGCGCTCCGTGTTCGTCGTCACGTGAACCACCTCGCGAGCGTGGGCTCTCCGCGCGGCTCGCCGCGCAGGCCCTCTTCGATCGTCAGCGCCATCGCGTGGAAGCCGCGGCCCTGCAGCGAGTCGACGAGCGCCGCCCGCGCTGCCTCGTCGGGGCAGAAGAAGACGCAGCCGTCGCCGCCGCCGGCGCCCGAGACCTTCCCCACGCAGCCCTGTGCCCGCGCGAGCGCGAGCAGGCGCTCGACGCCCTCGGTGACCACGGGGCCGAGCGTGGCGAGCAGCTCCTGCAGGCGCGTCACCGCCTCGCTGACGGCGGCGAAGTCGGCGCGGAGCAGGCCCTCTTCGAGCTCGCGGCCCAGCGCGTCGGACGCCAGCGTGAAGCGCTGCCGGCCTTCGACGTCGAGGCGCTTCTCGGTCTCGGCGATCATCACGCGCGTCGAGGCCGACTTGCCGGTGAACGCGTACGCGAGCGGCAGCTTGATGCCCGGCACGCGGAACAGATCGACCGGCGGCGCGTCGGCGAGGCGGGGCCCGAACGCCGCCGAGCCGCAGACGCCGAGCAGCGGCGCCACCTCGTAGCGGCGGTAGCGCACCAGGGTGCCGGCGAAGCAGGCCGCGACGTCGGCGCCGCTGCCGCGGCCTCCTTGAGCCTCGGCGTGGGCGACCAGCGCCAGCTTCAGCGCGTCGAAGCGGGCGTCGAGCGCGTAGCGGGCGGCCTCGGCGGCGAGCACGACGGCGCGCGCGCTGGAGCCCAGGCCGAGCTTCAGGCCGCCCGGGCCGGCCGGCGAGGGCGCGAGCGCGAGCGAGAACCCGGGGCCTTCTCGGCCGACGGCCCGCAAGACGAGGTCGAGCGTGCGGGCGACGAAGTGGAAGTCGGCCCCGGGCTCTTCGTCCCAGCTCACCCCGGCCGGGGTCATGTTGCCCTCGAGCTTCGTGCCCTCGAGCAGCACCTGGATGCGCCGGTCTTGCCGCTGACGGACGAGCGCGGTCGTTCTGGGGCCTACCGCCGCGACCCGCGCGACGCCGCCCCACAGCACCGCGTACTCGCCCGCGAGGAAGAGCTTGCCCGGGGCTGAGAGCGCCCGATCCATCAGGATGACCGCCCCTCACCCTGTCCCTCTCCCCTACGAGGGGAGAGGGGACGCGCTCTCGGAACGCCGAGAGTCACGCCTTCACTCGCGTGTACTCGACCGCGAGCTCCGCGGCGAACCGCGCGTTGTTCTCGAGCAGCGCCAGGTTCGCCGCCAGCGTGCGCCCCGGAAGCCGCGCCGCCATCTGCTTCAGCAAGAACGGAGTCACCGCCTTGCCCTTGATGCCCTGCTTGCCGGCCTCGCCGAGCGCGTCGCGCAGGTGCAGCTCGATCTCGTCGAACGGCACCGCGGTCTCGGCCGGTGGAGGCACCGCGAACACCACGCCGCCCTGCCCCAGGAGCCGCCGCGTCTTGAACAGGTGCGCCGCCTCTTCCGCGTTCGCGACGGTGTGCTCCAGCTTCACGCCCGACGACCGGCTGTAGAAGCCCGGGAACTCGTCGGTGCCGACGCCGATCACCGGCACCCCCAGCGTCTCGAGCATCTCGAGCGTCGCCGGCACGTCGAGCACCGACTTCGCGCCGGCGCACACCACCGCGACCGGGCACTTCGCGATCGCGGCGAGATCGGGCGAGATGTCGAAGTGCGCCCCGGCCCCGCGGTGCACGCCGCCGATGCCGCCGGTCGCGAACACGCCGATGCCCACGGTCGCCGCGATCTCGCACGTGGCAGACACCGTCGTGCCGCCGGTCAGCCGCTTCGCCACCGCCACCGAGATGTCGCGCGCCGCGATCTTCAGCGTCGGCACCTCGGCCTGCGTCAGCCGCTGCAGCAGATCGGGCGGCAGGCCCACGTGAATGTCGCCGTCGATGATCGCGATGGTGGCGGCGACTCCGCCCTTCTCGCGCACCGCGGCCGCGCAGCGCCACGCGCTCTCTTCGTTCTGCGGGTGCGGCAGGCCCTGCGCCAGCACCGAGCTCTCGAGCGCGACGACCGCGCGCCGGTGCGTGAGCGCGGCCTGCACGTCGGAGGAGATCTTCACTGCCGCCTCTTCTCGACGATGAGCTGGTAGTCCTCGATCTTCTTGTCGAGCGTCGGCCGCGAGATGCCCAGAATGGCCGCCGCCTTGATCTTCTTCCCGCGCGCCTCGCGCAAGGCCTCGCTGATCGCGTCGCGCTCGAGCCGGTGGATCATCTGCGCCAACGTCTTCGGCGCCTCCGGCACCCCGCCCTCCTGCACCTCGGGCGGCAGCTTCAGCGCCGGCACCTCGGTGGCCGCGTAGAGCAGCGCGAGCCGCTCGGCGACGCCGCGCAGCTCCTCGATGTTGCCCGGCCACGCGTACTCGACGAGCAGCCGCTTCGCGTCGGGCGACAGCGTCGGAGGCTCCTTGCGCCGCGCCCGCGCCACCTTCGCCGCGAAGTGATCGAACAGCAGCGGCACGTCGGGCTTCATCTCTTTGAGCGCGATCGACTCGACCTCGACGCCCTGCAGCGCCTTCGCGAGCTCGGGGTCGAGCTCGCCGCGCGACACCAGCGCCGCCGGCTGCGCGTGGCACGTCGCGATCACGCGCAGGTCGACCGGCTCCTCGCCGCCCGCACGCGCCGGAGCCACCTTTCGCGACAACAGCCGCGCGAGCCGCTCGGCGGTGTGGCGCGGAATCGCCTCGAGCTGCCTCAAGACCAGCGTGCCGCCGTCGGCCTTGAGCAGCGCCGACGACGCCGGAGGCACGCCGGCCGCCGAGGCCCGCCCGAACAGCTCCTCCTCGACCTGAACCGCGGGCTTCCTGCAGTCGACCACCACGAACGGGCCGAGCGCACGCGGCGACCGCGAGTGGATGTACTGGGCCTTGAGCAGCCGCCCGGTGCCGTTCTCGCCCCACAGCACCACCGAGTCGCCGACCGCGGCCGCGCGGCGAATCTGCTCGACCGTCTTGCGGAACTGCCGCGAAGAGCCGACCAGCGCGATCTGCGGAGCCTCGGTCTCGTTGCGCGCCCGCACCGCCGCGAACGCCTCGCCCGCGAGCCTCCCCAGCGCCGCGCACACGCGCTGCGCGTCGACGGTGAACGGCTCGGGCCGCTCGGCGTAGAGGATGCCGAACGGAGCCCCGCCCGACGCCAGCAGCGGCGCGCAGAGCAGCCCGCCCTTGCGCGAAGCCTCTTTGCGCTCCAGCGCGCCGCGCACGAGCGAGCGCGGCACCTCGACCTGCTCGGCGCCGACGACGGCCGCGGTCAAGAGCCCCTCGGTTCCGCCGAGCAGCGCCGCCGCCTTGTCGGCCGAGACGCCGCGCGCGAGCTCCTCGGCCGCGCGGCGCAAGACCATCGCCTCGCTGGTCGCCGAGAGCAGCGCGACGCCGGCGCCGTACAGCGAGGCCTCGGGCCCGACCGCGGGGAGCAGCTCCTCGACGGGCTGGTTCTGCAGGTCGCCGGGATCTTCGCGCTCGGTGAGCGCCGCCCGGGTCGGCGGCTCGAAGAGGACGGTGGTGTCGCCGACCTGAACCCGGTCGCCGGGCAGCAGCACGGCCTCGGCCTCGATGCGCTCGCCGTTGACGATGGTGCCGTTGCGCGAGCCCAGGTCGCTGACGCGGGCGGTGCCTTCTTCGATCGCGATGCGCGCGTGGCGCCGGCTGACCTTCGAGTCTTCGAGCGGAATGTCACAGGACGGGCTGCGGCCCAGGATGACCTCACCAGTGACTTCCCGGCGAAGCCCAGCCGCAGGGCCACTCAACAGAAGGAGCGCAGGCATCGGTTGTGGAAGGGGCTTTTACATCAGCTTCTCGGCCAAGAGCAGCGTCTTCATCTCGTCCGGGTCGAGCTGGCGGCCCTCGCGGGCGAGGCCGATGGCGTTGATCTGCGACTCCTCGACCTCGACGTGGGCGCCCTTGCGCCACTCGGTGGTGCTCTGGCCGCCGTCGATGAGCTTGCCGATGACGATCTCGTCTTCCCAGGTGATGACCTCGACCCAGAGGCGCTCTTCGTCGGGCTTCCCTTCCGCGTCGGGGTGGACCTCGAAGGGCACGCGCACGAGGAAGGCGAGCGGCTCCATGAGCCCTTTTCGCTGGAAGCGCTGCTTGAACGCGGGCAGGAGCTCTTTCGCCTCGTCGGCGCGCGCCTGGGCCTCTTCGTCGGACTCGGCCTCGAAGCGGTCGCGGTAGTGGGCGAGCAGCTCCGACAGGTTGTGGCGGCCCTCGGGCGAGACGACGGTGAGGAACTCCATCTCGTGGCCCGAGTACGTCTCGGGGGTGATGCCGCGCAGGTTCGGCCGCGCCTCTTCCGCGGGCAGCAGCATGAACGCGACGCCGACGCTGGTCGCGACCGGCGTGCGCGGTGGAGGCGCCTGCCCGAACGCGAGATCGGTGCACAGCTCGTGGAAGAAGATCTCGGCGGCCTTGAGGTCGGCCTCGCCGAGGTTGAAGACCTCGACGTCCCACAGCCCGAACTTCGCCATGCCGTGCGAGTGGATCCACAGCGGCGCCTCGCTCTGCGACGCCTCGACGGCGTGCAGCGAGATGTGGTCGCGGATGTCGAACTCGAGCTCGGTGAGCTCCTCGACGTCTTCCTGCGTGTGGAGCTTGAACGCGGTGACGTCGATGACGACGCCGTCGACGATCTCGAGCAGCGTGCGCACGCACCACAGCGCCTCGAACACGGCGACGGTCGACTGCGGCTTTCCCGGCTCGAACGAGAACCGGTAGAAGCCGCGGCTGCCCTGCAGCGCCTCGTGGCTCTGCGGCGTGCCCGAGAGCAGCTCGGGCGACCAGCCCAGGTCTTCTTTTCTGGACTCGAAGCGAACGTCGATGCGCGTCGACTCGGCGCGCACCGAGAACAGGCAGCCCTCTTCGCCGAGCTTGAGCTCGATCTCGTCGGACTCGAAGGCCTCCTGCAGCGCCTCGTCGGTGACGGGCTTCGGCGAGGCGGTCGCGACGATGTAGACCTCTTTCATGGTCAGAGGTGCTGCTCGATCTGGCGGAAGAGATCGACGCGGTCGACGAGGTCGGTCAGGTAATCGAGCTTGTCGGTCGGCAGCACCAGCACGGGCGACATCTTGTAATGCTTGAACCAGTCTTCATAGAGGTCGTTCAAGCGCTTGAGGTAGCTGGTCGGGATGTCCTGCTCCATCTCGCGGCCGCGCAGGGCGATGCGCTCCTTGAGCGTGCGCACGGGGCACTTCAGGTAGATCATCAGGTCGGGCGGCTTCAGCGCGGCCGAGATGGTCTCGTAGAGCTCCCAGTAGGTCTGCCAGTCGCGCTTGTCGATCTTCTTCGTGCGCCAGAGGTTCTTCGCGAAGATCTCGGCGTCTTCGTAGATGGTGCGATCTTGCAGCGCGGTGCCCTCGCCCTTCTCGAGGCTGCGGTGGAGCCGGAACTTGTGGGTGAGGAAGTAGATCTGGCTCTTGAACGCCCACGCCTTCATGTCCTTGTAGAAGTCGGCGAGGTACGGGTTCTGGTCGTTCGGCTCGTAGAACGGGTTCAGGCCGTAGCGGCGGCAGAGGAAGCGCGTCAGCTCGGTCTTCCCGGCGCCGATGTTTCCCGCGATGGCGATGAATTTCTGGTTGGCCACGAGGTGGGTGACGCGCCGTGCTAAGAGCTTCTACCTCGTGAGGCTGGCCGGTGCACTCATCGTCGTGACGTTGCTTCATGGGTGCTCCGCACCGGGGGACGCGGAGATCGCCGAGGGCAACCGCCTCGCAGCGGCCGGCAAGCTCGACGAGGCGGCGGCGAGCTATCGCGCGGCGTGCGCGAAGACGCAGCGCGCGCGGCCGCGGGAGCTGCTCGGCATGGCGCTGCACTCCGGCGGCAAGAACGACGAGGCCCACACCGTCTGGCTCGAGGCGGTGCAGCTGGAGCCCGACTCGACCGAGGCCCAGCTCGGGCTCGCGCGCATCGACTCCGAGCGGGGCGATCAGGCGGCGGCGCTCGACCGCCTCGACCGGCTCGTGCAGCGGCAGCCGAACCTGAGCCAGGCGCGGCTGCAGCGCGCCGTCGTGCTCTTGCGGCGCAACGCCGAGGGTGACGTCGACCGCGCGCTCGCCGACAGCGAGCTGGCCCTGCGGGCCGCGCCGGCCGACCCCGACGCGCAGTACGTGCGAGGCACGGCGCTGCTCGCGGCGCGGAAGTTCGACGGGGCGAAGGCGGCCTTCGATGCGCTGAAGCGGCCCCGGCCGGTGCTGGCGGCGTGGGGCCTGGCGCGGCTGGCGGCGGCGCAGTCACGGAACATCGACGTGATCGTGCACCTGCGCGAGGCTCGAGAGGCGGCGGATGCGGGCTGGGTGAAGGCTCGCGTGCGAGACGACCCGGCGTTCAGGTATCTATGGGAAGACTCTGAGTTCCAGAGGGAGTTCTAAAGTTGCCGCGCTGGCTGTTGAAATACTTCTGCATCTTCTGGATCGGGTTCTGCACGGTCTTCTTCGCGCCGTACGCGTACGCGCTGCTGCTCTTCGGCGGCGACCGGTCGTGGACGTTCATTCACGGGACGTGGGCGAAGCTGATGCTGTGGGCGCCGGGCGGCAGGCTCGTGGTCGAGGGCAAGGAGCACTGCGACCCGAAGCGGCCCACGGTGTTCGTCTCGAATCACCAGTCGACGCTCGACATCCCCGCGCTGCTGCTCGCGACGAACCCCGTGCAGTTCCGGTTCGTGATCAAGAAGGTGATTCAGTACGTGCCGATCTTCGGCTGGTACCTGACGCTTGCGAAGAACGTGTTCATCGATCGCGCGAGCAAGCGGTCGGCGCTGGCGACGCTCGAGAAGGCTTCGCGGCAGATCAAGAACGGCACGAGCATCATGGTGTTTCCCGAGGGCACGCGCAGCGCGTCGGGCGAGGTCCTCCCGTTCATGAAGGCGATGTTCGCGCTGCCGATGCGCGCCGGAGTGCCCATCTGCCCGGTGGCGATCGAGGGCACGCGGGTGATCATGCCGAAGAACAGCTGGTCGGTTCAGCCCGGCGAGATCCGCGTGAAGATCGGGGCGCCGATCGACCCCGCTCCGTTCGGCGACGACCGCGAGGCGCTGGCGCGGCACGTGCGCGAGCGCGTGATCGCGCTGCACAAGGAGATCGGCGGCAAGGGCGGCGACCTGGCGCACGCGCTGGATCACGAGCGCAAGGCGGCTGCCGGGCCGGCTCCGACCGGTGAAGAGGCCGAGGCGTGAGGGCGCTGTGGGCCGCCGTGCTGGTGACGGGCTGCGCGACCCCGTCGGGCGCACAGCTGACCGACCGCGAGCGAGCGCAGGTGCTCATGCAGCGCGGCGACGCGAAGGCCGCCGTGCCCATTCTCGAAGATCTGCACGCCCGCTCCGCGCACGACTTCGCGCTCGCGCGCGCCCTCGCCGAGGCCCACGTGAAGGCGGGCTCGGCCGAAGCGCTGCTGCAGCGGCTCTCGACCACCGACACCGCGATCTCGCACTACATGCAGGGGCTGGTGCTGTTCGCGCGCGCCGCCGACGCCACCGGGCCGGCCATCGCCGAGTTCCAGCGCGCCGTCGAGCTGGAGCCCTCGGCCGGCGAGCTCCACCACCGGCTGGGCGTCGCGCTGCTCGAGAGCGAGAAGTACGAGCAGGCGAAGGCGCCCTTGATGCGCGCCGTGCAGCTGCAGCCCGGCGAGGTCTCGTGGCAGCTGCCGGTCGCGAAGGTGCTGTACAGGTCGGGAGACTCGAAGGGCGCGATCGAAGCGCTCAAGGCCGTGGTGTCGGGCACGCCGAGCCCCGCCGACGTGAAGGTGGCGCGCGCGCTGATGGATCAGATCGCCGACCCGTTCGCGGGCTTCCCGCAGGCGGCGCGCGGCACGCTCGAGCAGGGCATCCAGTGGCTGCAGGTCGCCGACGTGCCGCAGCAGGCGATCATCTCGTTCGAAGAGATCCTCCACGACTACCCCGACCTCGCGGTCGTGCACGCGCTGCTCGGGCTCGCGTACCAGCGCATCGACGACGCCGGCCGCGCGGTCGACGAGCTGAAGCGGGCCATCGAGCTGGCGCCGGAGGACGGCAAGGCCCACCTGTACCTCGGCGAGCTGTACCTCTCGCACCAGCGCCCTCGCCAGGGCCGCGAGGAGCTGGAGCGCGCCTTGAGCCTGAACCCCCTGCTCGACGACGCCTACCTGCGCCTCGGCGATCTCGCGCTCGACCGCCGCGACTACGTGACGGCGCTGAAGCTGTTCCGCACGCTGGTGGCGCTGGCGCCCGAGAGCATCGCGGCGCGCGGGAAGCTCGCGCTCGTGTACCAGCTCGAGGGCGACTTCCCCGCCGCCGACCGCGAGCTGCACGCGGTGGTCGACAGAGACGAGAACAACACCGAGTTCCTGCTGCGGCTGGGGGTGCTGCACACCGAGCGGTTCACGAAGGCGAAGACGGCCGAGGAGCGGAAGCTCGCGAGCGCCGAGGCCGCGAAGTGGCTCTCGAAGGTGCTCGAGAAGCAGCCGGACAACGCGATCGCGTCGCGCGCGCTGGAGACGGTGAACGCGCGGTGAGGTAGGGTCTGGGGCGTGAGCAACGGTCCCCCCGATCCGAACGGGCCTCCTCCGGAGCCGGAGCTGGAGCTCGACTTCGACAAGGTGAAGCTGCCGCCGCCTCCGCCGGCGAACCCGCCGCCGCCCCGCCCGTCGATGGGCGGAGTGCGCAGCGCGGCGCGCGCGGCTCCGCTGGCGGACGAGAAGAAGAAGCTGACGAAGGAGGCGCTCCGCGAGGGCGCGATCGACGTTCTGTTGAACTCGTTCTCGATCCTGCGAGAGGTGGCCGAGGACTTTCGCAACTCCGATCGCTTCTTCAAGTACAAGGCGCTGGTGCTGACGACGTGGCTGATGCTGGTGACGACCAGCATCGGGGTCTCGTGCGCGGGCGGCCCCGCGGGTGGCAACTCGTTCGGAGCTCGCCTCATCATCGCCGGCGAGGTGAACGACCGCGCGTACATGGTGAAGAACGACAGCGACGACGAGTGGCAGGCGGTGCAGATCACGGTGAACGGTCAGTACTACGTGACGGCGGCGCAGCTGCGGCCGTACGGAGACATCTCGCTGTCTCCGAGGCTGATGTTCGACGCGGCGGGGAAAGAGGCGCCGCCGAACCTGCAGATCTCCGAGATCCACATCGCCTGCAACGAGGGCGACGCCTACCTGCTCAAGGGTGGCGAGCCGCAGTGATCGAGCTGGTGCGCGGCGACATCACGAAGCTCGAAGTCGATGCCATCGTGAACGCCGCGAATACGTCGCTGCTTGGCGGCGGCGGCGTCGATGGCGCTATTCACCGCGCCGCGGGCCCCGAGCTGCTCGACGCCTGCCGGAAGATCGGCCGGTGCAAGACGGGCCAGGCCGTGCGCACGCCCGGCTTCAAGCTGAAGGCGCGGTGGATCATCCACACCGTGGGGCCCGTGTGGAACGGCCGAGACACGGGCGAGCCGGCTCTGCTCGAATCCGCCTACGAGCAGTCGTTCGCGCGCGCGAAAGAAGAGCCACACATCCGCAGCATCGCGTTCCCCTCGATCTCGACCGGCGCCTACCGCTTCCCCATCGACCGCGCCGCGCAGATCGCGCTCGGAGCGATGCGGCGCCACGAGGCGGACTTCGAGCGCATCGTGGCCTGCCTGTTCAGCGACGCCGACCTCGAGGTCTACCGCGCGGCGGCTACTGCCGCTGCCCGTTGAACATGATCGTGTCGTTGTAGGTCTGCGCGCCGGTCGTCGCCGTCTGAATCGTGAACGACAGCACGTCGGGCGCCATGCGGCCGGTGCCGTTCGTCAGCATCTTGGTCGCGGAGCCACCGCCCGAGCTCGTCTCCGAGCGCCCTCCGGGAATGAAGTTGAGGGCGTCGCCGCTCAGCGTCGCGTTCGCGACCGGCGTGTCAGCGGGGATGTAGAAGGTCCACTGCGACGGGTCCATCGCGTCTTGGATCACGTAGACGGCGCGGCCCTGGAACGTGTCCGTGTTGGCCGTGCCACCGATCGTGTACATGTCCGTGATCGTGCCGCGGTAGACCCGAACGGCCGTGCCGCCGCCGCCGCACGAGGCCAGCACGCCCAGGGCCACCACTGCAAAGCCTGCCTTTGCGATTCGCGCCATGGTCGTCACCTATTCCCGCGTGCCGTTGTAGACGTACGTGAAGCTCGAGTTGCCCTGGGCCGTGCTCATCGACGCGAGGGTGAGGTTCAACGTCAGCATCTCGTTCGTCATGTTGCCGGTGCCGTTGCTCAGGCTGAGAGAGCTGCTGTTGTTGCCTTCCGTCGTGCTGACGACGGGGCCGCCCACGAAGATGAGCGAGGTGCCCGACATGGTCGCGATGATGTCGAAGCCTCCGCCCGAGAAGAGCCACTTGCCCGGGTCGGTGCCGCTCGACGAGACGAGCTGGTACTCGCCCGTGGTGGTGAGAGTGCCGCTTCCGCCGCCGGTGGTCTGCGTGATCGTCGACGTGCCCTTGTAGATGCGGATCGTGGTGCCGCCGCCACCGCACGCGGTGAGCAGCAGAGCGAAGACGGCGAGAGCGGGGAGAATGAGCCGGTTCATGGTGGTCCCCTATTCCCGCATCCCGTTGAAGACGACCGTGTTCGTCTGGCTGACGCCGGGCTGGCTGAGGGTCAGCGTCAGGTTCAACGTCAGGAGCTTCGTGTCCATCGTGCCGGTGCCGTTGCTCAGCATGATGCTCGTAGCGGTGGTGGTCATGCCGCTCGACTGGCTTCGCGACAGATCCTGGCTCATGAAGTTGAGGTTCGTGCCGGTGAGCGTCGCCACGTAGTCGGTGCCGTCGGCGAGGAACAGCCACGACCGGCCGTCGTAGCTCGGCATGACGGTGTACACGATGCCGGTCGTGGTGGTCGTGGTGGTCGTGCCCATCGAGACCGCCGTAATGGTCTGGGTGCCCTTGTAGAACCGCAGGCCGTTGCCGCCACCGCAGCTGCTCAGAACACAGCTGGCGGCCAGGGCCGCCAGCGCGACAGCTGTTGCTGCCAGTCGTCGATTCACTGTCCCCTCCTCGAAGATGCGTGACTCTACTTGGTCTCGGCCGGCTTGGCGGCCTCTTCGACCTTCTCGGGCCGGTCGACCAGCTCGAGGATCGCCATCTCGGTGGCGTCGCCGCGGCGGAAGCCGACCTTCAAGATGCGGGTGTAGCCGCCGGCGCGCTTGGCGTAGCGATCTTTGAGCTCGCCGAAGAGCTTCTGCAGCAGCACGCGATCTTTCACGGTCTGCGAGGCCAGCCGCACGTTGTGCAGGCCGCCCTTCTTGCCGAGCGTGATGACCCGCTCGGCCATGCGCCGCGCTTCCTTCGCGCGGGGAATGGTCGTGGTGATGCGCTCGTGCTCGATGAGGCTCGTCACCATGTTGCGCAGCATCGCGAGGCGATGCGCGGTGGTGCGCTGCAGCTTGCGGTATCCGACTCGGTGTTCCATGACAGCACTCAGCCTTTCGCCGCCGGCCGTATCAGGTACCGGCGGGTGTGAAGTTCACTGCGGTTACTGCAGCCTCGGGCCGCCGTTGCCGGCCGGAGCGCCACCCGGCGCCGGCATGGTCTTCGGGGGCCAGTTCTCGAGCTTCATGCCGAGCGAGAGGCCCATCTCGGCGAGAATCTCTTTGATCTCTTTCAGCGACTTGCGGCCGAAGTTCTTCGTCTTCAGCATCTCGGCCTCGGTGCGCTGAACCAGGTCACCGATGGTCTTGATGTTCGCCTGCTGGAGGCAGTTCGCCGAGCGAACCGAGAGCTCGAGCTCGTCGACCGAGCGGAAGAGGTTCTCGTTGAGCTTCGTCTCTTCGCGCGGGGCCTCGGCCACCACGGGCTCCTCGGTCTCGTCGAAGTTGATGAAGACCGTGAGCTGCTCCTTGATGATCTTGGCGGCGAACGCGACGGCGTCCTGCGGAGTGACGCTGCCGTCCGTCCACACCTCGAGCGCGAGCTTGTCGAAGTCGGTCTGCTGGCCGACGCGGGCGTTGGTGACCTGGTAGTTCACCTTGCGCACGGGCGAGAAGAGCGAGTCGACGGGGATCGTGCCGATCGGCGCGCCCTGGACCTTGTTGTTCGTCGCGGGCACGTAGCCACGGCCGCGGCGAGCGCTGAGCTCCATGCGCACCTTGCCGCCCTCGGCGATGGTGCAGATGTGGTGACCGGGGTTCAGGATCTCGACCTGGTCGTCCGCGATGATGTCGCCGGCCTTCACTTCCTTCGGGCCCTCGGCCTCGATGCGAAGCGTCTTCGGCTCGTTGGTGTGCATGCGAAGGAGCACTTCCTTCAGGTTGAGGACGATGTCCGTCACGTCCTCGCTCACCTCGGGAACCGTCGTGAACTCGTGCTCGACGCCGTCGATCTTCACGGTCGTGATCGCCGCGCCCTGCAGGCTGGAGAGCAGCACGCGCCGGAGCGAGTTGCCGAGCGTCGTGCCGAAGCCCCGCTCGAGCGGCTCGGCGACGAACTTGCCGTAGGTGGGAGTCAGCGAGTCCTGATCGACCTCGAGCTTCCGAGGCTTGATGAGATCCCGCCAGTTCTTCGCGCTGAACGTATTGTCTGCCATGTGGTGTTGCTCCTCGTATCAGTGAGGCGGCACCGACTTACCCGCGCAAATCGCGGGAGGCCGCTCACGGAACTTCGTTCGAAAATGTGGCGCCGATTACTTCGAGTAGAGCTCGACGATGAGCTGCTCCTGGATCGGCATCGTCAGGTCTTCGCGGTTCGGCACCGACTTCACCTGCCCCTTGAGGCCCTTCTTGTCGACCTCGAGCCACTGGGGAATGCCGCGGCGGTCGACGGTCTCGATGGCCTCCTGAATGCGCAAGACCTTCTTGCTCTTCTCGTGCACCTCGATGTTCGAGCCGGGGCGCACCGCGAACGAGGGGATGTTCACGCGGCGGTTGTTCACCGTGAAGTGGCCGTGGCGAACGAGCTGGCGCGCCTCGGAGCGGGTGTCGGCGAAGCCCATGCGGAAGACGACGTTGTCGAGGCGCAGCTCGAGGTTCTGGAGCAGCGTCTCACCCGTCTTGCCCTTCGCGGCAGCGGCTCTACGGAAGTAGCCGCGGAACTGCGACTCGAGCAGGCCGTACATGCGCTTGACCTTCTGCTTCTCGCGCAGCTGCACGCCATAGCCCGAGAACTTCACGCGGCCCTGGCCGTGCTGGCCGGGGGGATACGGGCGGCGCTCGATGGCGCACTTGTCCGTGTAGCAACGGTCGCCCTTCAAATACATCTTCAGATTCTCACGCCGGCAGATCCGGCAGACGCTTGCGGTGTATCGAGCCATGTTCTTGGTGTCCTAGACGCGGCGGCGCTTCGGCATGCGGCAGCCGTTGTGGGGAATGGGGGTGACGTCGCGGATGAGAGAGATCTTGAGGCCGGCGGAGGCGATCGCGCGCAGCGCCGACTCGCGGCCCGCGCCCGGCCCGGTGACCATGATCTGAACGTTCTTGAGGCCGTGCTCCATGGCCTTCGCGGCGGCGTCGCCGGCGGCGACCTGCGCGGCGAACGGCGTCGACTTGCGCGAGCCCTTGAAGCCGCGGGCGCCGGCGGTCGACCACGAGATCACGTTGCCGCTCACGTCCGTGATCGTGATCATCGTGTTGTTGAACGTCGCCTTGATGTGGACGATGCCGTTCAAGATGTTCTTCTTCTGCTTGCGCTTGACCTTCTTGGTCTCGGCGCCTTCGGCAGGCGCGGCGGCGGCCGCAGGGGCTTCAGCGGGAGCAGCAGGTGCTTTCTGTTCTTCGGCCATGACTTACGCCTTCCCCGCCGGCGCGGCCGGCTTCGCGCGGACGATGCCGCGCTTCGGACCCTTGCGGGTGCGAGCGTTGGTGTGAGTGCGCTGGCCGCGAACCGGCAGCCCCTTGCGGTGACGCAGCCCGCGGTAGCACCCGAGATCCATCAGGCGCTTCACGTTCATCGTCACCTCGCGGCGGAGATCGCCTTCGGTCTTGTAGGCGTTCTCGATCGTCTCGCGGATGCGGCGCGTCTGATCTTCCGAGAGATCTTTCGTGCGCAGCGTGAGGGGAATGTCGGCCTTCGCGCAGATGTCGTGCGCGCTCTTCTTGCCGATGCCGTAGATGTACTGGAGCGAGATCACCACGCGCTTGGCGGGCGGCAGATCGACTCCGGAGATGCGTGCCATGTACTCGTTACCTTCCTTCTAGCCTTGACGCTGCTTGTGGCGCGGGTTCACCGAACAGATGACGCGCACCACGCCCTTGCGGCGGATCACCTTGCACTTGTCGCAAATCTTCTTCACTGACGCTCGGACCTTCATGACTCCCTCACTTTGCTCGATAGGTGATGCGGCCGCGGCTCAGGTCGTACGGCGACAGCTCGACCTTCACCTTGTCTCCCGGCAGGATGCGGATGAAGTGCATGCGCATCTTCCCGGAGATGTGCGCGAGGACCTTGTGCCCGTTGTCGAGCTGCACTCGGAACATCGCGTTGGGCAAGGGCTCCATGACGGTTCCCTCGACCTCGATCGCATCGTCTTTCGGCAATCAAAAACCTCGTGTTCTTCGGGCTGTAGACTGATCCCGAACATGTAGGAAACGCGGCGCCTTACTACGACGGGCGGTTAGAGCGCAAGCACCCGCTCAAGAGGCGTAATTTCAGGGAGATGGAGCCAGCTAAACAGCCGGACGGGGCTTCTCTACTCCCCAAGCGGAGAGGCCGCGTCATCGGGATGCTGGTGATCGCCGCGCTGGTGCTGCTCGGCGGCGCGGTGCTCGCGTTCTCTGCGTACGTGTCGAACGAGGGCCAGGGGTTCGAGCTCACCCTGCAGGTCGGCCCGCGAACGACGCGGGTGCTCGCGACGCGCGTGACGATCTCGGAGGGAGAGCGCGAGAGGAAGTGCGTGCTGTCGCTGCGAGACTTCCGCGCGCTGCGAGAGAAGACGCAGTTCCTCGGCGCGGTGCAGGCGATCGAGAACAACGCGCGCGGGCTGCCGACGTTCGAGCTCAGAGACGCTCCGAACGTGAACGGCGGCGCGCTGCAGCTCGCCGACCTCGAGCCCGTCGAGCAGTTCGTGCTCGAGCACGCGCGCGCGTGCGTCGACGTCGGCGCGGGAGCAGCGCGAGCGCCGCCGTGATCGCGAGGCGCACGGCCTCGTGCTCCCCGCCGGCGTCGCCACCCAACAGCACCAGCGCGCGCTCGAAGTCCGCTCGAGCGGCGGCGCGTGCGTTTCGGAGCAGCCGGAGCTCGGCGCGCTGCGTGAACGCCGTCACCTGCGTGTCATCGAGCGCGATCGCGCGGTCGAGGTGCGCCTCGGCGCGGGCGAGCTCACCGAGCTCCTTGCATGCCAGCGCCAGCCCGCAGAGATAGTACGGCTCGCGGGGCTCGTGGGCGTGCAAGCGCGCGAACAGCGGCTTTGCCTTCGCCGGCTCGGTCTCGACGACCCGCGCCGCCCGCATCGCGAGCTTGAGCGCCTGCCGGGGGCTCAATGCCCGCTCGGCACGCCGCGAAGCCCGCCGCCGCTTCGGCCGCGCGGCGCTCATCGCGTCAGGATCTCGGGCTCGCCGTCCGTCACCACGATCGTGTGCTCGAAGTGCGCCGAGAGCTTCCGATCCATCGTCACGATCGTCCACTCGTCGTCGAGCTCGAGCACCTTGTGCGTGCCCGCGTTCACCATCGGCTCGATCGCGATCGTCATGCCCGCCTTGAGCAGCATGCCGGTGCCGGCCTCGCCGTAGTTCGGCACCCGCGGATCTTCGTGCAGCCTCCGGCCGATGCCGTGGCCGGTCAGATCTCTCACGATGCTGCAGCCGCTCGCCTCGACGTAGCTCTGCACCGCGTACCCGATGTCGCCGATGCGCGCGCCCGCGCGGGCGGCCCCGATGCCGCGAGCGAGCGCCTCGCGCGTGACCGTGAGCACCCGCATCGCTCCGTCGCTCACCTGCCCCACGGGCACCGTTCGCGCCGAGTCGCCGAACCACCCCTTGAAGCTCACGCCGAAGTCGAGCTTCATGAGGTCGCCCTCTTTCAGCACCCGCTTCTTCGAGGGGATGCCGTGCACGACCTCGTCGTTCACCGACGCGCACAGCGAGCAGGGGAAGCCGAGGTACCCCTTGAACGCGGGCTTCGCCTTGCGCTTCAGGGTCTCGTCGTAGGCGAGCTTGTCGAGCTCGGCGGTGCTGACCCCGGGCGCGACGGCCTTCTCGAGCACGTCGAGCACCTCGCACACGATGCGGCCGGCCTCGCGCATGAGCGCGAGCTCCTGCGGCGTGCGCAGCGCGACGTTCTCGCCGCGCGCGCCTTCGCCCTGGTTCGGCCACTCGTTCACGACCTGCGCTCTACCGCTGCAGCTCGCCGTGAATCGTCTCGAACACCTGCTCGGGCGTGCGCACGCCGTCGACGCGCGCGAGCAGCCCCTTCGGCTCGTAGTACGCGATCAGCGGGGCCGTCTGCGCCGAGTACGTGTTCAGCCTGCCCTGCACCGTGTCCGGCTGATCGTCGGGGCGCGTCACCAGCTCGGTGCCGCACTTGTCGCACTTGCCGGGCTCGCGCGGCGGGTTCGCGACCACGTGGTAGACGCTGCCGTCTTTCGGGCAGCTGCGGCGGCCGCTCATGCGCGCGACGATCGCCGAGTCCGGCACCTCGATCAGCACCACGCGGTTCAGCTTGCGGCCCAGCCGCTCGAACGTGCGGTCGAGCGCCTCGGCCTGCGGAATGGTCCTCGGGTAGCCGTCGAACAGCACGCCCTTCGCCGCGTCGGGCTGCGACAGCCGCTCGTCGACGATGGGGATCGTGACGTCGTCGGGCACCAGCTTGCCGGCCGCCAGCAGGGGCTCGACCTTCTTGCCCAGCTCGGTGCCGGCCTTGATCGCCGCGCGGAACAGGTTGCCGGTCGAGAGGTGCGGAATGCCGAACGTCGTGGAGATCTTCTCGGCCTGCGTGCCCTTACCCGCTCCGGGCGGGCCGATGAGGAGGATGTTGAGCGGCAAGAGCGATCTCCCCGACATGTCCGGCGTCGGTCTCGGCGTGGGCTTCGGGTCGGGGATGCGGCGGGCCACCTGCGACCTGGAGCCGGGCTTCTTCTTCGCGGCCGCCTTCTTCCTCACGGGGCGGGCCGGCTTCTTCACCCGCTTGAGCTTCCTGAGGCCAACCTTCTTCGACTTCGTCTTCTTCGCTGCTGCTTTCGCGCGCGCCATTTCTTTCAGGCCATGACCTTCAAGCGGCCACGGATGCGCGGCCCGCGAGGCCCGGCGAAGCCCTCGTAGTTGCGGCTGATGAGGTGCTGCTCGATCTGCTGCACCGTGTCGAGCGCGACGCCGACGACGATGAGCAGACCCGTGCCGCCGAAGTAGAACGGCACGTTCATGAGGCCCGCGATCACCGAGGGGATCACGCAGATCGTCGCGAGGTAGACGCCGCCGCCGAACGTGAGCCGGTTCAGCGTGCGCTCGATGTACTCGGCCGTCTGCTTGCCCGGGCGGATGCCGGGGATGTAGCCGCCCTGCTTCTTGATGTTGTCCGCGACGTCATCGGGCCGGAACGTGAGGCCCGTGTAGAAGTACGCGAAGAAGATGATCAGGAACACGAACACGCCGTTGTAGACCCAGGCGTTGCTGCGCAGCGCCGCCTCGACGCCCGACAGCGCGGGGATGTAGCTCGCCGCCGTCGCCGGCATCGACAGCACGGCCCCGGCGAAGATCGGCGGAATGACGCCGGCCGCGTTCACCTTCATCGGGAAGTACGTCGCCTGGCCCGCGAACATGCGCCGCCCCTGCATGCGCTTCGCGTACTGCACCGGAATGCGGCGCATGCCGCGCTCGATGTAGACGACGCACGCGATGACGAGCGCCATGAACGCCATCAGCGCGAGCGCGCCGCCGAGGTCGCCCGTGACCGTGCCGGCCTTCACCGACTCGAACAGCGACTGCGCCGTCGGGGGAAGCCGCGCCACGATGCCGGCGAAGATGATGAGCGAGATGCCGTTGCCGATGCCGTTCTCGGTGATGCGCTCGCCGAGCCACATGATGAACGCCGTGCCGGCGGTCAGCGAGATGACGGTCATGAACGTGAACCACAGGCCCGCGTCGGGCACCACGATCTGATCGAGCCCGCCCTGGGCCTCGTTCGTGGAGCGGCCCATCGACGCCAGCCAGCGCGAGATGAAGATGCCCTGGATGATCGAGAGCACGATCGTGCCGTAGCGCGTGTACTGGTTGATCTTCTGCCGGCCGCCCGCGCCCTCTTTCTGCAGGCGCTCGAGCGACGGCACGACGACCGCGAGCAGCTGCATGATGATGCTCGACGACACGTACGGCATGATGCCGAGGCCGAAGATCGACATCTGCTCGAGGCCGCCGCCCGAGAACATGTTGAACAGGCCGAGCAGGCCGCCGCCGTCTTTCTGCTTCGCCTCGAAGTAGGCGTTCATCGCCGAGCGGTTCACGCCGGGCGTGTTGATGAAGATGCCGAGGCGGTAGACCGCCAGGAGCAGGAGCGTGTAGCCGAGGCGTGCCCTCAGCTCAGCGACCCTGAAAACGTTGGTGATGGCTCCGAGTGCCACGGTTGCCTGCTCCTAACTCGAAAGGGACGCGAGAGGCTAACCGCTTACTACGCCTTCGCCACAGCTGTCGTGGAACCCGGGACGCCCTTGCCGGCGTGCGCCTTCGCCGCGGCTTCCGGCTTGTGCGCCATCAGGGGAACCTCTTCGGCCGTGCCGCCCGCCTTGGCGATCGCGTCCTTCGCGGTGCCCGAGAAGCGGTGCGCCTTCACGGTCAGCTTCTTCGTCAGCTTGCCGGAGCCGAGCACCTTGATGCCCGTCCACGCCTTGCCCTTGACGAGCCCGGCGCCGCGCAGCGCGGCCTCGTCGACCGTCGCGCCCGCGTCGAACGCCTCGAGGTTGTCGAGGTTGACGACCGCGAACTCCTTGCGGTTCGGCGCCTTGAAGCCGAACTTCGGCAGGCGGCGCTGGAGCGGGCTCTGGCCGCCCTCGAAGCCCTCGAAGTGCATGTTGCCGGAGCGGGCCTTCTGGCCCTTGCCGCCGCGGCCGGCGGTCTTGCCGAGGCCGGAGCCCTGGCCGCGGCCCACGCGCTTCTTCTCGTGGGTCGACCGGCGGGGCTTCTTCAGAGAGTGCAGCGTCATCATGACTTCGAACCTTTCGCTTCGCGGGCGCGGCGGGCGTCGCGCAGGCGGATCACGCGCGGCTTCATGCGCTTGCGCTTCTTGGGCTCATCTTTCACGTCTTCCGTGTGGATGAGGTGCTTCACCTTGAACACCATTCCGCGGATCGCGGGCGTGTCCATCAACAGCTTCGTGTCGCCGATCTTCCGCAGGCCCAGGCCGACGAGCGTGGCGACCTGGCTCCGCTCGGAGCCGGAGTGCGACTTCCACAGCGTGACGCGAATACCCATGATCGTTACGCGGTGGCCGTCGCCACCGCCTCCTTCTTGCCGAACTGAATCTCTTTGCCGCGCAGGCGGGACACCTGCTCGGGCGAGCGGAGCAGCTTCAGCCCCGCCACCGTCGCGCGCAGCACGTTGTGCGGGTTGCGGCTGCCCTGGCTCTTCGTGAGGATGTTGCGAACGCCCGCCGCCTCGAGCACCGCGCGAACCGCGCCGCCGGCGATGACGCCCGTGCCTTCGAGGGCCGGCTTGAGCAGCACCTGGCCCGCGCCGAAGTGGCCGAGCACCTCGTGCGGAATCGTGTGGCCCATGAGCGGGATCTTGAAGAGGTTCTTCTTCGCGTTCTCGCCGCCCTTGCGGATCGCTTCGGGCACCTCGTTCGCCTTGCCCAGGCCCACGCCGACGTGGCCGTTGCCGTCGCCGACGACCACGAGCGCGGCGAAGCTGAAGCGGCGGCCGCCCTTCACGACCTTGGCGACGCGGTTGATGTTGACGACGCGGTCCGTGAGGTCCAGGTCGTTGGCGTTGATCGGAGTCGACATGCGGTGGGTGTCCTTTGAAACGTGTCCTTTAGAACTTCAGCCCGCCCTCGCGGGCGGCGTCGGCGACCGCAGCGATGCGGCCCTGGTAGGGGAAACCGTTGCGGTCGAACACCACGGCGCCGACCTTCGCCGCCTTGCACTTCTCGGCGATGAGCTGGCCCACGCGCTTCGCGTCGGCCTTCTTGTCGCCCTCGTCCTTGCCCTTGAGCTCCTTGCTCAGCGACGAGGCGAACGCGACCGTCTTGCCCGTGGAGTCGTCGATGACCTGGGCGTAGATGTACTTGAGCGACTTGTAGATCGACAGCCGCGGCTTCTCGGTGGTGCCCGAGAGCTTCTTGCGGATGCGCTCTTTGCGGTTGAGGCGGGGATCTCGTTTCGACATGTTCGTATCGGCATTGCGGAGCGGCGATTACGCCGTACCGGTCTTGCCCTCCTTGCGGCGGACGTGCTCTTCGTGAAGCTTGATGCCCTTGCCCTTGTACGGCTCGGGCGGGCGCAGCGCGCGGATCTGGACGGCGGTCTTGCCGACCAGCTCGCGGTTCGGCGAGAGGATCTTGAGGTCGATCGTCGGCAGCGTGTCTTCGGTGCGCGGAGTCTTGCCGACCTCGGCCGTGACGGTGTCGGGCAGGTCGAACACGACCGGGTGCGAGTACCCGAGCGAGAAGTGAATCTGCTTGCCCTTGACCTCGGCGCGGAAGCCGACGCCGCGGATCGCGAGCGACTTCTCCCAGCCGGTCGCGACGCCCTTGGCGGCGTTCGCGAGAATGGCGCGGGTGAGCCCGTGCAGCGCGCGGTGCTGGCGCGAGTCCGACGGGCGGGTGATGAGCAGGCTCCCGTCTTTCAGCTCGGCCTTGATGTCGGTCGACGGCAGCTTGACGTCGAGCTTGCCCTTCGGGCCCTCGAACTTCACCACGCCGGCGGCGATGGTGGCCTTCACCTTGTCGGCCAGCTTGATGGGCATCTTTCCAACGCGGCTCATGGTCGTTTCCTCTAGTAAACCGTGCAGATGATCTCGCCGCCCACGTGCTGCTTGCGGGCCTGCGTGTCGCTCATGATCCCGCGCGACGTCGAGAGAATGCTGATGCCCATGCCGCCGAGCACCTTCGGCAGCCGGGTCGACCGCGAGTAGCGGCGCAGGCCGGGCTTCGACACGCGGCGGATGCCGGTGATCGCCGGCTCGCGCTCGGCGCCGTACTTGAGGACGATGCTGATCTCGCCCTGCGGCTTCTTGTCGTGGTGCACGAAGTCGGTGATGAACCCTTCTTCTTTCAGCACGCGCGCCACCTCGAGCTTGATCTTCGAGTGGGGCAGCACGATCTTGTCCTTCCGCGCGGTCGAGCCGTTGCGGAGGCGGGTCACCAGGTCACCAAGGGGGTCGTTGACGGGCATCGTTTTCTTTCCTCTTACTGCCTGAACGGCATTCCAAAGCCTTTGAGAAGCGCGAGGCCCCGCTCGTCGGTGCCGGCGGAGGTCACGAACGAGATGTTGAGGCCTTTGACCTTCTCGATCTGGTCGTAGTTGATCTCGGGGAAGATGATCTGCTCGCGGACGCCCATCGTGTAGTTGCCGCGGCCGTCGAAGGCCTTCGCGGGCACGCCCTTGAAGTCGCGAACGCGGGGCAGCGCGACGTTGATGAGCCGATCGAGGAACTCGTACATGCGGTCGTTGCGCAGCGTGACGGCCGCGCCGATCGCCTGGCCTTCGCGGAGCTTGAAGTTCGCGATCGCCTTGCGCGAGCGGGTGATGATGGGCTTCTGGCCGGTGATGGCGCCGAGCTGGTCGACCGCGCTCTCCATGATCTTGTTGTTCGCGAGCGCCTCGCCGAGGCCCATGTTGAGGACGATCTTCTGGAGCTTCGGAACCTCGTTCGGGTTCTTGAGGCCGAGCTCCTTCATGAGCGCGGGCACGATCTCTTTGCGGTAGCGGAGCTTGAGGCGCGCGGGCTGGACCTCGAGGCCCTCCTCGATGTTGGCCGCGTAGCCGGCCTTCTTCGAGTCTTCCTTCTTGCCCTTCTTCGACTTGGCCTTGGCCTTCTCCTTGGCCTCCGCCTTCGCCGCGTCCGGTGCTGCCTTCTTGTCGTCTTTTTCGTCAGCCATGGGTCATCTCACTTCTTCGAGTCGATCGCCTTCTCGCACTTCTTGCAGACGCGGACCTTCTTCTCGCCCTCGGTCTTCACGCCGACGCGGGTGGGCTTGTCGCAGTTGGGGCACACGAGGCTCACCGCCGACAGCGCGATGCTGCCCGCGCTCTCGATGATGCCGCCCTCGGGGTTCGCGCGGTCGCGGCCCTTCTTGATGTGCCGCTTCACGAGCCGCAGGCCCTCGACGCGAACGCGGTTGCCCTCGCGGTCGATGCTGAGGATCTTGCCGCGGTTCGTCTTGAGCGAGCGCTCGGCGCCGCTCATGACCTGCACCGTGTCTCCGACCTTGATCTTCTGGAGCGACATCACAGCACCTCGGGAGCGAGCGAGATGATCTTCATGAACTTCTTCGCGCGGAGCTCGCGAGCCACGGGACCGAAGATGCGCGTGCCGACCGGCTCGTTCTCTTTGTTGATGAGCACGGCGCCGTTGCCGTCGAACTTGATGTAGCTGCCGTCGACCCGGCGAACCTCGCGGGCCGTGCGAACGATCACCGCGCGCGCGACGTCGCCCTTCTTCACCTTCGACTGGGGCAGCGCCTCGCGAATCGAGACGATGATGGTGTCGCCGACGGACGCGTACTCGCGCTGCGAGCCGCCGAGCACCTTGATCACGAACACCTTCTTGGCGCCGGAGTTGTCTGCGACGTCCAGCACTGAGGTCATCTGAATCATCTTTAAGCCTTTGCCGCTTTCTCGATGACCTTGGCGACGCGCCACCGCTTGTCTTTGGACATGGGCCGGGTCTCGGCGATGAGCACCTTGTCGCCCTCGGAGATCGTCGGCTTCTTCGGGTAGTCGTGATCGGCCGCGTGCGCCTTGTACTTCTCGCGCACCGTCTGGATCTTGCCGTACTTGCCGTGCGCGGCGCGGCGGCGGACGGTGACGACGACCGTCTTCTGCATCTTGTTGGACGTCACGATGCCGATGCGCGTCTTCGGACGGCCGCGCGCGCTCTCGTCGTGACCCGTCGCTGCAGTCGTGGGGGTCTCAGCCATGGCTAGCTCTTCTTCTCTTTCTTCTGCTTCTGGGTGATGACGGTGAGCACGCGCGCGAGATCGCGCTTGTGCGTGGTGCGCTCCGACGGGTTGTCGAGCGCCCCGGTCTTCAGCTTCAGCTGATCCTGGAACAGCGTCGCGCGCAGCTCGTCGGCGCGGCGGTTCAGGTCTTCCAGGGTCAGCTCGTGCAGCTCTTTCGCGGTGGTGGCCATGTTCGTGTCCCTTAGATCGACATCTCCGAGCGCTTCACCATCTTGCAGAGCACCGGGAGCTTCGCCTGCGCGAGCAGCATGGCGGCCTTCGCGAGATCGGCGGGCATGCCGTCCATCTCGTAGAGGATGCGGCCCGGCTTCACGACGGCGACGTAGTACTCGACGCCGCCCTTGCCGGTGCCCATGCGGGTCTCGGCCGGCTTCTTGGTGATCGGCTTGTCCGGGAAGATGCGGATCCAGATCTTGCCGCCGCGCTTGATCTTGCGGCTCATCGCGATGCGCGCGGCCTCGATCTGACGCGACGTGATCCACCCGGGCTGCAGGGTCATCAGGCCGAACTCGCCGAACGACAGGTTCGAGCCGCGGAACGCCTTACCGGGCGTCCGGCCCTTGTGCATCTTGCGGTACTTGGTTCGTGCAGGTTGAAGCATGACGTTCTCTCTCTAGTTCTCGTTCAGCGGAGCTCGGGCGGCTTGTTCGCCTTGCCGGGGAGCACCTCGCCGCGGCAGATCCACACCTTGCAGCCGATGGTGCCGTACGTGGTCTTGCCGATGGCGTAGCCGTAGTCGATGTCGGCGCGGAGCGTGTGCAGCGGCACCCGGCCCTCGCGGTACCACTCGTAGCGCGCCATCTCGGCGCCGCCGAGGCGGCCGGAGCAGGCGACGCGAATGCCCTTCGCGCCGAACTTCATGGCGGTCTGAATGGCCTTCTTCATCGCGCGGCGGAAGGCGATGCGCCGCTCGAGCTGGGTCGCGATGTTCTCGGCGACGAGCTGCGCGTCGACCTCGGCCTTGCGGACCTCGACGATGTTCAGGAAGACCTCGTTCTTGGTGTACTTCTGGAGGTCCTTCTTCACGGTCTCGATGCCGGCGCCGCGCTTGCCGATGACGATGCCGGGCCGCGCGGTGTGCACGTTGACCTTCACCTTGTTGGCCGCGCGCTCGATCTCGACGCGCGAGACGCCGGCGTGGTTCAGGCTCTGCTTCACGAAGTCACGGATCTTGATGTCTTCGTGGAGCCACTGCGCGTAGTTCTTCTCTTCGAACCACTTGCTGTCCCACGTGCGGATGACGCCGAGCCTGAAGCCGACCGGATGAACTTTCTGACCCATCAGTTGCTCGCCTTCTTCTTGGTGGCCTCGTCGCTCAACACGACGTGGACGTGGCTGGTCTTCTTGTGAATCGGAGTGGCCCGGCCCATCGCGCGCGGCATGAAGCGGCGGGCGGTGGGGCCCTGGTCGACGCTGATCGACTTCACGTACAGCTTGTCGATGTCGACCGAGCCCTTCGAGCGGTCGGTCGCGTTCGCGATCGCCGACTCGATGAGCTTCTTGACCGGCTTCGCGGCGGCGCGCGCGGTGAACTGCAAGATGCCGACGGCCTGGCCGACCGGCTTGCCGCGAACGAGCGCGGCGACGACGGAGACCTTCCGCGGGGCCATGCGCAGGAACCTCAGGTGTGCAGAGCTTTCCATGATCCGTTACCTCACTTGGCCGGCGCCGCCGCGGGCGCTCCGGGCTTGGCGACCTTCTTCTCGGCCGAGTGACCGACGAAGGTGCGGGTGGGGCTGAACTCGCCGAGCTTGTGGCCGACCATGTTCTCGGTCACGTACACGGGGATGAACTTGCGGCCGTTGTGAACGGCGAACGTGTGCCCGACGAACTCGGGGACGATCGTCGACCGGCGCGACCAGGTCTTGATGACCGCCTTCTTGTTGCTCTTGGTCATCGTGTCGACCTTCTTCGCGAGGTGCGGGTCGACGAACGGACCTTTGCGGATTGAACGTGCCATTTGCGGTTGTCCCTCACTGGCTCCGCACGCCGGGGCGGCGGCCGGAGACGATGAACTTGTTGGTGCGCTTGTTGGTGCGCGTGGTGAGACCCTTGGTCTTCTTGCCCCACGGGCTGACGGGGTGCGGGTTGCCCTGGCCGGACTTGCCCTCGCCGCCGCCGTGCGGGTGGTCGACGGGGTTCATCGCGAGGCCGCGGACGGTCGGGCGGATGCCCAGCCAGCGCGACTTGCCGGCCTTGCCGACGCGGATGATCTCGTGGTCGATGTTGCCGAGCTGGCCGATGGTCGCGCGGCAGACGATGAGCACCTTGCGCACGGCGCCGGACGGCAGGCGGATCTGGGCGTAGTCGCCCTCTTTCGCCATCAGCTGGCCCCAGCTGCCGGCGGAGCGGATCATCTGCGCGCCGCGGCCGGGCTTGAGCTCGACGTTGTGGATCACGGTGCCCACGGGGATGTTCTGCAGCGGCAGCGAGTTGCCCGGGCGGATGTCGGCGTTGTTGCCGGCGTACAGCGTGTCGCCCACGTTGATGCCCGTCGGCGCGAGGATGTAGCGCTTCTCGCCGTCGGCGTAGTGGAGCAGCGCGATGTTCGCCGTGCGGTTCGGGTCGTACTGAACGGAGGCGACCTTCGCCGGCACGCCGTCTTTGTCGCGGCGCTTGAAGTCGATGATGCGGTAGCGGCGCTTGTGGCCGCCGCCCTGGTGCCGGCGCGTGATGTGGCCGTGCACGTTGCGGCCGCCGGAGCGGCGCATCGCGGTGGTCAGGCTCTTCTCGGGCACGTCGGTCGTGACTTCAGCGAAGTCGGAGACCGTCATCAGGCGGCGAGCGGCGGAGGTCGGTTTGAACTTTTTGAGACCCATGACTTAGGCAGCGCCTCCCTCGAACAGCTCGATCTTGTCGCCCTCTTTCAGGGTGACGAACGCCTTCTTGAAGTTCGAGCGCTGGCCCATGTTGCGGCCGATGCGCTTGATCTTGCCGCGCATGACGAGCGTGCGGACGTCTTCGACGGTGACCTTGAACAGCGCGGTCACGGCGGCGGCGACGTCGTGCTTGCTCGCCGCGCGATCGACGACGAACGAGTACTGGCGCTGCTTCTCGCGCGCCTTGTCGAGCTTCTCGGTGATCAGAGGGCCCTTGATGACGTTGTTGACGTTCACGACTTCGCCTTCCCTCTCGTCTTCTTGAGAGACGTCTCGAGCGCCTGTGCGGCGGCCTTGGTCAGGAGCAGCGCCTTGCGACGCAGCACGCTCTCGAGGTTCACGCCCTCGGGAGGCAGCACGTCGAAGTCCTTCAGGTTGCGAACGGCGCGGTGCAGCTTCGCGTTCGACTTCTCGTCGACGACGAGCGCGGACGTGAGGGCGAGGCCCTTGGTCAGCGCGTCGAAGGCGGCCTTCGACTTCCCCTCGGAGGGGAAGGCGTCGACGATGAAGAGGGTCTTCTCTTTGGCGCGCAGGGCGAGCGCCGACGCGATGGCGGCGCGGCGGACCTGGCGGGGCGGCCGGTAGGTGTAGTCGCGGGGCTGAGGGCCCATGGCCTTGCCGCCGCCGACCCAGTGGGACGCGCGAATGGAGCCCTGGCGAGCGCGGCCGGTGCCCTTCTGGCGCCACGGCTTCTTGCCGCCGCCGCTCACGAGGGAGCTGTTCTTGACCGCGACGGTGCCCGCCCGGCGGTTGATGGCTTGCATCTTCGCAACCTCGTAGAAGAGGTTCGCGTTGGGCTCGCCCGCGAAGATGGAGTCGTCGAGCTCGATCTCGCCGACCTTCTTCTTCTTCAAATCGATGACGTCGAACTTGGCCATGACCTGTTTCCTCAGCTCTTGATCTCGACGTCGACACCGGCCGAGAGGTCCAGCTTCATCAGCGCGTCGAGCGTCTGCTGCGTCGGCTCGAGGATGTCGAGCAGGCGCTTGTGGGTGCGGATCTCGAACTGCTCGCGGCTCTTCTTGTCCACGTGCGGGGAACGCAGCACGGTGAACTTGTTGATGCGCGTGGGCAGCGGGATCGGGCCCGCGACGCGGGCGCCGGTGCGCTTGGCAGTCTCGACGATCTCACCGGCGCTCTGGTCGAGCAGCTTGGAGTCGTAGGCCTTGAGCCGGATTCTGATCTTCTGTGTCGCCATTGATCGTTTGCGTCCTTCCGGTGCGACTTCATTTCCCTTCATTCGCCCGGATGGGACGTCTCACGAACAGTGGTCTGTCACAGAGCCGGACTACGAAAGGGAGGGCGCGTCTACCTACATCTCGTTTGGATTGCAAGCCCCCGCTAGCGCGCCGCCAGCCACTGCCCCGCTTCCGTCGTCGGCCCCACGCGGCGCCCGCTCTTCGTGAACGCCTCGTCGGCCTCGGCGGCCAGCTGCTTCACGCGCTCCGGGTCCTTCCCCAGGGCCGCCAGCGTCTTCGCGAGCGCGAGCTTCGTCTCGGCGACGTCGCGCGGGTCCTGCCCCTTCGCGCCCTCGCGCAACACCATCGCGCGCTCCAGCGGCTCGAGCGCGCCGGCCGCGTCGCCGAGCCCCAGCTTCGCGCGAGCGATGCCGGTGAGATCGTAGGCGACCCAGGGGTGCTTCTCGCCGTGCGTCTTGATGCGCTTGGCGAGCGCCAGCTCGTGCACCTCGAGCGCCTCGCGGTAGCGGCCCATCACCGTCAGCACCATGCCGCGGAGGTTCAGCGAGATGGTGATGTACGGGTGGTCGGGCCCCATCGACGTGGTCATGAGCTCCTGGCTGCGCAGGCACAGCTCGATCGCCTTCTCGTACTGCTCGCGGCGCGCGGCGAGCTCGGCCATGTTGTTGAGCACCGGCCCCACCGTCGGGTGGCCCTCGCCGAACGCCTTCACCCGAATGTCCATGCTCCGCTTCAGCAGGCCTTCGGCCTCGTCGAAGCGGTTGAGGCCCACGAGCGAGATGGCGAGGTTGTTGATCGGCCCGGCGATGCGCGGGCTGTCGGAGCCGTACGCCGCCTCGAGCCGCGCGATCGCCGCCGTGTAGTGCGCGCGCGCCTTCTCGTTGTCGTTCGAGGCCCGGTACAGCGCGCCGAGCGCGTTCTCGAGGTTGCCCTCGAGCTCGGGGCTGCCGCCGAGGCGCGCGATCGCCGCCCGCGCGTGCCGCTCTTCGCGCGCGGCGTCGTCGGGCCGCTGCTGCTCGTAGCCGACCACGAAGATGCGCCACGTGTACGCGCGCGCCGCCGTGTCGTCGCGGTGGCTCGCGTCGGCCTGCAGGGCGGCCTCGAGCAGCATCGCCGCGGCGCCCTGCACGTCGCCCGTCTTGTCGAGCGCCATCGCGACCCCGTACAGCGCGTCGGCGGTCAGCCCGGGATCGTTCGCCGCCTTCGCCATGTCGAGCGCGTCACGGGCCGCGCCGAGCGACTGCTGGTACTGGGCGCCCTCGAACAGGGCCTTCGCGCGCGCGAGCCTGGGCCTGAGCGCCGCGCGGGCCTGCGCCGTCTTCACGTCGGCGGCGCGGGTCGAGGTGAGCTCGATGCGGGCGCAGCTCTCGATGGGCGTGAGCGCCTGCACCGCGCTGGTCGTCTTCTCGAGCGTCTCGGCGGTCGAGGCGGCGACGAGCGTCACCATCGCGGCGAGCTCCTCTCTGCGCTCGGCCAGGCAGTCGAGGCGCGGGCTCGAGACGGCGCGCTCCTTCGCGCCGAGCTCGAACGCGAGGCACGCGTCGCTCTGCGCCGAGGCCCAGGCGAGCGCGTACGCGTCGAAGCTCTTCTGCACGCCCGCCCACGCCTGCGGGGCCCACGACTTCTTCGTGCCGAGCACCGCGGCGCCGACCTTCTCGCGCGCGTCGGCGCCCCAGATCGCCTCGCGCTCGGCGGTCGCGTCGCAGCGGCGCTGCGCGGAGCCCGAGACCCACCACGCGAGGCCGAGCGCCGAGACGACGATGGCGGCGGCTCCGCTGGCGAGGGCCGCCTGCTGGGCCTTGCGGTACGGGCTGACGGCGAGGGCCTGGAGCAGCGCGTCCATCGAGGGGAAGCGGTCGGCGGGGTCGTGCGAGAGGCCGCGGGCGACGGCGCGGCGCAGCCACGCGGGGCCTCCGTCGCGGACCGGCAGCGGCAGCCCCTCGGCGGCGCCCGGCTTCGGGCGCGCGCCGTAGAGCGCCTCGTAGAGCGAGACGCAGAAGCTGTATTGATCGCTGCGGGCGTCGATGCCGCGGCCGGCGATCTGCTCGGGCGCCATGTATGCGGGCGTCCCCATGATGACTCCGGGGCGCGTGAGCGAGTCCGAGAGGTGCGAGGGCCCCGACGGAGGGTTCTCGGCGTCGACGGCGATCGCGGCGCCGGTGGCGGTGAGCTCCAGCGACTCGGCGGCGCGCGCCAGGCCGAAGTCGGTGACGCAGACCCGGCCCGAGGCGCTGACGAGCACGTTTCCGGGCTTGAAGTCGCGGTGCACGAGGCCCTTCTCGTGGGCGGCGTGCAGGCCGCGGCCGGCCTGGAGGAAGACGTCGCGGATCTGCTGCCACGGCCGGGCTTCCGTGCGGAGCCAGCGCGAGAGCGTGACGCCCTCGACCATCTCCATCGCGACGAAGAGGCGCTGGTCGAGCATGCCGGCGTCGTGCACGGCGACGACGTTGGGGTGAGACAGGCGCGCCATCGCCTGGGCCTCGCGCAGGAGGCGGGCGCGGTACTCGGCCGCGTCACCGCCCTCGGCGAGCAGGAGCTTGAGCGCGACCTTGCGGTCGAGGTCGGGGTCGTACGCCGAGTACACGACGCCCATGCCGCCCTGCCCGAGGAGGTCGAGGATGAGGTAGCGGCCGGCCTTCGTGCCGTGCGGCAGGCCGCCGGGGTCGGTGGAGGGGACGGCGGCGCTCGGCTCGAGGGTGGCATCGGCGCTGTCGTGCTGGGCGGCGGCCTTCGCGACGCGGGCCTGGCACTCGGCGCAGCCGGAGACGTGCTCGGCGGCCGCCTGCAGCTCGGCGGCGTCGAGCTTCTTCTCGGCGTACTCGCGCGCGCGGATGTCGTCGAGGTGGCCCACCGCTTCGGGTCAAGGCTAGGCCGTGGGGTCGGTGGGTGGAAAGGAGCCTCGCCCGGCCCCCCCCCGTGGCAGGGGTGCCTGGCTGGCTCAGCCCCAAGGCCTGCCTCGCGCGTGCGGCTTCGTGCGATGCGTCCTGGCAAACGAGGAAGCGACAGCCGGCTCGCGCTCGTTGCGCCGAGCTCGGCGCGCGGACAGTTGTGCAGCCTTCAGCCGCCCAGTGTCTGCCGGACGGACGACAGTTGTTGTCCGCGGAGGAAGGGGTCACCGCTGAAGGCTCCACAACTGTCCGCGAGGGAGACCGCCGCCCGTCGCCCGTCGGCCAGCGCGTCGTGCGCCGCCGGTCGAGACCATCTCAGCTCGCCGAGCGGCGAAACACGCCGAGCCACGCTTTCGCCGGCGGCGTCACGGCGCCGGGGATCGAGCTCTCGGAGATCCGCACCGGCTCGAACGCCGGCGCCACCAGCTTCTCGAGCGCCTCCGGCGTGAACTTCGACGTGTTGAAGCGCGATTCCTCGGCGGAGTGCACCTTCACCACCAGGTGCCCGCCCCCCTTCGTCAGTCGCGCCACCGAGGCCACCCACCCTGCTTGCTGCTCGACGGGTAAGAGGTGCAGCACCGCCCGATCGAGCACCAGGTCGAACTCGCCCGGCAAGCGCGAGCGCGTGATGTCGTCGTGCACCAACTGCACCTTCTCGCCCGCACACACGCGCTGGGCCCGCGACAACGCGACTGCAGACAGATCGGTCGCCGTCACCTTCAGCCCGCGCCGCGCCAGCTCGCGCGCCACCGTGCCGAGACCCGTGCCGACGTCGAGCACCTCCTCAGGCTTCGGCAGCACCGAGAGCACGTCGATCAGATCGCCGTCGAGGGTGTCGGTGTGCCACGGCATCTCTTCGGGCTTCATCGCGCCGAACTTCTGATCCCACAGCGCCATCTCTTCCGACGGAGCCACCGTCGCGGTCTGCAGCACCGCCTCGAGCAGCGCCGCGATCTCGCGCGGGCCCGGAGCCGGCCCCATCGTGACGGCGCGCTGGCCGGGCGCGTGCGCCACCTCGTGGCCGTACCCGGGCTGGGCGAGATGGAAGCCGTCTTCGAGGAGCTTCTCGAGGTTGCGCTGCACCGCCGGAGCCTCGTACATCGCCGCGTTCATCGACGGCACGAGCAGCACGGGCGCGCGCGTGGCGATCGCGGTCGCGCTGACGAGATCGCTGCAGTCGCCGGCCGCGATGCGCGACAGCGTGGTCGCGGTGGCCGGGCAGACGACGACGGCCTCGGCCCACTCGGCGAGGTTGATGTGCGGGGTGGGCAGCTCCTTCGTGCGGTGCCACAGGCCGCGAACCACGGGCTCGTGCGTGATCGCCTCGAGCGAGAGAGAGGTGACGAACTTCTGCGCGGCCTTCGTCAGCGCGACGCGCACGGTGTGGCCGTTGCCCACGAGCTGGGCGGCGACCGCGGGCGACATCGCGGCCGAGACGGCGCCGGTGACTCCGAGCACGACGCGGCGGCCGCCGCTCTTCGCGCGCGGCGGGGCGTCGGTCAGCGGGCCGGTCTTCACGGCGCCCGCCTGCGTCAGGTGCTCGATCGCGGCGTCGATCGTGGCGACGTTCTTCGTCACGTCCTCGAAGCGCTCGGCGAGCCGCGCCACGAGCTCGTCGCGCGACCGCGGCCTCGCGAGCAGGCGCATCAGCTCGCCCACGAGGGCGCCCGAGTCCGCGGGGAAGCGGTGGACCCGGCCGTCGCCGCCGAGCACGAGCGTCGAGTCTCTGTGCTCGACCACCCTCGCCGACTCGACTCTGCGCAGCCCGACCGGGCCGCCCGGGGTCATCAACACAGGCATTGGGGTATGCCGGCGTCTTCGTCCTGGTACTCGCGGCCGCCGTCGGGCTTCTTCGGGTTCGCGCAGCCGAGCGGGCACGGGTTCCCGACGTCGGGGTCACAGTACCCGAACGGCTCGAACATCATCGTCGACGGGTTGTACTGCTGCAGACAGCCGCACTTCTGGCCGCCGTCGACGATGCGTTCGGTGCAGTCGAGGCCGGCGTCGGTGGTGCCGGCGTCATAGCCCGCATCGGTGCCGGCGTCGGTGCCCGCGTCGATCACCTGCGGCGCGGAGCAGCCCGCGACCAGGAGTGCAGCGGGAAGCGTCTTGCGGCCCCGACCGGGCCGTGCACGGGTCATCAACACAGGCATCGGAAGACTCCGGCGTCCTCGTCTTCGTATTCGCGCCCGCCGTCGGCGGTCTTCGGGTTGAAGCAGCCGAGCATGCAGGGGTTGCCCTTGTCGGGATCGCAGTAGGGCTGGCGCTCGAACATCATCGTCGCCGGGTTGTACTGTTGCGTGCAGCCACAGTTGTAGCCGCCGTCGACGTACGGGGTGCAGTCGACACCGGCATCGGGCGTCGACGGCGCCGAACAGCTCTCGGAAAAGACGACGGCGCCGGCGCCAGAGAGCGCCAGCGCCGCCGGGACTCGCAGAGACTTTCTCAGGCGATGATCTCGGACACGACGCCCGAGCCCACCGTGCGGCCGCCTTCGCGGATCGCGAAGCGGAGCTCCTTCTCCATCGCGATCGGCGTGATGAGCTCGACCTCGATGGCGATGTTGTCGCCCGGCATCACCATCTCGACGCCGGCCGGCAGCTTCACGTTGCCCGTCACGTCGGTGGTGCGGAAGTAGAACTGCGGCCGGTAGCCGTTGAAGAACGGCGTGTGGCGGCCGCCCTCTTCCTTCGTCAGCACGTACACCTGGCCCTTGAACTTCGTGTGCGGCGTCACGCTGCCCGGCTTCGCGAGCACCTGGCCGCGCTCGAGATCTTCGCGCTTGAGGCCGCGGAGCAGCGCTCCGATGTTGTCGCCCGCCTGCCCCTGGTCGAGCAGCTTCCGGAACATCTCGACGCCCGTGACGACCGTCTTCGTCGTCGCGCGCAGACCGATGATCTCGACCTCTTCGCCGACCTTGATGATGCCGCGCTCGACGCGGCCCGTGGCGACGGTGCCGCGGCCTTCGATCGAGAACACGTCTTCGACCGGCATCAGGAAGGGCTTGTCGACCGCGCGCTGCGGCGTGGGGATGTACGTGTCGACCGCCTCCATCAGCTTCAAGATCGCGCCTTCGCCGATCTCGCTCGCGTCACCCTCGAGGGCCTTGAGCGCCGAGCCGGGGATGATGGGCGTCTTGTCGCCGGGGAAGTTGTACTTCTTGAGCAGATCGCGAACCTCGACTTCCACGAGCTCGCGGAGCTCGGGGTCGTCGAGCATGTCGACCTTGTTGAGGAAGACGACGATGTACGGCACGCCGACCTGGCGGGCGAGGAGGATGTGCTCGCGCGTCTGCGGCATCGGGCCGTCGGCGGCGGAGACCACGAGGATCGCGCCGTCCATCTGGGCGGCGCCGGTGATCATGTTCTTCACGTAGTCGGCGTGGCCGGGGCAGTCGACGTGCGCGTAGTGGCGGTTCTTGGTGGTGTACTCGACGTGCGCGGTCGCGATGGTGATGCCGCGGGCGCGCTCTTCGGGCGCCTTGTCGATCTG